>Ga0115006_10000265_pt1 | contig 27825 bp, 4 predicted proteins | sample ArcOceMetagenome_3_FD_88943 | JGI IMG/M metagenome (GOLD analysis project Ga0115006, IMG submission 88943) | Marine eukaryotic phytoplankton communities from Arctic Ocean - Arctic Ocean- Svalbard ARC20M Metagenome | ecosystem: Environmental > Aquatic > Marine > Oceanic | place: Arctic Ocean...
GGCAGTGCCATGTACTCGGTGGATGGGGGAAGCATGAGCGTGGCAGGACGATCCAACCTTGGGGGGACGGGGTCAGCGTCGGTGACGGTGCACGGGGCGGGGCTGGGGCTTGTGGCGTTTACAGCGCTAGGCCGAATCGGGCAGACAGGATGCGAGGGGACGGAGTGGGAGTCGGAGACGTCGGTCCGCTGTCTTGTATCATCTGGTCTGATTGCAGCCCAAGTTGTTTCTATGACCTCGTCTTTAGTTTCGGGCAGTTTGTCTTTGGTTTTCTCGTTTGATGTAGCCAGGATGTCTGCTATTACCAGTCAAAATAGATGTGGTACAGGGTCAGCGTCGTTGACGATTCATGGTTTCGGCCTTGGACCTTCTCTTCTCTCTGGTATCGTTCGAGTTGAGAATTCGGCGTGTGAAGCTTCGTCATGGAGCTCATCCACCTCAGTTCTTTGTCTTGTTTCATCTGGCTTTCATCGAACGTCCTCTATCGTCTTAACGTTGGGCAGAGTGAAAAGCAGTATCTCAGAAACGTGGTCCTATGATCTTCCGCAAATATCTTCTACGACGACACATGATTTCTTCTATGACACATCGTCCTTCAACTTTCCTATTGTTGTGTCTGGGTCTGGGTTCGGAAGGTATGACATGACGGGTGGTGCGCGCATGGGAGGTTCCACGTGCCTAAGGACAAGTTGGCACTCTGATAGGGAAATCACGTGCTATCTTCCAGGCTCTGTTGGGGGAAATCGCTTATCGATTGCATTTACAGTTGATTGTTCTGTGCAAACTCTCTCATTGGCGTTCACCTATCTTCCTCCGAGAGTCTCAGGCGGCACTCCCTCAAATATACACGGCTTTGGCCGGCAATTCATACCAATCTTAGGAGACAATTTTGGGTCTTACGAAATCACTCCCTTTGCGGTCATTGGCTTGACTAGCTGCGAATTAAGCACTTGGGACTCTGACACGGGAGTGACCTGCAAATCGTCGAGGGGAAGTCAGTCTTCGTTGTCCCTGATTGTCAGCATAGCATCAGTGGAGCCAATGCCTATGAAAACCGAAGCTATCAGCTATGATTCAGCATGGATCTCTGTTGTGTCTGGCACGAACTTACGATCGGCTGGATATCAACAGGTACAGACAATAGGTTACGGCCTGAGCCCGATCGATTCTACACCAAAGACGAGCTTTTACAAAACAGCAGCGGAGTCGACGCGCTGGATTTCAGATTCGTGGCTTGTGTGTAAAACATCGCGGGGACTTGCCCAGAGCCTGAGAGTGCAAATCACGGCAGGCGTAAACGTTCACTCGACAAGTGAAATAGTGTCTTATGATTTTGCTAAAATTTCTCATCTTTCGAAGTACAACTTCGCCAGTATTTTGAAACAGACTGTTTTTGTGTCCGGAATTTCGTTATCTCATTTTGCGCAAACTTGCAGGGTGAGAATTTCTGGATCGAGCTCAGAGTCTAGTGCATGGTTCAGCGACTCCTCAGTGCTTGCAAAAGCAGCCGGGGGCTCTCTGCAAAATTTGTACACCGGAATACAGTTGAATTCTCTGGTTGTAACAGCAGGACGATCTACAGGCTCAATCACTGGTGTTGTGACATATGATCTGCAATTCGTTTCAGGTTCGCATACGGGAAATTCTGCGATCAAAGGTCGCTCCCCCTTGCATATTCTCCTTGTAAACGTCGGGTCCGAGGATTACACTATTTCAGGCGCATCAGGATATACTGAATGTGAGGCTTCAACATGGGTTTCCGACAGTACACTACTCTGCCGGACTGCAGCTGGATTTCTGGGGTCATACAGTCTTCACCTTACTGCAAGTGAAAGAGAAGTTTCATTGACAGAGTCATTTTCTTACAATGCCCCAAGCATAAATGTTTACAACTGGTCTCGTACCAATACGGTGAACCTAACAATAGCTGAGCAATACAATGAGACCTGGGCAAGTTATTCAGGAACGTTTGGATCTCTTCAACAGAGTATGGTTGGTGGGATAGGATTGACCTTATGCGAAGCCAGTTTATGGATTTCAGACAGCATGTTGAGCTGCAAGACTTCCTTCAATTTGGCAACATCCATGCGAATTGTTCTAACATCTGGAGTCCACGTTGGAAGTAGTACAGACGCTCTTTCGTTTTCTGCAGGTAGAATTGAGAAAATGTATCAAGGTGTAAGAAATCATTCCAATGTAATCCCCACATCGCCAGGGGCGGTTCAGCTTCTGGGTGCATTTTTCAGGCACGAGCCCCATTCGCTATCATTGAGGGTAGGCGACACTGATTGCGAAAGGACAGATTGGGTATCAGTCACCACTATATCGTGCTCTGTTCCTGTAGGTAGCAAGGCGACGCAAATCTTGAGGTTCACGGCCGCGATAAGAGCATTAACGGCAACAGAAATGTGGTCATTTGATGTTGTGATATTTTCACAGGTACATCCAGCAAATCGTGTGAGCCGAACCGGATCAATTACATTGGATGGGTCAAATATTGGATTATGGCATCTCAGCCCGTCTGTACATGTCGGCTTTACCAACTGCGAGCAAACTTCCTGGCTTTCGGATAGTTCGGTGATTTGTAATACGGCGGTCTTTAGCACAGGAGCCAGTCTCCGGTTGAGACTCACAGCAGGGGAAGCATCGTCTACGCTGACTGATGCCTTCAGTTTTGACCTGTTTTCTGCAAATCAGCAGAGCCGTCTGAATATTGGTGCACGCGTGAGCCGAAATTTGACAGTTTTGGCAGTTGATATGAGTCATTTTGAGTTTAGCACTCACCCACGCACAGGATCTACCTCGTCAGAGAAAAGCATCTGGCTCTCTCAAAGCTCTTTATCATGTCTTGGTGCATGGGGAGTGAAGTCTACACACAGGGTTCTCATCACTTCCAGTAAACAACTGGCCTCGACCTCAGAAATATTTTCGTACGATGTTCCATCGCCAACTACACTGAGATCGACCAATCTTGCTCAGTTTTTGACCCGTCTGGACTACAATGCCAGCATCAACAACTATGAGGGACTTCATTTTGGAAACTATATATCTAGCCTCGGGTCACGTGCTGGAGTCTCAGCATCTGAATTTTCCCATTGGCTATCTAGTACTGTTGTTGCATGCAAGACAGCGGTAGGTCATAAGAGGTCACTTCATATAGTAGTTACAGCTGGAATGCAAAAGGGATCAGTCACTGGGGCGGCCTCGTTCGATTTGCAGAGCCCTTTGCGCACGGATAAAACAAATGTTCCAACAGCAGGAGGTCTTGTTGTCTCAGTCGATGGCTCACGTTATGGTATTTTTGAAAACACTGCCAAGGGAAGAGCAGGACAGACCATGTGTGAATCAACACGATGGACTTCAGATTCAGCGTTGGATTGCAAAATTTCTAAGGGTATGGATGCGTCTTTAGTGTGTGTTAATAATAATTGTTGTGAGGGCCCTGAAGAGAATGGAGCACTGACCGAATGGAGGATCAAGTCGGAATGGAACGATGAAAATTCAATGGTCTGCAGAGGAGTCGCCATGCCTCCTTGGAACAGTGTTCTGTCAATCACGGTAAGCGATTCTCGTTCGGAACTTTCTGACTCGTATTCTTATTCCATGCCCACCCTGATTCTAGGTCAAGATGGATCGACAATTGTACCAGTGAACAACGTTCAGACGCAAGGTCGCCTCTTTTCGATTGCTGCTGTAAATTTGGGGTATTTTGATAGAACTCTGCGGTCTAGAATGAGCCCCACCGCAAGTGAAATGACAAGATGGTCCTCAGACACGACGGTCACGTGCACAAGTGCTACAGGAACATCATCCTCGTTGGCAGTCAAACTCACGTCTGATATGCGAGTCATGACGACAAGCGAGGTCATTACATTTGATTCTGTGATAGTGACTGGTATTTCGACAAAGAATTCTCCAGTGACTGTAGTTTTGGGTCTCAATACTTCTTATGCTCGGGTCCTCACAGGAACGCATTTGTCTACTTGGAGCAGTAGCAGGGTTCGGATACTCGGATCCCCTACTGAGAGAACTTGGTGGACGTCGCAATCTTCTCTTTCGTGCTTGAGTGCTGCGGGAACATCAAGAAGTTCACGTCTTTCCGTTACATTTGGAAACAATGTTGGTTCGGCTTCAGACTCTATCACCTTTGATGCACCCTTCATTTCAGTTGGTCAAGTCTTGAATCAACCGTCGGTTCAAGGCAGGAGCGTTCCGACCATGTTGAATGGCTTGAATTTCATGCGAACTAGTATTACCGGTGCTCATACGTTTGGAAAGAGCGCCTGCGAATTCAGCACCTGGTTGTCCGACACTGCGGTGTCAGTCAAGGCTGCAGGAGGCTTGAGCAAGAGTCGATCTATTGTGATGACTATCCTGTCTCATACGGGAAGCGCGACTCAAGTTGCATCTTATGATCCTCTTGACATTTCTTCGATGAGGACGACGAATCAACCTTCTGGTGCAATTGGACGGATGGAGCTTTTGGTTATAAGCGACATATTCACCAGGCACTATACTTCATCTTCTCGCTTTGGATATACTGCCTGTGCACAAACAGTGTGGTCTTCTTCAACTACTGTAAATTGCAAAGGTAGCATCGCAACTGGTCGCAGCCAAATGGTGCTCGTAACTGCTGCAATAGTTTCGCATAGTGCTTCAAACGTTTTCTCTTATGACATTGTACAAGTGTCGAGCTCCGAACCCGGAAATTCTCCCTTGACTGGTGAAGTTCAGCTATCTGTTTTCGGACAGAATATGGCTGCATTTGACTATACAGTAGCAATCAGGGTCGACAGAACTGCGTGCCCCATTAGTTCTTGGACATCTGACAGCTCTGTGTCATGCCTCGTGCCGTTCGGTGTGCATGTTTCTGAACCAAAAATCCTCGTGACCAACGCAGGAAGCATGCGAACTTGGACAGACTCCTTTTCTTACGACACCAAATCCACGGCCCGATTTGTGGAAGTTGATTTAGTGTATACGGATAAAGCCATCCAGCAACTGTATTACGATTCATCCTTTTTCGATGAGAAGTTTGTTGACGAGCAGACAGCACACACCGATGCTTCTGTTTTTGTACCAACAGGTTCTAACAACGAAAATGTAGATTCGATCACTGACGGTGTGGTAAATGACCCTACACCATGGTCAACATACTCTCCTCCGAATGGAGAAGAATACATTAGAAATGGTGCATCAAATAACTTTAAGGTTTTGCCAATCATTCCTGATCAAAGTCAGGGTTGGACCTACATTGTGGTCCACATCGCACCAAATGGCGGCATGTTCGAGTTGAAACGAGTGAAAATTGTGTGGGGCTCGACTACTTTCTTCCCAAGTCACTACAGTTTGCGAGTGGTTGCACACGGTGGATACTATAGTAAGGAGATTCTGGCGAGTGCCGCCACCATGCTGGAAAGCAATGCGACATCGAGTGCATATCTAGAAATAGTTCGCACGCAGCAAAAACAATTCCCGTATGCTCCTTCTGTGGCAGGATATGAGCCCGTATGTCGAAATGAAGTCGGTGACACATGCCCGGGCTGTGCAGAACTTATAGAGCTTCCCAGGGGATGGGATGCCAGCTATGTCATTTTGAACCTCTCTCGTTATGCAGGGTTTGGAAGCACATTCGAAGAGCCTGGAGTAGCTTATTCGATCGCAGAAGTGGAGGTAGATGCTGCCTGCATCAGTGAGGTATGCACTTTGGTTGGAAGTTCAGCTGGTTTTGTTGACGGTGATGGTCGTTTGCAAAATAGGGAGGGGGTCGTCAAATTTAATAAGCCTGCCAGCCTCGCGCTTTCATCCGATCGAAAGCGACTTTATGTAATGGACTCCGGGAACCATGCAATCCGAGTGGTAATGGTCAACTCTCTCCAAGTCAGTACGGCGGTCGGAGGAAAGGAAGGTTTTGCGGATGGTGTTGGAAGCGGGGCTTCTTTTGCTGGTTTGAGTCATATGATCTTGCATCCAGACGGAAAACGTCTTTTTGTCACAGATGCGGTAAATAACAACGTCCGGCAAATCAACATTACAAACTGGCAAACCCGTACCATAGCAGGATCACTTGAAACAGGATACGAGGATGGTACAACAACTTATTCGAAGTGGAATACCCCTCGCGGTATTGCTGTGTCGTCCGACGGAAATGAATTGTTCATTGCAGATCAAGGTAATCATCGACTTCGGAAAATATCGTTGGTCTTCGAAAATGTCACAACGCTTGCAGGAAACGGCATTGGTGGTCTTGCAGATGGTACTGGAACGAGGGCAGAAATCAAGGAGCCATGGGGAATAACGGTCTCCCCAGATGGCAAATACCTCTTCTTTTCAATGCGAGGAGGATTCAGATTACGCCGATTGGACCTGGTGACGTCAGAGGTGTACACAATTGCTGGAAGATCTGAAGGCTCATACTCAGGAATAGGGATGCATGCTCAATTTGGTTACACATACATGGATCAAGCAGTATGGGGTGAAGATGGAAATGTGATTTATTTCACTGACAGTGGTCAAAATATTGTTCGATACTACGAGGCTACCAACCAATACGTGGGAGCCCTTGCTGGATCGAATCCAGGGGGAAAGCCAGGTGGATTGACAAATATTGCGGGGCATCGAGATGGGGAGGCGTCTTCAGCGCTTTTTAATGCACCCTTCGGTTTGGCAATTGATAGAATGCGCGGTATCATATATGCGTCGGATTCCAATGGACACAAACTGCGAACGGTCACTTTTCGTTCACAGACGCCCAAATTTTCAATACCTGGTGGCCAGTACAACCTAGGACCTGGACAGACGGCAGTGACAGTCGTCGCTTGGGCAGGGGATAATGTAAAGGTACATTTCACCATAGATGGCTCGGAACCTACATTGAACAGCTCGTATATGGTTCCCCACGTCGAATGGGATCGTGTGTGCACTTCATGTGAGGGAGCTGGAGCGCAGGCTGATGAAGGCATGGTTATGCTGTCAGAGTGCATGCAATTGTGTGTAAAGGACAGGAGGTGTATTTCAATAAACCACGACGGGAATCGGTATTTGCCAGGTCTCTGCATACTGAATACAGTCAGTGACTCAGCTCATTGGTCAATCAATTTAGATGTGTTTCCTGCATTCTATGCCAATTCGTGCATTAGACAGTATGGACAATCTGGTACATGGTGCGCTGAAGGCCCGTCTCTGAAAGTAAAATCATCTGTCAGGCACCTGCATTTGTATAAACCCAAACTATGCGTCGACAGCTCACAGGGAATACTGGAGTTAAAAGGTGGAAAGCACCTTGTTAGAGCCATGGCGAAGACCCCTGGGCTACCTCCAAGCTCAAGGACGTACATGGAAGTCAAAGTCACCGAAATGGATGTCAGCACATTCGCTGGGCAGAGCGAGGGCGCAAGCACTGATGCCTTCGGTATGTCGGATGGCTATGGCACTTCAGCCACATTCAGCCAACCTGTTGGAGTTGCTGTCAGTCCTTCAGGTATTATATTTGTCTCAGACAAAAGCGCCAATGAGATTAGAGCACTTGACTCAGCAACTTCTGCATCCTGGACTGTGGCAAAGCACGGTTCGTCCACGCACCTTCCCTCTAAGCTTGCCATTTCGAGAGATGGACTACAATTGTTTGTAATCGACTTCACTGTTGATGTCGATGTAGGAGGAGCCCGCATTCAGCACCTCAAACTGCATGCAGATGGTCGAAATGTGTCAACGTACAGGACAATAGCTGGTTCTCCGCAAGGCGTTGAAGGGCATCAAGACGGGGCAGGCATACAAGCGCTATTCCACGGAATCCAAGGCATTGCAATGTGGGAACGAGGGGAAGATAGGGTCCTTTACGTGACTTGCTCACAGACTCACGCTATCCGACGCATAGATGTTGACAGTGGACAAGTCAGCACATTCCTCGGAAGTGGTGATGCAAATACCTTTGGACATGCCGATGGCAATCGCGTTCAGGCTTTGTTTGATCACCCTTGGTCAATAACCATGGCTGCAGATGGGAAATCCATGTATTTATCAGAATTCAGTGGCGCGCACATCAGGAAAATTCTGTTCGCAACACACCAACATGGTTTGATCGTGTCTACAATACAAGCTATTGGCCAAGACAGACGTGCCTTTTTGTTCAGCAGCAGATTAGAATTGACCATGGGTTCAACCGCCAACACAATTTGGGTCGGAGACAACGGTAATCTTACTTTGCATGCTTTATCCCTTGTGAGCAACGAAATTCTTTCTACGTACGGGAATGGAATGAAGGCCCATGTCGATGGAATGGCTCATACGTGCTCTTTCATGGGCTTTAGCCAACTGGCCCTGGCTCAGGATGGAAGCGCATTGTTTGCTACAGACGGAAAATCGCCGAACGTGAGGTCAGTGTTTACTGGCCGTGCGGAAACGCCGAAATTCTTCGACCCGCCTAGTGGAAGGTACTTCGTGCCGTCGACAGCTGTGAGGTAACTTTTTTGTTTGCCCCTGCCAGGGCCTAATCCTTCGTATCTGAAGTGCAGTGCATGCATATCCATTGTAAGTTTCTGATTGCTCCATTTGTTCCTTCTTTTCCTAACTCTCATCGAATGTTTGGTTGCAGCTCTCTTTCCGTCAAACTTCCAGGATTTCATTCTGCGTGTCGTTCCACAGATGGTGCCGCATGTTTCTTCCCCTTCGTTTACGGGGGTAAAACTTACAAGGCATGCACAGATGATGGGACAGCAGCTGGTCATTTTTGGTGTTCAAGGACAGAAAGCTATGACCGAGATGGGTTGCAATCAAGATGCACGTGTGGAAGCCCAGACCTCTCATCTGTATTCTACACAATAGATGGGTCCGATCCAACCTTGCAAAGTATGGCGTATGATGCCGCTACTGGCATTCGTCTCCAAGGACTCGGTGAAAGGATAGTCAAAGTCAGGAATTTCCAGACAGGACATGCAGACAGCCCCGTTGTAGAAGCCTCATATTCGCTCTTGCCGCAAACGGTGAGCACCCTGGCCGGATCAGCAGTCGGTGTTCGTGGATTTCAAGATGGTTTCGGAACGTTCTCTAAGTTTTCACAACCCAACAAGCTCGTTGTATCGCCTGATCACACTTGTGTATATATTGCTGATACTGGAAACCATAAGATAAGGCACTTGGACTTGCAAAGTGGTTTTGCAACCACGTTCGCGGGCGGAAATAAGGGCTTCGAAGATGGTGTTGGCACAAATGCCAAATTTGATCATCCTCAGGGGGTTGCGATTACCAGCAATGGGAATTATCTGTATGTCGGTGATAGTGGCAACAAGCACATTCGGAGAATTGACGTCCTGAGTAGACATGTTGAAACCGTAATCATGGTTCCGCACCATCAAACCATTGCGCTCTTCCAGAGTTCTGACCTGATATTGAGCATGCCCACCACGAAAAAGTTCAAGGTTAATCGGATTTCAATCGCACAAGAATGGAAATGGATGAACAGCTATGAAGAGGTGCAATGCACATCAAGGCCTTACACAGATAGCAAAGGGCATCAGTGTACTGACTACGACAGGCATCCTCAATGGTGTGGCTTCGAAAATTCTGCTCATGCATGCTGTGTATGTGGAGGGGGTGTTGACGTTGCAGTCAGAGGCAATGAATCAATTCAAGCCTTCGGAACCATATCGGACGTCGCCTTGTCTCTGAATGAGACTGTACTGTATGTTTGTGATTCCGAAGCAAACACGATATATGCCCTTATTTTGTCGACGGGCCAAGTCCGTATTGTCGCAGGTGGTGGTACCAACAGCTCGAAGGACCCTGCGTATGGTGCCAGAGCAGGATTCCACAGACCCTTCGGCATGGATGTATCTATTCAAACGGAAGGTATGTCATGATTTTTGTGACTTTTGATTCTGATTAAGATTACATAGCCATGCAAGAGAGCTGATCTTCTCATTGTAAAATCTGACCCTGTCGGTTCTTCACAACAGGTGGACTATCTCAAGCAGGCGAAACTCTTTATGTTGTGGACTACAACAGTATCAGGACAGTCGACACAACCTCGAGTCTTGTTCGAGGGATCCATGTCAATCCAGATGATCCATCAACATGTGACGACTCTTCTTTCTTCTGTAACAGTGGATGTATGGCTCATGCAGCTGTGCTACACCCACGAGATGTTGTGATGTCTCCTGATGGTTATGCAGCATATGTCTCGGATACTTCGGGTGTGCGCGCTGTTACGCAAGGAGGAATCTGCCATGTGGCTGGAGGCTCTACCTTACGCTCACATCTTGTTGACTCCTGGGATAGGACCTGCGCCAGATTTGCTGGTAATCATGGAGGGGGTGTTGAGCTCTTGTCACCAGCCAGCCCCAATTCGACTACGCCTACAGTACTCGTCGCAGATACTGGAAATCACAAAATACGTGCGGTTTCAATTGATAGCAACGAGCGTCACTGCATCAGCTCTATGAATTGTCCAGTTTGCGGTGATGGCTTTGTCCATATCGAAGGCGTCGACACAGGGTTTGAGGCATGCGATGCTCGGAGTCCTTTCAATCAAATCGAGGGTTGTTCGTACTATTGCCGTGTTTTACCTGGATACGTGTGCGATTGGGACTTGATCGGCAATCACTCCTGTTCCCAAGAATCCTTGCTGTCTACAGTAAGCTTCTTGGTGTACAATGAAGCCATATGCCAGTCAAAATGCGACGCAACTTTGAATTGTGTATATGTTTCATACTTCCATGCGGACGGACTGTGCGAACTGCACTCAAAAGCATGTCGATACAAAGTTGAGGATCTATCGGATTTCCAAACTTGGGTGAGATCAGCCAAAACAAGTCATTGTTCATCTGTGTGTGGTGATGGTATCCGACGTTTTGCGTATGAGCAATGTGATGATCAAAACTTGGCTATTGATGATGGCTGTTCCGACACCTGTACTGTGGAAGATGGATGGCACTGCCAAGGAGGTTCGGTGGCACCAATTCAGCATGCAGAGGCATGGAAAGATGTGTGTACACCAATTTGCGGGGATAAGCTCCGTGTTGGCACAGAATTGGATGCGCTCAGTTGCGATGATGGCAATCGTGATGATTTTGATGGATGCTCAGCATCTTGTCGAATCGAAGTTCCCCACCAACTTGATGACATTGCTATCACAAGGATAAATCGAACGCAGGCTCACGTGCAGTGGAAACATACGCCTGTTGCAGTTGCTGCAAAACAAAGCAATGACCTGCACAGGGTGTACTATTATGTTGCGACAGTAAATCGGACGCTGTGCCGGGAAGATCGCTGTGTGGAGACTATGACAAATTACACGCTCAACTACTCTACTTGTCCATACGAGGTAAAGCCAAGACCTGAACAAACTCCTTCTCTTTATGCCTGGGCATGTGACTACACGTGTCAAGGACTGCCGGGCGTATGTTTATATTCCGCTTACTCGTCATCAGGGCGCATTCAATACGATGAAAACGATTTTGCTCCCATATGCACCCTCTTTCTCTATGATTGTCCACTAGATCCAGTACAGGATACGTTTGGAAACAAAGTACAGGCCTCTTGCGATGAAGAATTTTGCTCATTCTACCAGAACGACCTAATGCCTGGAGAGTTCTTGAATGTGACAATTGTGTCTTTGAACATTGCCGGATTTAGCAGCCCACGCAAGGCAGGTGTCCGATGGACTGTCGTTCCGACGGCAGATGTTCGGTTTGAGTATACAGAAATTCCTGTAGCACGCGCTGATCATCCAAGAGATGGATTCCAGATAGCCTTGTTTTGGTATCCACCATTGGATACAGGATGGGGAGACAGTGCAAGCCTTCCTATTCTGGAATATACAATAGAAACTTCCCTGTGTGAAAGCTTTAACTCTGATGACACATTGTGTGGACCAACATGGGCTCAGAACTTTGTTCCTGGGACCTTTGTGGTCGGGACAACAATCGACACGAGGACAGCGGGTGTTACAACATACTCAGGACTCGAGCAAACAATCTGTTTCCGGGGGGATTGGGAAAAATGGTACGACTGCATAGGACAAGACCAAAAGATTCCATTTGCGTATCCTTTCCAGCTCAATATTACTTTCGATTTGCATAATGGATTCCACTACTTTTACAGGTTTATGTCACGGAACAAGCAAGGTTGGTCAAAATTCTCAGTGCCTGTGAGTCATCAATATGGTAAACCGCCATTCGAAAAGCCCTTTGTGGATGTGCCTGCACGTCTTCCTATTCCAACAGCAGTGGTATTATCCGAAAGTGGACGGTCATTGCACCTGTGGTCAAACCGTGAATCAATCGATGAAGAAACCTACGTGCACATATCTGGCTTTCCTGATATTAGAAGCACGGAGGGACTAGAATTGAATTTTGATCTTCTTGGATTCGCTGAAACTGGACGGGTCGCAAGTATCAAAGGAAGCACGGTGGCAACGGGCACGACCATTTCTTATCAAGCCCCGATGATCCCTGGAGAGTTGATGGAACAGTGCAAAGATCTGTGCTTGGCTACGATCACTATAATCGTGAAACGCTGGAAAGTCAAGTTTGCTCAATTCACTTTACGGTATTTTTACTACCCCAAGACTATCGTAGACACAGTAAAGCCGACTCTTGGTCCAGTATCCGGGGGTCGTATCATGAAGGTTGGGCTTGTCGAACCTTTGGGCCCTTTGACTCGTCAGGGTTCGGGCATTGAAAGCTTTACGTTGGCTTTCGACAGACAACTTCCTATTTCAGTTCAATTTGGCTGCATGGACACTTTGAATACAGCCAACAGAGTCACTATCGCGAAGAGAGAGGGCACGCAAGATCTGAACACCGTGAATTCTTTCGAGCTCAGCATCACAACTCCGGCGTCTACCATTGGTCCTTGTTCTGCGGACTTGCGTGTCTATATCAATAATGTGCGCTTCATGGCTTTCCAGATTGACAACGTCCAGCTGGCATTTGAGTACGTGGGTACTAAAATATTGTCGGTGACTCCTTCCAATGGCATGTTGAATCCTGGCTCCGGAGGTGCTCGTGTCACACTCACGCTTTCTAACCTTCCTGGTTCCACAATTACAACCACATTGGCCGGTCTGCCATGTGAAAACGAGCAAAAAGAACGATGGGATTCTGACGCAGGTACATCGGTTTCATACTTAGTGAAATTTCCAGAAATGCCTCTGCAACTTGCTGGCGCCATCCTGTTTAGAATATCCTTCAGAGGTTCTGGGTCTGTATCAGAGAATCTAAACTTCATGTGGCAGTATGAGCTTCCTCCAGCTCCATACATTGATGAGGACTCAATCACTTTTGACGGTGAAAAGAGGCTGTGGATTCCAGCCGGTAGACAAGCATTTGTCTGCAAGCTCATTATTCGCAACTTGTCGCCTAGGTACGCCATCACATTTGACGACATACAGGTGAAGCTTGGAGATTTCACCGCGCGCAATCCAAAATTCTTCAGAATTGGTGACGATGTACAACTAAGCTTCTTGACGTCTAACTCAACAATACCTTCTCAGTCCAAGATAGTCGTCACCTCGAAAGGAGTGGGAATTGTCACGTCGACGACACAGGTTTTCAACGACATGAAACCTGCCTTGATTGAATTGAGGGATGCCTCACAGCCGACTCTTGTTGCGCTCGCTCCTTCAGAGGGGCCGTCCACTGGGGGAACTGTTATTCGCATAGGCGTGGCGTCGCTTCCAGAATACTTGTTCGAGGCCGAAGAGCTGAGGGTGGCATGTTCCTTCAGGTCAAACTCAGGCTTGACTATGCCAAGCGCAATTTTATTGAATCAGATGTCGCTCTCAAAGTGGCTAGATGGTGGCGAAAACTCAGACGAGTTTGTGACTTCTCCTTTAATTGGAAGCTTTTTGGCAGGTATGAGCACAGAAGTCGCGGTTCAGTATTCTGTAGTGATTGATCAGACGGAAAGATACGCGACAAATTATGGACCAGAGAACGCATTAGAAACATCCTACGTTTTCCACGTCTTAGCACCACCTGCCCACATCAAGGATTCGCAAGTTTATGAAATATCTCTGAGCATAGGAAATCTCACCATGATCGGTCAGTATGTTTATCAACCGAATCCTGACGGTCCTGCGGCCATCCAAGTTGCAACCGCATCAGGAAAAATGGAGTCAGGTCTCGACGGGGGGGTCAAAATCACAGTGTCCTTGACGAATTTTGCGATGGTTGACACTGTTGGTGATGTATATGTCAAATTTGGCAATACGGAAATGAATCCATTCAGGATAGCAGCGAGTGGCCCTGAAGAGACTCAATTTGTGCTCGTTGCGCCTCCCGGGGATGCAGGCCAAGTTGAGGTCATCGTGTATCCAACCAGGCTGAGCTCAAACAATGGCTCATTCCACTTTAAATACGTGGATGATCGCAAGCCAATTGTCTTGTCGCTCTCTCCATATCTGCATTACGACGCTGGTGGTTCTACAATGCACATAAGGATCAAAGGTCTGGTTTTTGAAGATCTTTCAAGTGACGTGAGAGAGGCAATCAACGTCGGGGTACGGAGTGGTGATGGATTGATACCAGTCTTCCATCCCTTCTCAGCTGTCGTGGATGTTGACCATGTGGAGCTTTCAATTTTGGTGCCCAGTGGGATACAGGGGATTGCAACGGTCACCATTTCAGCAGGGCAAAAGATATCGGACCCAACCAATTTTGAGTACGTGGCTGCTCCGACTGGCAATCCTCAGATTGTGAGTGTGTCTCCGAGCGCACTACAGAGTAGCGGAGGTGATGCTATGGAATTTGTTGTTGAAAATATGAAGATGATTGAGAGCATTTCCAGTTTGAGAATTTCGTTTACATTGGATTCGACAGTTGTAACCATCACTTCTGAATCGAATCCAGAGCTGCAGATGTTCTCGCAAATTTCCCAGACAAGAATAGCCCTCCTTTCTCCAAAGTTCCAAAGTGGTGGTCCCGTCAGTGTCAGAATATGGGATTCTGTGTTTGAAGACAAAATAGCCAGCATAGAGCTGCCAGTTGAAAATTCTATGCAGGCACAGCTCGTGTCCGTTTATCCGTCGCGGTCAATCGCGAGTGGATCCCACACAGTTGATGTCGTGATTCGCAATTTTGGTACATTGTCAAATCAAGAGTTTTTCGTCAATCTCCATGAACCTGCGGTGGGCAGTGGATCTGTTGAAGAGTACCTGATTGCAAAAAAGGGTGACAGCGGTGATCGCGTCACTTTGAAGGTTTCAATACTCGTCTCCAGGCAAATCTTCACGCCATTTGACGTATCCGTGGGCAATTGCCTGGTGTTTGGTCAGTGTCCCCTTAAAACTGTCCGTTTTTCCGTGCACATGCAAAATCCAAATGGTGTATTTGTCATCTCGGCAGCGCCACTTTCGACCTCCCTTGATGGCAACACGGTGATGTCAATTATTGTAAACAACCTTGAGAAAACTCTGGCACCAAAAGACCTTACGGTGAGGTTTGGATCGACAGCTGCAGCTGAGATCTTGCAGATTGAATACTTCGATTCACCAATGAGTATCGATCCAAGCACAAGGTGGGAGGCAAAGGTCACGTGTGTCGTGCCGCCATCTGAAGTCACAATTACACTGACTCCTAGGTTATCGTTCCTTTCGTCGTCGCTTGATTTTCCAGACGAATTTCAATACACCGCAGCAGTGCAACCTAGCATCCGATTGATAGCACCTATGAGTGCCAAACTCTCCTCTCCTTCTATGATCGACATCACAGTCCAAGATTTGCCAGGCATAGCGACAATCAAAGACATCGTGATAGAAATCAGGTGTAGTCAAGGTGCTTCAGCTTCCTGTAGTGTGCAATCACACTTGAGAATGGATCCTTCAAAATATCTGCTTGCGACGCAAGACTACATTGTAACTGCTAAGGTTGAAGGCAGTGGCGTCCTCAAACAAGATACGTGCCAGGTCGTGTTGTACAATACACGTTTCCGGTATAGGGAGGCTTCCCTGACTGGATTTCGAATGGTGGATTCAGATCTACCCCAAATTTCGGGAATAAGTTCGGAGTTCCAGGAAACAGGCGTTGACAGCATCCGAGTCAAGATGTCTACAACTACTGAATTACGCGTCGTCTTGAGGAACGTACCCAGAGCAGTAGCAAAAATCTTGATCGAAGAGCAAGAGGTAGAAACCAAACTCGTGTATTATGACGAGTCAGACAAGAGTGGGGTCGTGATATTCTCGTCCCCCCCCCGATCGTTTGAAGGAATTGTCCATGGATTGCTCTTATTTTCGGGCGGATGCACGTGTGACACTTCTTGCTGCGGATCTTTCACATGCTCCGCGTGCTCGTGCCAGACCATCTGTTTTTCAATCGAGTATTATGACGATCTTCTGCCCAAGGTTTTCTATCTTTCTTCATCAACAGGCCCCTCTGTAGGAGGTACTTCAATCAAGTTGAAAATTGCGAGCTTTCCCATTGTACAAGCAAGTACTGACGTGATGGTGAAATTCGATGCTGCTTTTGCAAAAGTTAGTGTGGTTTACTCGGGTATCGAAGAAACAAGTTTGATCGTCCAGTCGCCATCCATAGATATGCAAGGCTTGACCTCACAAACATTAGATGTTAAGCTATACGCCGTGATACGACCTGGCCAATCAATCACCTTCAAATACACGTATTTTGTCGCCAAAGCATCCGTACAAATGTTTTCGCCTTCCCGAGGTCATACTGCTGGCGGATCGCTCGCTCGGGTTTCAATCGACTACTTCTTCTTTCCCACAGAAATTGCGGTGACATTTGGAAGCGTTCGCATACCGGCCGCCCAAATATCAATAGCTAATTCAAGCAATCTGGAACGTACAATACTGTCCTTCTTCACGCCATCAGCCAGCCCAGGTCAGTATGAGGTCACGTTCATCCCGAAAGCATGCTCAACATGCGAAGCGCTGGTCTTTGCTGCCTTCCAAGTTCAGGATTCAAGACCCTTGACCATTTTGCCGCCGATTCCAACAAGGGGACCTTATCGCCCTGCAAATTCATTGCAACAGACCCTACGTATTTCTGGTGCAGATCCGCAGATCGTCGTATCCAACATTTCTCTGACATTTTCGTCAGTTCCCAATCCAGGTGACAATAGAAAGGCGGCCATCATTTCTTATCAAAAGAGAGCTGAATCAGATGATTCTTTGGTTCGATTTCAAGCAGAATCATTGTCCAGTCCAGGGATGGCGACAGGAAAGCTTGTCATTACGTCTGCATCAGGTGTGAGTGAGGCTGAATTTGCATATTTGTTTGTCAGCGATGAGGCGATGAGTTTACGAGATTTACAACCGAGTACCCTGCCTACACGTGCTGTGCTATATGGGAGAAACCTCGAATTCGCAGTGACCTGCACGTTCTCCGTATCCAACTTTCCTAGGCAGCATCTGCTCTCTGATTTGTCGATCTTGCTAGCGTCCGGCAAGGAGGTCACGATTATGACCTTGCAACACTTTGACGTCGAATGCCCCGCGTCTGCGGAAAATAATACGTGCTCAGAAACGATTTTGACTGCAAGGGTCCCATCATATGAGTCAGCAACTAGCATGCAAGGTACCATTTCGGCTGTTGGTCAAGAACTTCTTGGTTTCACCCTTGAGTATTTTACGCCATGCGCGTATGAAGCGTTCTGCGGCGACTTGTCTATGATTGTAGATATTCACCGATTGACTGAAGCAGCTCCACAGAGTTCGACGTGCGAAGTACACTATTGTGTGGATCCCAATTTGCTTCCTGCACCTTCTCTTCTGGCGTTTTCTCCTTCTGCAGGCCCGTCCGTTGGTGGTACTACGGTCAGCATCGCCTTGAGAAATTTCCCAGCGTTTCGCAAAAGTGACATTGCCGTGCAGTTCGGGAGGGGAGGGTCAACAGTCATGCAAGGCGTGGAGACATTTGAGCTGCGACCCGGTTCAACTCTGCTCACAAGTGAATGTACAATTACATTCAAAACACCATCGGTCAAAGGTAGACGTGCAATGATGAACCTTCTGGAGCCCGTCGTCGTATCTGTGTCTTGGGGCGCATTGCAACAAGAGGTATTTTTCGATTTCGAGTTTATTCCAGTAATGATAGGCTACCCCACTATATCAGTTGTGGAGCCCGAGCAAATTGTTCAAAATGTGGCGACGAAAATTCGTGTTCGGATGTCTAATTTCCCGAAAATCCAAGATGCAAGTGGGCGTGTACCCGTTCAAGTAGCAGTTAACTCGCAAGGGAATCACATGCTCACTGAAATTGATGTGTTGTCATCCACGTATGAGTCTACGTTGTTGGGTCTCACTCTGACAGTAGATCAGGCAGGTGACGCACGAGTGACGCTCTACCACACAGCTAGTGGTGCAGGTTCTGCTGTCTCTTTCGATGTGCTGGTTCAGCGTACAGGTGTTGCAGAAGTCACAAGTTTCTTCCCAGCAAAGTTGCAAGCAGAAGAGTCACAGCAATTACTTGTGTCTATCGCGTCTCTACCTTTGGCAACTACGCCGTCAAGTTTGACTGTGGTCATCTTTTTCGAAGTCCAGAAGCTGACTGTGCGAGGCGTAATCGTTGAGGAAGTCCGAACACAAGGCCCAGGCTTTCATTCGGTCACGCTGATGATACCGGGACAGGACATTCCAAAGGAAGGTGGGCCAGCTAAAGTGCTTTTTCAGACCGATTCAGCACAATTTGATTTCAGCATCGACTTCGAATCAAGTGACACTCCGCAAATCGCTAGTGTGAGCCCATCGAGTATGAGTGTCACCGCTTCGAGCTCAGAAAGCACCATTGATGTCTACTTGTCGAATGCTGCATCGCTGAACTGTATTGCTGGTTGCACAGTAACATTTGGAATAGACGACGGAACAGTGATTGGCTCCAGTGTACGCGACGGCTTAGTTCATGTGGAACTTCGAGCTCCAAGCCAGAAATCGAAAGGCATGCAAGAAGTTAGGCTGCGGTCCAATTTGCCCGAGGACGTTGTATTTGCATTTTCTTTTACATATCCAGAAGCACGAGTGGAACCTGTTGATGGAACTTGCAATGGTGCAAGCTCTGTCACCATCACAGCACTAGGTTGGGGCGCATCTCTGGTGGATCTGAATAATCTCGCTGTCAAATTTGACGGCCAACCAGCCACTGTTTCTAAAGTCCTGCATTCAATAGCAGATGCGACCAGGTCTGAAACGTCTGTTGTCGCGAAAGTTCCTGATTTAGGAATCAGCCGGGGGCTGGTCTTTGGCGTGATTCAGTACAACGACAAAGTGTCTGAGTTTAAATTCGAGTGTTATGCACCCGTGTCTGGATATGTTTTTCCTACTAAGGCGACAGTGCAGGGCAAAACGACGCACAAAGATGGTGATCGTGTAGATCTGTGGCTTTCCAATTTTCCGCACGTTTCTAAACCTTCGGACCTGGCAATAAGATTCGGCAACACAAAATGCGATGGCATTGGATGCGCAATACTTACTGTGCAAAACTCTGTTCAGGGCGTGCAGGTTGCAGTGTCGGTTCCAATGAGTCCATACGTTGGCAAAGTAGACCTTGATGTCATTTATGTGGGTCCTACCAGTTCTTTCGCCAAGCCCATTAACAAGCTGCGGCTGCAGTCGGATGCCGAATATTCACAACGAAAAATTTCAATCAAGTTTACCTACTTTCTTCCGACACCGACTCTGCTAAGCGCACATTGGTGCAAGATTTGTCCTGCGTCAGGCAATTGCATAGAAAACGATCGCTGCATGACTGGTCATGAGCCAGTTTTACATGCTGTGCCCTCTTCTGGAAGTGGCACTTTGATTTTGGCGATCCAAGATCTTGTTGTTGTAAGCTTCCAAGATGGGCTTCCCTTGCCTTCTGTCAGGATCGAAATCAAATTCAATGGTGAATATTTCGGAAATTTGCGGCGTGTCGTGTACTCGTCTGCAGCGTTTTCTGTGTTCGAGTTTGAGCTTCCATCAGAACTGCCAGTTGGAGACACAGAGGTAGAAGTGATGGTTACTCCTGACCAACGCATGTCTTTCTTCCAAAGATTCGTCTTCGAGTTGCAGGTCTTCGATGATAATGTCGAGTTTGGTTGTGAAATCTCTTCTGAATGTACTGGAAACATATTAGGAGGTAACGCGTTCATTACTATCCTAAAGAACTTCCCTTTGACCATGATGGAAGGGCTTGAGGTGAGATTCGGGCCCATAACCGCAACGGACGTCACCGTGATCCACAGTAATACAACGCACACGAGGCTATCAATTGTGGCGCCTTCATTCGATTGTTCTCTATGTCAGATGTCAGATGGAATAGCAACGGTGCTGCTTTCTGTGAACCTCGGTGCACTTAGGATAGCCTACACAGTTTACAGCTATAGAAGCCCGCCTAGACTCTTTGAAGCTGTTTTTGATTCGTCAATGACGAGCATTCAAGTCTCTTTCGACCAGCCAACCAATCGTGCTGGGGTGCGCGACGTCAACAACGTCGCATGCTCAGTGCTTTTTGAAAAGCGGACGCTCGATATGCTGGGCACAAAAGCGAGGTGCGTTTGGCAGTCAAGGTCTTCTCTGGTCATTTTCTTGGATGCTGATGCATCCATTTTACCTGGCGAGCGACTCTCGATCAATTCCACAGACCTCAGCTCGGAAGACGGCAGAACAGGTTCAAAGGATTCTTGGATTCGTGTGTCTAGACCAGCGGTAATGAAAGCGCCCTCTGTAATGATTGTCGGGCCTACACGGATCGACGAATGCTCGTCACTCTATCTACGTTCTGCAGCATCAAGTGCTAGAAAGGTCACTTACGCATGGACATGCCCTAATGATCCAACGACAAATTCTTTCTTGCGAAGCATAGCGAGCTCCGATGTTTTCATGCCCGAAGGCACACCTTGGCTTCCAGACTCTGACAAAGCCTACCAGATTGTCCTCACTGTGACAGACTCATTCGGAATGGAAAGTGAACCATATGTCTTTGAACTTAAAAAGACAAAAACGCCGACTCCAAGCCTACAATTCGTTCCAAGCACGCTCACTGTATTCTCAGATCAAGAAGTCAACATCAGAGCAGAGGCTGCATTTTCAGCTTGCCCTGCTCCACAGTCAGATCTGATATTCTCATGGAAGCAAAAGTCTGGACCTCCAATCCCAGCGCGATATTTAGATTCTGGTAACCCACGTCTTTACGTCCCGGTAAATGTGCTGGAGCCGGGTTCAGAATTCGAATTGATTTGTTCGGTGTCCATGATGGGTCAGGCCGCTACGGAGAGTATTTTCATTTTACGGACGACTGTTCGCCCGTTGCTTGCAAAGATCAGCGGGGCTCCAGAAAAAGACGTTTCTGCAAGCGTAGGCTTCACGCTGTCTGCGGAAGAGTCCTGCGATCCTAATTCGAAAGATACTTCCGATCTCGCAGGACTTCTCTTCAAATGGTCTTGCGATATGATCGAAGGTTCTGCGGTTATACCCTGTCGAAACACAAGCGGTGGGAGTTTGTCTTTGTTGTCATCATCTCGTCTTCACGTCCCCGCTCACACTTTGCTTCCCATGGATCAAAAGTACATTTTCAAGGTAGACGTCTGGAAACAAGGCCGCGTCTCATCGTCTGCGCGAGCCTCCGTCCGAATCCTGCCGAATATTGTGCCTCTGATAGACTTGCGTGTCATATCAGGCGGATCGACGGTTGGTGAGGTGCTGTACATAAATGCCGCAGGCTCAGTATCGATGAATGCATCGTCAAGTGCGATAGGGACAGCTTTCGAGTGGATCTTGGAGCCAATCTGGAACGCAGACAACAGCGAAGTAGCAAAATCGGGACTTCATTCTCATTTTCTTGTGTTAGATGGTCCTTTCTACCAGCTCGCGCCGGGATCAAGGTACTCGATCAAAGTTTTAGGAAAAAGCTCGATCACAACAACTGGAATGGCGTCGCTTCAGGTCCAAATAAATGCTCCTCCTTCGAACGGCCTGTTCTCTGCTTGCCGAAAAGAAGCTGGGGCCTCCACTTGTGTATCGACTGGAAAGGCAATTGTGGACAGCTTCCGATTGTCTTGCAATGGATGGGTAGACTCTGACTTGCCATTGACATATATCTTTGGGTATAGTGTGGCATCCTCAAATGCGTCAGCGACAGCATCTGCTGACTACTGGTGGGAACCCATGCTTGATTTTGCAAGGGACGCTGTTTTCCCGTCAGGACGCGTAGTCACAAAGGTTCGAATCATTGACGTAATGGGTGCAGAAGCTGACGTGTACACAAGTGACCTATTTGTATCACCTGCGGCTGATCAGCCTGCACAACGCCGCCTGCTGTCAGCGACAAGTCAATTCTACCAAGGGGCGACGGACAAAATATTGGACGCTGTCAGGGCTTCCCGCGTCGACCAGGTGAATCAAATGGCTGGCGCAATTGCTGTTGAAGCCCAGCAAGCAATCGCGGGCCACGAAGCAGTATCTTTGAGGAGTCATTTGATGTCCTCTATTGTTGGCAGCAGCGACAAGACAATTAAAACGCTTGCATATGCCTGCGAGGCATTCGGGGCAGCAGCGCTGGTCCTGAGTGCTACACACCAGCTCAATCATGAGGCTATCCTACACAGTGGAAGCCTGCTCGGAAAGCTTGTGCTGGATGTGAGCCACCGGCAAGCTGTGGATTCGGCATGTGCTACAAGCGCTGCTACTATGATGGGCTGCGCTATGCAGGCACAGAGCAGTAGGAGTGATATCATTTGGGCCAATTCTTCTCTTGTCCCAGAATTGAGCAACAGATCTGTCCATATTCTGAATGAAAGAGAGGGCACCGTTTTCATGCACCATATTGAGCACGGCTCTACAGAGCTTATGACGAAAGTGATTTGGAATGCTCTGGCCGGAGGACCAGTTCGAAACGTTTTTGCAAACGCCTCCCGACATTCAATGGCAAGAGCCAGACTTGTAGATCTTGCCGAGCGCACTTTCACGCAGGCATCTCCTTTGTACGATTCTATTCTCCAACCTGCGGCCATCACGTTTCCAGCGACTCTTGCTCTGGACATGCCAATGCTAGCTTATGAAGAGGTTGATGTACACTTGCAAAGTCATAGCCATGCGCCAGCTGCAAAGGGATTGTGGATACGATCTCATTTGTTCGGAACAACATTAGCACGACCTCGCGGAGGCAACGTCCTCAATGTTTCGAATTTGTCGGCCCCAGTGAAACTGCATCTACCTGTTCATACGTATCGAATGTCAGCAAGAGAGCAGATGTTGTTTGTTCAACAGGCTCGGTGTGTGTACTGGACCGGCAACGCTTATGAGTCGACGGGTTGCAAGGTGACCGCTGTTGATGGTCACACGCCCTCGCAGGCTGCGTGGCCAAAGGTGTTGCCCCTATCGCTTGTGACTGTTGAATCTAAACATCTCACCATCTTTGCTGTCACTCAAGATTACCTTGTCCCCGCGTGCGGTGATGGCCTTCTGCAAACAACGGGAGGTGGAATCATACAAAGCAACGAAGAATGTGATGATGAGGACATTAGCAGCGGTGATGGATGTAGCTCCACATGTACTGTGGAAGCAAACTATTCGTGCTACGATGTGCCTTCTGTGTGCGTGGCACATCCTGAACCATTCGGAATTCAGGGCATCATTAGACTAGGAGATTTTTATTCGATGCGCGAATTCACGCAGTATGTAGACGAATTCGCTGAAGCAGTGGCAATCACCATCGGTTACGGAATACAAACCAGAGATGTTTCCACATTCAAAGTTTGCTTCCGAGGTATATTGATCGTGGAAAGTTGCAGGACGTACTTTGACGTGCACGCTGATCCTGAAGAAATGAGACGGTTGGAGCCTAGCGCCGGTCATCCAAATCAAGTGACTGTCTATTTCCAAGTTAATGCACCGCAAGAGGACCGAAGGTACATGGACATCCTCACCAAGATGCGAACAAGCGAATACATGCCGGCGTTTGTGGCCCAATTTGTTTTGTTCACAAGGAGAAAAATTGTGCGCTATGAATGGTTGCAGCAGCCTGCACTTTTAGACCCGAAGTATGCACCCGGCTGGAAAGACCCGCAGCCGGTGCCTGGCATTCCGGCTCCGAAGGAGGACGAAGGTCTATATAAGCCGGACGGTGAGCTAGAAAACCTCAATTGGTTTGAGGCGATGGCCTCCACATTTGGAGTTTCTCTGGGGTTTTTCATTTTCATTGTTATCATGATGATTCTGGTGTCTGTCGGGTCGCTATACGCGTTCCGCCGGTACTACCGAAAGAAGACTGAGGAGTTTGCAGCATCGAAGAAGATTGCGCCGAGCCCAATGCAACCTGGATCACCACGAGGGCGACCAGAAACGCCAGAACCAGAAGCAGCTGTGATCTTACAGGACGGAATCGAGAAAGTGCCACAGGATGCAATTCTGGATACCGGATGGGGAGCTAAATCCATCGTGATTCAAGAGTCGGTTGCAGAAGTTTTTGAGGAAGAGATTGAGCCAGCCGCCCCGCCAAGACCAGCTCCACCGCCACCACTTCCTCCTGGCAAGATGAGGAGGCCACAGATTTCGACGCCGGAGCTGAAAAGGCTCAAAGCAAATGCAGACTTCGTTTCGCGTGAGCTGGAAACGCTCATTGCACATGACGACAGTTCAAGGGGCGCCGTGAGTAGCAGAGAGAGTGCCGCGACAACCACCACTGCGGATGTTGGCACCGATCAGGAGGTCCTGCAGGCCCTGGGCTTTGTTCCTCCTCCTCCTCCTCCTGCAGGGAGGGTGGTCACTTCAACTGTGGGCCCTGCTTCGCCTGTCGGCGATCAAGAGGAGAAGGCTGTTGAAATTTCATCCACCCCCGCTGTGAACACCCTCGCCAGAAGCAGGTCGGAAGCTGCGCAATCCAAGATTGCTCGATTGAAGCGAGAACTGGATCGATTAATGCAGCAAGAAGACGATGATGCTGAGACGTTCGACCCTGCTGAAGCCAACAGATCAGCGCTTTCGGCGAGTCGTCGCGATGTCGGAGAGGAACCTGAAGATGGTAGTGTGCCAGAAGATTCGGAGAACGATAGGAACTTGTTTTCAGGCACACGTAATTATGCCACTTTGCGCGGAAGGTTTCAGGCTAGGGAGGGATGGGGAGGCGTAGGATCGGAAATTTCTGCGCTTTCTGAGGTCTCTGATGCAGACGACGAGATCCCGTTTACTCCAGCACGAGCTGCAGCAACCTCCCTTACGTCTGCAACGTCAGTGAGACCTCCAGCATCACCCCAATCCGACTTGCGATCACCGCTTGCATCGAGACCCGTTCGCCGCGTACTAGATAGGACCATGACTTCGTTACCAAGGACACCCTTCTCACGCCAAGCACCGGTCGCTGAGAGCCCGGATCTGCAGGACAGTTCCCCGGAGCCCTGGACGCCAGGCATATCTACGATGCCCCGAACGCCCTTCTCGCGACAAGGACCGGTCACCGAGAGTCCCGATCTAGACGACAGCTCTCCGGAGCCTTGGACACCAAGCGTATCTTCATTGCCACGAACGGCCTCAGGATTTTCACGCCAGGTGCCGCAGATTCCGTTTGGGCATCAGACTGACTTCTCGCGTCGGGCAAACCGTGAGGTCGCTTTGCAGGGCAGCCTTCGACCTGCCACTGTCGGTGCGTCCCGTACAGGTGTTCAAGTGCCGCGGCGCCCGCCTCCTGTAGCAGTCGTGCCTCGCCGAACAGGATGGGTGGAAGAAGAAGACGAAGTGGAGGCTGGCGTGCCTTACACCAGAACAAGGCCAGTGACGTCGGTATCGCCTCTGTCGCCCCTCTCAACAGGACCTCCGCGGGCTCATTCACCGCTTGCAGCATCTGCTCGCGCTGAGGCCCTATTCCAGCTAAGTACTCCGTTGGATCAAAGAGTATCTGCTGGAAGAAGGGCATCAGCATCTGATACTTCGCCCGAAAGAAGGCAGGCAGTCACGTCGTCTGGAAGGCAACGTGCAAATACGAGCGATGAGGCCCTGTCGGCAGCATCACCGCGTTCACCCTCTCGTCTCCTTGACGACAAGCTAATTGAAGAGGAGGATATGTGAGTGGACATAATAGCATATTTGACTAGCAGTACTGCTGCGCATTGTACATATCCAAGCATTTAGAAAGTAATCAATAAAAAGTGAATAACAATACCAGTTTCTGTCCCCCTCGAGCCGCATCTTTGCAGCAATCAATGAGCCTTTGTCTCTGGTTGTGGTAGCACTTTATATCCTCTTTCACTCACAAGCAGCAAGGTAAGTCGGCTGCCTGGAGTCCAGAGGCCGGCTTCCTCTTGGTGTCTCCCCTGGTTGCTGATCGAGGTCATGCCTCCCAATACTAGAGCACGCCCCTGTTGTCACCGAAAGAGAAGAGCACACTCCTGTCACCAAAGAAGAATGAGGGGCACAACACTGTCACCGAAAGAAGACTGAGGCAGACTGAGGAGACTACAGTGGCGGGCCGCTCCGTGTGGCGGCGGTGGGGAGAGCACGTCTTAGGGAGTTTGCCGAGAAGGAGGAGGAGGAGAATAATCTGGAGTATTTACAAACAACAGGTGACTGAAGGTCGGAGTTTACCGTTCCAAACACCCCCCCAACCACACCCACACACTCTCTCCTGGGCGCTCAGGAGCCAGGCCTTCCTCTTGCAGCGGCGTCTTGACGTGAGGGTCAGCGTGTGTGTGTCGAGTGTTTATTTTTAAGGACACCGGGGTCCGGCCCCACCTCTCGGTGGGGCTAATCAGCGTGCGCCAAAAGGGCGGCCTACCCGGACCCCCCCCCCGTCACGGTGAAGCCTAGTCACTGAGACCTGGCTTAACTGCAGGCGCCCTGGGTCCCTCTGTAGGTAAACCCCTCATCCTGGTCCTACTCCGCCGCCGCCTCCTCCTCCCTCCGGCACGCCTCACCGGCCTCTCCATCACGCCAGCCTCCCCAGCATCATGCTTCCCCGTCCCCGGTATCCGACTCCGTTTCACTGCTGTCTGTCATCCCGCTCCCTAACGATCGCGGAAAGGCGAGGGAGACGAGAATGAAGATGAGAAGATTGAGCAAAGGCAGGTACAGTACGACAACCTGTCCAAAGTCGAGGTCCGGGAGCCCTGCACACGAATCCCGGCGGCCGATCACAATGCAGAATCGTAAGGTCTGTCCTACTTTTGCCAGCAGCTGCACGCAAAAAGCACGACAGACCTTGCGACAAGTAGTCCCACAGGCCGCCAATGGGAGAGAGCCCCAGCTGCTCCTGCTGGCCCAGCGCTTCTTGCGCAAATTTGTTCGCCAGCGCGTCTGCGCTCGACTCCCCAGCGGTGCCGCACACCTCGTCAACCCCGAGGGCGGGCGGCGAGAGCGACAGGACTGCCGGGGTGGACGCACCGCACCGTATCGGCACCTCGGCATGGAGCCGCCCGGCGGCCGCCGGGCCCGAGTTCCGGCCGGTGCTGCAGACGGGGAGGTGGTGATATCTCTTGCAGCTGAGAGAGGCCCCACTGCCCGCGCCGACCAGCTGCTTCCAGCACTGCCTGCCCGCGCGCAGTGGGGAAGAGAAGCAGCTGCTCGGCGCGGGCAGGCCGAGCAACGCCGCGAGGGCGAGGGCAAGGGTCGTCTTGCGTGGCCCTGGCATGGGGCAGAGAAGCAGCTGCTCGGCGCGGGCAGGCGAGCAACGGCGGCACAGAGACACAGCGTGAGACACAGAGACACAGCGTGTGCTTTGTGTATATGAATGTATACATATCATACACACACATACACACGCCTACATGCATGTGTGCGCGCACACACACGCTCACTCGACAGAGACTGGGAAATATATGCAGCACCACATGCACACAGTGCTGGTAGTGACTGATAGAGCATGCACGGGCGACCTGGCGTGCGGGGCCTTGAGGGCTGCCACA
>Ga0115006_10000267_pt1 | contig 27751 bp, 1 predicted proteins | sample ArcOceMetagenome_3_FD_88943 | JGI IMG/M metagenome (GOLD analysis project Ga0115006, IMG submission 88943) | Marine eukaryotic phytoplankton communities from Arctic Ocean - Arctic Ocean- Svalbard ARC20M Metagenome | ecosystem: Environmental > Aquatic > Marine > Oceanic | place: Arctic Ocean...
AAGTTTCGGATATTTCAAACTTGAACTGGACTGCAGGTTCTGTTCCATTTTCAGATGACACGTTCATAGCGACAGCAAGTCCTTGAATCGCTTCCCACTCCTGGAAATATCCAAAGACCTGAGGGAGATGTCAGTAGTCAGACTATCGTTCAAGTTACCTTACGAATGAGATGATAGCAAAGATTTCAATGCATACTGATTCTTTGAGAAGAAAAAAGAATACCTCCGTCAGCATCATGTTCGCGGCGCATGTTGGCGTCGAAGCATTTGAAGCATTTGTGTGGAAGGGACTGCCCAAGACAAGTATGTAACAAAGTAATCAGAGCAAGTCAGTGTCTGGGCCCTAAAAGCAACAGGAAGTGCACAGGGCAATTCATTGCCGTGTTCTTGCTGATAGATTATACCTGAAAGTTTCAGTAGCATTCACACTTTCGTTGAACGTGAACGTATTGTGCCAGTGGTCGTGTCGTATAGCAGTATCATTATCCGAGCAATCAACGCCGACAGACGAATTGCTGCAGTTCACTGGAGATAGCGATACATTTTGGCATTCGAAGCCTTTGCTGATACTAATGTTTCTCTTCGAGTATCGTGTGCTATCATCTATCACTCCACGACGACCCCACCGTCTGCTGCGAATGCCAGGAAACTTCCATGTGATCAAATCACCGAGCTTGAGCTGTCTGGCGGGGAGAAATTGAAGCTTGAGACCAAATAGTTCCCAATTATTTGACGTTGTAATTTCGGCAGCTGGAGAATCGAAGAAACCAGCAGAATTGACGTCAGCATTGCTCACAGGAGTAGGTGCGATTTGTGAATTTCTGCCCCTGACGGAAATAGTAAAGGACCTCGGTGATTGCCAAATTAAGCGACCGTGCTCAGATGGGGGAACCAAACCGCTAGAGTTGCTAATGCCTGCAGACAAGTTGAAACCGATTTGCGTCCATCTCCTTATAGGAGCAAGCACCTGAACTCGAATTGTGTTGTCCTCATTGATAAACCTCGCATCAGAAATGGTACCGTTTGCCATTGCATTTAAGGAAAAGCAATAAGCTAGATTGTCTGGCAATGCGTCAAATGAAGCATGTGACTCGATGGGCTCAGATGAGTTGGTGCTGGGGGTAATACGGCCCTGCACAGGCAGTGACGGCACGTGACACGTGCCGCCACCGCCTACTGCGGTAAAACCAGGAAGTTTCAATACAATTTCGTCTCCCTCGCGCAGGTTCATGTCCAGCGTGAAGGTGAGAGACAGGGACTTTATACATTTCCATCTTCCTGTCGTCAAGTCTGGGCTTAACAGGGTTGTCTGACTTGCATTCTCGACATGCGAAGCAGTACATTCTTCCACAGTGCCGAGGCTTAGAGACGACGTGTTGAAATTTCCAATCGCAGGCAATCTGGCAAGTGTTACGCGAGGAGAATCAGATATGACTCCGTCTTTTGCATCGGTAGAAATGAAAATGTCCTGCACAATGTGACCATCCAGATTAGCATCAATTTCTGTTGCCCTGTCATCATTTTGTGAAGACCCAAGTGTACTCGGGAGCACGATGCCAGCAGCCATCGGAATCACGGATACTGCAGGCAAACCGGCGGGAGCAAATCTGCAAACGGTCATCTTCAAGATCGCAGACTTCGAATCAAAGGTTGCATTGCACGCAACTCCGTGTGTGAGTATGCAAAAGCGCAACCGATCAGCGCTATGCTGAAAATGACTGGCGTTGAAGCCGGGGAGGTGAAGGCTGATCGTATCACCCACATCAAAGTCCATGAACGCCACTATAGAAACGGTAATTTCCGAGACCTCGCCCGCACGCATGGGTTCAAATGTCACTGAAGATAGCGATCGGTTAATTTGTCCCACAGGTGCGACTAATGACAACGGAGCCAAGCGAATACTACCAAAGCCTGTAGTAGCACTGACAGTGATTTGGCGCTCGTGAGGCATCAATGGACTGGGTGGCAAAAGCTTTCCATTGTCAATTACCCCATTGACTGGCAATGAGATTTGAGCGCTGATGTCCATGAGCACCCATACCCGCACGCCCGCATCAACATAGTTACTTACCCTATAGAGCAAGCTCTCCTCTGTCGCATTCCATGCTGCTGACGTTATCGCATCTGATGGATACATTTCAATTGTTGGAAAGCAATCCTTCTCTGGGCCCGTAAAGCCCGGCAGTTTGACGATGATTTCATCACCAGGCTTCAAGGGATCCGAGGCTGTGAAGCTGAACCAAATGCTTGTTTCCTTCCCGGCAGTCGAGGGAGTGAAAGTGATCTCGGTGGTCCTCCAGTTCATCGTGATGATTGCTGGAGATGATCCGACAGAGCCCAATCTGTGAAGCAATGTGCCGTCTTCTGCGTGGGCTGCAATGGTAAGAACATTCAGGTCTTTCGGAAGGTGAGCGTATGGCAACATGACGCCAAGTCGGAAAGGCACTAAGATGTTCAGCACTGAGTCCATCAATATGTCACCCTGACTGAGAAGGTTAGGTCTCAGAAACATCAGAATCAGTGAATCCTTGGGACAACGCTTCGACCAGATGGCGTATATTTGGCTCATTGAGGTGTTAAAAATGACTGCACTTGTTTCATATGAACTCTCGTGCCCTGCTTCAATTCCAAAAGCAGGCAGCTGAAGAACGATATAATCTCCGACAGTCAAGTCGAATCTTGTGGCCAGATCCAGCATGATATCGACCGATTTCCCAGGAATCAGCGGCAAATAGTCCAGGGAGACGTCGTCAACTGACCCAACTCCTGGCTTCACATGGACTGACGAGACCAGGGGAAATTCGCCTGGGCCAGTGCTGTTCGAGCACATTCTTTCGTTTCCGTCTGGGTGATGCGAGCAATTTGTCATGGTGAGATTCAGCGTTATGTTGTGACCCTTGGACGGCACACCCGAGATGGGGAGATTGATGCCGGCCTCTTCAGTAATCAGAAAGCTTACTGCTTTATCTTTCGGCCAGAACCCCGCTGCAAATGCACCTTCGTCATTCTTCCTCAAATTCATCGTGATGATAATGCTGATACCAAAAAAATCTGATATAATCTGACCTGAAAAGTTTTGACTGATAATATCTGCCTGCACGCAGTGATCTGAACACAGACTCGAGCACGTCACACCAGGGCTGTCGAAATATCTGTCGTCACTTGTCGGCTGCGACAGTTGCGGCTCGCTTGCATTTGTTGCGTTCGCATCCATTGAGCAGGTGACATTACACCGCTCTGAGCAGTTGAGTTCGTATCCTATGACAAGGGAAACAGCGCGGGTGTGCAACTTAGTGTTCTGACGTACCGAGAATCTCGGAAGATGCAATGTCAGACTGTCACCATCAAAAAGGTCAACTGCGCTTGTCACAGAGACATTCAAGGACGTTACCTCTCCAGCAAAGGCTGCAGGCCCAAACTCGAGTTTCGGCTGGAATTTAAAAACCCCAGCTGAGTCGCTCTTTAAAATAGGAGTCTTCATAAGTGGAGCATCCCTTGAATCGATGCTTAAGTGAATTGCTCCTTGCACGAAGTCTGAAATACTCGGAATCGAATCTGCGGAGTTGTTTCGTGCAAAGATTCCTTGCATGGGCAGGCGAATGCCAAGGCTTGAAGGTATGGTAACCTGCACCGATTGTCCTTTATCGATTCTTCGATTCACTGTGAGCTCCAGCTTGCCTTCATCCTTTACCCACTCTCCATGCACGATGCTGGAGTTGTCCCGTCCACAGTCTGAGAGAGTCTCGAGTGATCCCGGTGTTCCCAGCTTTTTGTGCCCAGACGTTTCGTTGCCCCATAGAAGCCAGGAGAGTTGCGGGAAATCTACAAACGGGTTGCGATTGCCTTGCGCATGTTGTACACGAGTGTTCCTTTCTCGCTCTGAGGAGGTGGGAGGATCTTCAACATGCCAACGCAGGAGAGTTGATAGCTGCCCCATGTAGCATACGGGGTTCACACAACCTTGCAGGAAGTCTGTCTGGAAACAGCATTCTGGATTTTCGCCAGCTTGGAAATCCTTGAGTTCGAGATCTGTTAGACCGTCATCCCCATCGTATCGAACCGCCATATAGAACAACGCTCGTGCAAAGTCACCTCTCGTATCTTCAGCCGGCTCAAAAACATCGACGAAGGGCATCCAGTCAGCAGAGTATCGAACTTCAGGTGCGTGTGGATCGGACAGACAAGAGTCATCACAATCAGAAAACAGCATGCTGGTCTTGAAAATGTCTTCGTTTGTACCGGTCGTGTAGTGGAGCGGCTTTGCTCGTAGTTCTGCCATTTTGGAGTCAGCCGGAAACTGGTGATGCAAATCGGTGAGCGCATGGCCACTGGCGCACTGCAGACTCTCGCATGCGGCTTGCTGGTATCCCACACCCAACGCCTGTGGCCATGCAAAGGCGGGCGACCATTTGGATTCATATGCCTGAGACGAAGAATTCTTGACCACGTGCTCGCCCGTGTACATCAATTTTAAAATCAACTCCTCCTCCTGATCGGTAGAAGAAATGCCGTCCACTTCCTCGATGGCCCTGCGCAAGCTGGATCCGCCTTCGATGCCTTGGTGAGTCGATAAAAGGAGGCTGTGCAAACCTTGCCACAGATCCGATCCACCCAGGCCGCATACTGTCTTGTAATATCCATCCGCGAGGTCATCACCATCAAATAACACGCTGGTCACACAAGGTACACATTCATACTGTAAAGGCAGGGACGAGCGAGAAGCGGCCGCGCCGTTCTTGTCCACAGGGTGCGCATATACACCAGAAGATGAAACAACGAACGGAAGACGAGATTGGCGACTTGGATCACGAGCAGGCGAGGGTTCGTGAAAAGAGGCCCACGAATTAATGAAATCTCCTGAAGCATTTGTGGTGGTATTGATCATGATGTATTCCTCCCGGAAGCCCGGCAAGAAGAGCGAGATGGTGTCATTGACAGAAAGCAAATGAGAAGTGGCGAACCTCAGGGTCATTTCCACTGCTGTATCGCTCTGACGCGGAAAGAAAGAAATGTCTGACTCTAGAAACCAGCCAATTTCTGGCACGACTTCTACGGGCTGGCGCTCAATCACTCCAGCTGCTGCATTTGTCGAAATGGTGATATTTGACTGATGGGCTCGTAGGCCGCTTGTGGGTAAAAAGATGCCACTCTGCGAGGCCACTTGCACTTGCACAGTCTGGAACGGCGCGATCTCTCGTTCTGCCCTGATCATGAGCAGGCTGTCAATCGCACTCCAGTTTGCGAGAACGGCAACACCAAGAGGCTCTGAAACGATCGGAAAGCAATCGGAGGAATCGCCATTGAATCCGGGGAGGTGTATTGACACAACGTCTCCAACGGCCAATTGCATCTGCGGAACGAATGTAATATTGAGGATTGCCCGTGCAGCAGGGCTGCGATGCGAGGGCAACAGGGACATACCACTGTCAAAGGATCCGATTGCCGGAGAGACGATTGCATGCGAATCCAACACACCGAATCTGCCGTGCGTATGCATGCGAAGCCGAGAGTCATTGGCTTTGAGAGCATTCTTGGGAAGGCGGAGACCAGCTGCAGAAGAAAGAGTTAGCGTCACCTCCTGGCAGGCGCTGACATGGTGGCCTTCAGAGAGCGTAAACATCAGAATATTTGCAGATCCGCCTTCAGTTGTCCAGTGCGCTTTGAATTTTGCAAGACTTGTGCTGTTCACTGATACTTCTAAATCTCGGAACGGGCCTCCTGTGAACCCAGGGAGCTCGAGAGAAATGCTCTCGAACTCCGTCAGCTTGAAAGCAAGTGTGAATGAAAACATCAGAGTAATGACCGATGATGAGCGCTTCGGGTGGTACTCCAGTGCCGGTGGCGCTGTGAGGAATCCAACGGGCTGGATGTTCAGAATCACAGATACGTGAAGCTCCCGCACTTTTGCTTTGCCTGCGCTTGTGAATGATGCCATGTATTCGGACCGACCGGCCTCTATTCCTTCTTGCGGTAAACGAATTCCGGTGGAGGTGGGTATTTGGATGGCCATAACTTGACCGCTGGTAACCTTTGAAAAGTCTTCAAATGTGAGCTCTAGCCATGTTGACGTGGTGCATTTTGACTCGCAAGAAACGCCGTTGAGTCCGACAAACAGTGGGCAAGTGCCATTGCGCAGATTGAAGGTCAATGCGCTGGACTCGAGAGGATTGCCGATGGCAAAGGTGGTATCATGGCACACGGGGACGCAGGATTTAGTGTTGGACCAGTTTCCTTGCACCGTGTTGTCAGACTCATCCATTTCTGAGTCTTGCATGGTAAAAATGAGAGACTCTGGTCCCGTAAATCCTGGCAGCTCAATATGGATCATGATGTCTTTCAAATGAGAAAAGTCCTTGCCTCGAAGATGGCCTTCCAAGGTCATCGTTGAAGCAGCTCCAGCCAGTGCTTTACCGAAGGTCAGGGAGGGAGGCTGCAGGAAAAGTGCCTCGAATCCATTCAACCGGGGAGCACTTTTGGCTGATCGCGGACTGCGCCCGACACTTTGAACACGAGTCGGCAACATCGAGCCTGCGAAATCAAATATAGAAACAAATATGTTCTCCTTGGACCCAATGCCTTGCGTGGGCAAAGTCAGCCCGGACGTTTTGGGTATCCACACTGTAATCTTGGTAAACCGCTGGATGTCTATGGCAACCTTCAGCACGAGCTGACGCGTCCTCTGAGGAGAATCCCAATTCGCTTGTGAAAAAAGGCCAGCAGGTATTGACATGAGGTTAGAAATGGAAAACGGCTTGGAACTAAAGCTCGAGAGCAAGAGCGCTACCTCCGCTCCACGAGAGAGATTCATGGCAGGCTCAAATTCAAATTTGAGTGTGGATGATACTCCTGCAACATTCGGCAAGAACGAGAGTTGAGATGTTCCCGCAAGGGCAAACACATGCTGTACGTGCATTATCTGCGTCGCCAATTCTGGCGGCGACTTCAAAACTGGTCCATTTTTAGCGTTCGAACTGATCACAAAGTGTCGTTGTTCCTCTCTCAAGGCGCTGATGCCTCCTGCTGGAATCTTGATTGCGCAGGTGGCGGTATTTGGGAATGTGATGACAATAAGCTGGCTAGCATTCACACGCTTTGCCAAATGGAATGCTACCTCACCTGTCGTGAGATTCCAAGAACCTGATCTGACGACGGAAGGTAATGAATCAAGTGCTACAGAGCAGCTGGGTCCCTGGAAATCAGGCAACCGCACTACAATTTCGTCACCCTCTACCAGTATCATGGAAGCAACTATTTGTATTGTGATACTGCTTGCTTCGTTGGCTTTCTGCGGAGAAAAATCTAGAGACGTCCATGTAAATGCACCTATCGCTGGGCTGTAAAAGATTGATGTATGAGCATTAGATCCTGATAAAGATTGCACGGCAATCGTGTTTAAACCACTGTTCTCAATCGTTCCATTCACAGGAGTGTGAATGCCGCACGAACTCGGGAAGACCAGCGTGAACCGCTGCCTATTCGTAATGGTTCCGTTAGTGTGACGGAGATTGATCATTGTCCGCTTATCAGCAACCGCCCACACGACCTCAAACATTCCAGCAGGATGAGAGATCACAGTGAATGCTTGCCGATCCTCGAGAGGCAGATGAAATGATTCAAGAGAAAGCGACAGGGTATCGCCGTGTTGAAGCGCAACCTCCAGTTCCAGCTGGAAGGTGATGATCGTCGGTGTGTTTGCCTTGCGTGGCTCAAAATCAAGAGATGAATGGAGAATAGTGCCAACAGGCTCAACTCCGGACAATTTTGTAGGCGGGATCACACCATCAATTGCATCACAGAATATCAAGTACCTTGGGTCATTGAGTATGATCCCAATGTCTGGGATCCGGATTCCAGATGTCGAAGGCACCACAATTGCTACGTCCGTGTCCGCACCAACTACTGAGCTCACACTCAGCGTGAGCATGTGCGTATCAGTAGACCATGAACCGGCCATCAGAGTTCTTTGAAAGTTTTGGGCGACAAAACCCTCCACCGTAGAGTCAAATCCGCCAAGACCGGGCAAAACGAGGGTTATCGTGTCGCCCGCATTCAGGCTCATCCGAGGCACAAACTGCAGCAGAATACCAGCATAAGCTCCGGACGACGGTGGGAGCCAAGAAATCCGGGGATTTATGAAGGCCCCCACAGCCTCAGAGCGAGTAATGACGGTCGATCGAGTAAACTCTCCCGAGCCACCTGAAGCTGGAGCGTAGAAGCCCGGAGCCCATACAGGACCATCAGCGGCATCCACTGAGATCCAAAGGGTCGTTTGATTCGCCTTTACTCCATCTATTGGCAGTCGAATTTGAGATGTCGAGGGCACTATTACGTTAACCCGTGTGTGCGCGCTAACTCCCTGTAATGCTGTCAGCACAAGCTTATATTCCGTTTCGATCCAAGAAGCGTTTCCTATGCTTCCGACAGGATCACTCACTACTACAATATTTTCATTTTGGGTGCCCAGAAACTTGTCCAGATTCACAGTAATGAGCTCCCTCGGAAGAATATTCATGGTTGGACTGAAAGTGAGATCCAGTTCCGTGGGCTCATTTCTCTTCCCAACCTCGACACCCAAGTAGTCGTGCACGACAGTGCGGTATCGAAGAAGCAGACCTGGCGCAAAAGTCCCCAGCATAGCTGCATTCACCCGAATAGGCTGACGTTGGCCTGCCTGAGCGTCAATTTCGATCGTTAGTCGATGAGACGTGCGCATCCCTTGGGAGGGGAGTCTCATGCCTGCTGAGGATTCAATCGTAACAAACAACGGTGTTCTCGGTTCGATTCTGTCGCTCGTGGTCAACTCGAGACGTGATGTATTGCGATACCATACAGCGCTTCTGAAGGGGCGCTCAAGTATCATGGGAACTCCCGCATAGCTTTCGGAGGCTTCGGAAAATTCAGGGAGATGGATCGTAAATGTTTCATTGACATCAACCACCATGCTGCAAATAAAGTGAAAAAAGAGAGCCGCTGGCTCTCCTGCCACACGAGGCTCATACTCGAGGAATGGTGCGTCGTTTCCTATACCAGTGCCAAATATTGTGCCGACAGCGTTTGTTTTCGAAATATCTATTGGCAGCACCGGACCATCTGCAGCTTTGCTCGAGAGTGCAAACCCCGATTGATCCCACCTGACCCCATCATATCGCACATAGATTTGGGATGATCTGAGAACATTTATCTTCAAAGACTCGTTCGGAGGCACTGCTTGACCAATGATGAACCCAAGTGTCTGAGAGGTCGAATTGAAAACAGCACTCGACACAAAGCCTGCGGGATAGGCAGTGAAGTCGACAGAGAGATTCTGTGATAGTGTTGAGCGAAATTCTGGCAAACTCAGTGTGATCTCTTCCCCAGGCAGTAGATGCATCTGCGGTCTGAAGGATACAGTAAACGAAATCGGCTCTGTCTGCTCATTGGTAAATTCAATTGAGGGAGCGCCTCGCCCATATCTATTTTTGACCAAGAACGAACCGACAGGCTGAACATGTTTGACAGCTGTGGGCATCACCCGTCCAAAGACTGCGCTACTAGAAACAGTGATGCTGTTGTTTAGTCTCACACCAATTTCCGGCAATGATATCCCGATAGAAGAGGGAATGATGATCTTTGTCAATTCTCCCAGATACACAGCATTATCCGTGCACGAACCGTGTTCAACTGTGAGGGTGAGGGTGTGACTAGGAGAATGCCAAGAGCATTCACCAATGATGCCCTGCGGTGTAGAGATCGCGCGGAATGAATCCACAGACTCACCGCCAAAATCTGGCAGCACTAACTCAATAGTCTCATTGGCAAGAATGGTCATAGCAGGGATCATCAGGAAAGTAATGCTTACTATTTCGCCAGCTACAGGTGGATCAAAGGCAAGATCGCTTTCCAAAAACGCGCCGACGGGCGCAACGCTTGGGACTGGTTGTCCCTGTACAGGGCCTGCTGCAGCATTGGAAGCGATCAGGAAATCGGGTTGATCCAGGCCAACTCCATCAGATGGAACAGCAATGTGAGCAGCAATACTCACGCTGACATAGTTTTTAGCGTCAATGCGACCAAGTGCAATCATTCGAAGTGAGAACGATACTGGATCCCACGACGCTGATTGATGAATACCAGCAGGAACGCTCGAGCAGTCTATGAGGCCAGCAGGTCCTTGAAAGTCTGGCAATGTGAATGTAACATCCTCGCCAACTTCAATTATCATTTCGGGAATATAAGAGACAAATATTTCCGTCGCAGCGTCAGCCTTGGCCGTTGCACTGAATCGTAGTCGAGGAGAGTTGGTGAAGGAGCCCAATATCATGGAAGCGGGAAAACTTTGCGGCGGCACTGGCGAGTTGGTGTGGAACTCAATCGTATACTCTGAGCTATCGCTGTCTGAAATGCCCGCGAGGGGAAGTCGAAGCAACGCGCGGCTCAAAATTGTTACAGAAACATGCTCCTTCGCGGGCAGAAGGGTGCCGCATCTCACGGTACAATTCAGGATGTAGTCAACGCTTGACCAGGATGCGCTCAGCTGATGTGCTGACTTCCCGCTGAGCCACGGAGTATCCGAGAATGGCTTTGAGATGAAGTTTGGCAGTCGCACAAGAAAATAATCATTCGCAACTATATCCATCTCCGGAGTAAACTCGATCTTCACGTTGGTTGCCGCCCCAGAAAAACGTGGGGAAAACTCTAAGGAGGCCGTGTTTCCTGTCGAACCTAGCGGTTGAGTATCCAAGAACCTTCTGCCCTCTCTTTTGCATAAGCCTTCATTTTCAACGGCTTCACTCAAGAGCGCATTTCTTGCGGACAGGCTAGGCGGGAGTGGAAGGAATCCACCTCCAAGGCTTTCGAGTTGAGGTTCGCCGAAAGGCGGCTGAATGATGGAGGCCATTGCTGAGTTTGAGCTGATACCAGAACGCGGGACAACAAAACCTGGGATATTCACAGCAAATTTGCGGCCAGCAGCAAGCTCTGATCTCCCCACAGGTATCGAGAGTATCTGTAGATCTTCATTCCAGTCAATTGGAAGGTGAAGCGGGCGTGGATAGACTTGAAACGCTGACTCAACGCGAATTAATGGTCCAGACAGTTTTCCGGATCGCACGCCATTTCGAAATCCAGCGCACGCGTCTGAATCAGCCTGCACGCTGGTAGTGTGCGCAGGATTGACACGGGTGAAGGTGAAGGTACCGCCATCAGTGCTGATCACTCCGGCATATATACCAGCGCGACAGATTGACGAGGAAAATGGCTCATATCCTGTCTCTATGTAACGCCTCCCCTCAAGAAACACGTCATTCGCACCCCTGCATTGTCCATATACGGATGTCGTGACATTATCATTGAGAACGCACCCAGGTGGGCAACGAACAGAATAGCACAATCCAGGGGTGTTCATTTCCACAGCGGAAGGCGACCAGTCGCACCCGGCGAAGACAGTGGGCATTGTCACATTACACGGCAACAATGGTGTATATCCAAAGAGCAGTGCATCTGGACCTTCGATTGATAGCATCGATGAGGCAGAATTGTTCATTGGCATCATACCAGGCGTGCAGCCATCTCCACAACCATCCGTGAAGTGCTTAAATCCCGGTAGAGAAAACTCGATGGTTGACAATGGCTGCAATGCCTCACGCAATTCAAAAGACACGTTCAGCGTGGTCAAGGAGGCAGGTGAACGCGACGATGTTTCCAACGTGGGGATTGTTTCAAACTTTCCGAGACCAAGGACTGTATTCACTCGAGATGGCAGCACCGGACCGTGTCGTGCGTTGCATTGAAGCGTGATACCAGTGATGTCGATGTCAACCAATCGGTCTGGCAACACAGATGCAGGGCTCATGTGGACTCGGAGAAAGAACTTGCTGCCACCCGGCGCCCCAGACTTGGCTGTTAACATCAGCACGCTGCTAGTGAAGGGCATAATGTTTGTTGACGTCACACTCTGGTTGCTCACATACATGCCCATCTCATCTAAATCATTTGGGTGTATCCATTCGGCCTCAGTGAAATGCGATGAATTTCCCGTCACCGCAACATTTGTACCAGGGCATAGCCCTCCGCTGCAAGTTGCCGCTGAGCACTCCCCGGTACCATTTGGAGTGTTGAAATGTTGGGTGCACGTGAAAATGCTCTGCTCCACGAACCCAGGAATCGTAAGGAAAATCTGCTCTCCCACCAAGATATCCATCCCTATCTGAAATGACAAGTCGAAGCCAGAGATGCTCTCTCCAACGCATGTGTCGTCGAAGGAAATTTGCATCTCGCTCAGAACCCCTATCGCTGGACGATTGAATAAATACGTGCGAGGCAGGACTGGAATGTATCCGTCTCTCGTGTTTGCAGACACAGTAAAGGAATCAGTGTTCATACCGATGCCTGCTGATGGAAGTAAGAGCCCCACTGATGACGGAATTACAACTGAAATGTTCTCATCAGCCTCTGCAGCTTGATTGACAGTGAGGACAAGCTCACTTCTTTCCAAAATCCATGACCCGTGGTGGAATGTGGATTGACTTCCCATGGCTGGTCCGACACAGAAGTCACCAGATGACCCAGTGACATTGCGGAGGAAGAAGGAGACAGTATCATCAGGATAAAGCTTCATCTTTGGTGAGAAAGATAATGTAAATGCAGCTGCTGCGCCTGCACGCCGCGGCGTGACATCTAACCTTTGGCTCCCTGAGAATGATCCAACTCCAGTCGTCATGGCCAGCGGCGTCAACGGATAGCGAGAAACAGGACCAAGAACAGCATCTGATGCCAACCCAAAGTTACTAGCGTTGTGCCTGATCCCGTCCACCGGAATCGTCAAACCGAAAGCAGAGGGAATAACCACTTCCACCAACTCCCCTGGCGTTATTGTCTTTGACACATTCAAGACGAGCATGGAATCATTTCCCCACGTCGCCTGCGAAAATTTGCTGTGGTTTCTGTCGGTACCAATTGACCAGCCAAAAATCTCGATTTCGGAAATATGTCCGACACCTGCATCTAGATTGTTTCGACTTATATAGTACCGCACAAATCGTGCCTGTACACTTTCAAACTCAATAAGCCTCCCATTTGTAGACTCATTGCCGCACTGTGCGAATGTATCACACGAAAATGCGATGTGTTCTTCTCCATCAAAGTTTCCTGTCTGTGATAGCTCAATCTTCTGATTGCAATACGCACGGTCAGAAAAGTACAGCCAGCGATGAACGCGTCCGACCAAAAAATCTCTGCCGAGATCCAGTTGTATCCAATGCGAATTGGCACATGTCGCTCGATTGACGTGTATGTAAGAGGGATCAGGAGGTGGGAAAATCTCGTTTTGGATATCAGATCCAGGTGCGAGGACAAAAACCCATGCCTGAAAGCTTTTTGAGCTAGAACCAGGAGCGCCTGGAGCATTGTCGGCAAAGTAATCGGTATATCCAGCGCCCATTTGCGTCGACATTGATTCAGATCCTGTCATTCTTCCGTTTGCCTGGCCGGAAAGACCAATCCCAATCGCAAAGTCAGCGTCATCATTATCGTTGGGCTGACATGGTTGCTCCGGAAGGTTGCCGCAAAACCCGAAGCGAGCTTTATTACCTCCATTACACTTTGTGTTGAAACCCGGACGCTGCATGCACTGTGTCGAGTTGCTTTCAAACGAAGCTCGTAGTTGATCTGCCTCAAAAATACTCTCAAAATCCTTTTGATGTATGTCATCTCTGCGGCGGTAAGAACCTGAAAACAGCTCTCTCGCAGAATCGGCCTGTTCTTCAATAGTGTAACACCGATCAAGCGAATCTACGCATACGCGCACGGCTGATAATGGTTGAGTGCTGTACGAGCGTAATTTCACATCTTTACCAAACATGACTCTTGTGTATTCTGAGTTCAATGTCACGTCATTCGCCCACAACTCAGAGTCGTACTGAAATGGACCTGAGATATTGTTAGAAATCTGCAGCACAAGAACCCATCCAGAGCCTTTGTTGCCGTCAACAATTTTTCTTGTACTGTTCTCGGGTGACATTGACCCTTCTGTATCTTCCCATGACCACTGCATGCTTTCTGTGTACTCCTTGAAGCACAGATACATGCAGTGTATATCACCCTTGGCTACACAAGTGTCTGCGCACTTCCTGCTGCACCACGTGCCGTTACAATGACTCCCGAACTCTCCTCTCTCAACTGAGGTGTTGAATGCCTCGAAACTGAGTTGCGGCGGAAATCTCAAAAAGCATTGATACATGCAGTATATATCACCCGTTCTCACGCAGTCTAATGCACACTTGCCGCCGCACCAATCGTCCGTGCAATCACGCTGGATATAGTCGACTGAGGTGAAACTTGAATTGAATTCTTCGAAACTAGTGTGAGCGGGCTCAGTCGTCACCTGAGTAGCCGGGCCAGACAATTTTTGAATGTCTTCTGGTTCTGTGAATTGCGCAAGGGCGCACTTGGCGATGAGCTCGGCATCGGCGCGCGTTTCTGCATCGATGGAGACATATCGAGGTTTCAACATTGCAATGACGTCCTTTCGGTTACTCAGGTGGTCATTGGACACGCTCATGCCGGCAAAGTGAAGACAAGATTCAAGCGTCGTGATCCGAGAATAGGCTTTTGTCCACCACTCCATTGTAGACCGGATTGAAAGGGTCTTGTAGGTCCCTGTAATGGAACATCCCCCATGTCAAAAACGGCCATATACTAGGAGCAAGTGTGAAAATCTTTCTGATTTGATCTCACCTACAAAATCGCTGGGAAGCACTAAAACCACTGTCTCTGCAGGCTGCAGCATGAACGTCGGGACGAACATCAGGCGCATAGATGTAACACTTTCCGCCCGAGGGTTCACGAAGGATAATCGTGCTGTCGATCACACATGAAGCTCCTCATGTCAGTACAAGAAATCTGGAGTAAGCTGGCAATCACAAGGCATTCATCATTTACACATTCACATACTAACGACATAAATGATCTCACTTGACTCTTGAAACGATCCTATGGGTGAAACGTGGTCAAAGTAGGTTGGCGGGTTCATCGGTAGGGGGCCATTTTTGGCAGTGGATGCTATGCCCATTCTTGCGTTCAACTGTACTCCCTCTGACGGAAGCAGGATGTTTGCGCCAGTGCCAACGTAAATGTTGACGTACGTCTCCGCAGCCACGGCTGCAGCCGAGGTCAGGACTAGAGGATAAGAAGATGACTCCTGTTGAAACACAAAACAAAGAATCAGATCCCACAGAACCAAAGAACCTACAACCCAGTCAACAATATTGCAGTTTGACTGGCAGAGAAAAGAGAGTTGGCCTACCTCCCAAGATCCGAGCAAATAGGCACCCATCGGCAATGACGTGATGTTCAGAGAACCAGGCGAACCAATAAATCCAGGTAGATTTATCTTTAGTAAGTCGCCTTGTAGCATATCGAAGCCAAGTTCGAAGGACAAGACAATTTTGCAGGGAAGAGACGAGATAGAGTTTGGAGCGGCGGCGTTTTCAAAAGATAAACGAGTGTCTTTCAATCTACCAACAGGTTGATAGGCTTGAAGTCGAGTCCGGTTGAGGCGGCCAGCAACTAGCTGGCCTTCTATCTCAAGCATGCTTCCCGCGTGGACACCCTCCACAGGGAGAATGAAGTTGTACGAAGCTGGAATAGTAATAAAGGTAGTGTAGTTTGTTGGCAGGTACCCTCTACTTGTCAGTGTTAACAACCGCTCAGCGTTCGTCCACTCAACGGAGAAGGCATCCACGTATGCAACAGTCAAGTTTTTCAGCACCCACGGGTCTTGGCCCTCGGCTGCAGTTTCAAACGATTGTACGGTGGCTTCAGAGAGTATTGAATCAAGTTCAGCCGCACAAGTACAACCACAAGGATTTGATTGCTCAGACTGAGACATGTTGGTAACATTTGTAGATCTGTCAGTCGCAAGTACTTGTCCCTGTAGACTGCACATCATGCCCGAACAATTTTGGAGGAAACAGCTCACAAGCGACTTATTGTGCTGTATCTGGTATCGCATAGGGCCGCCGTTGAATTTGGGTAAGTGCACCAAGAAACGATCCCCAACAGAGGTGACCACATCCATGCGAAAGGACAAGATCACCGATGAAGTGCTGTTCCAGCGGGGATTTCCAAAGGCGATGGAAGATGCCCTTGTGGAAGCAAATCGCCGGATTTGTTCCGATATGGGGACCAAGTAAGGATATTCAAAGAGCACCAAGCCTTGTGGAGAAGTTGTCGAGAGAAAGACTCCAGGATCGTTTTCTGTGGTTCCAGAATCCACAATTTGGAGACGAGAAGAGTTCGAGATCGTCATTTCAATAGGTGTACCTGCAGAAATGTTCGTGCTGTTGACAGTGACAACCAGCGTATTGGGATGCCCAGAAGTGGCGGCACAATCGGTGCCAATGGGGCCAGTCCAGTCCGCTGACCAAGTGCCATATGAAATGGAACGGGATTTCCCAAAACTTTTGACTTCCACAGGAATTTTGCAGCTCGACCCCCCTAACACTTCCACAGAAGTTAGCGTAAGCGACATCTCATCCCCTCGCCGCAGTTGCATCGTTGGGATGAATTGCGCAACTATGATGACAATTGAGTTCACTTTCGGTGGCTCATATCGTACATTTGCATAGCTGAAACTGCCGATCTTTGGATATGAGGTCAATACAGTTTGAGGTATGGGTCCATCCTGACTATTCGCGTAGAAGGAAGGAGGTTCCTGAATACCATCAATGCCCATTCTGATACCAATGGACGAGGGTAATATCACCTTTGCATCTTCTCCTCGTTGAACGCATGAGCTTCCTACCCTTAAAATCAACTCTTCCGTTGTTGGATCCCACGAAAAGGCGTCAAAGATGCTCCCATTTACCATGCCCTGACTGGCAGCACCATGAAATTTGGGCAGATTCAGAACAACCGTTGAGTCGGGATTGAGCGTCATCGACGGGATGAACGAGAATTCAAGTTTCACAACAGTGTCAGCCTTCGCAGGATCCAGGTAAAGTTTGTCATTTACAAACGCACCGATTGCCGGCGTCCTGTATACTCGAGTCGGAAGAACTGGTCCCCAGCGGCTGTCGATGCTGACCTCGGGAAGCTGCAAGGATGAAAGATCTTCACGATCACACGATCTGCAATAAGAAAATGAACTGCGATCTGGACACAGACTCATCGCATCGTAACTTTCCCCCCTTCGCACCCTCGAGCGTTGGTTTGATCGGACACCTGTTAACGGAATTTGAAGACCGCTTCCGGATGCAAGGAAAATCGTGACTGGTGCGTCAATAGCAAGCTGATCTGCTACCGTGAACATCAGCATCTCTGCCGTTGGATCCCAAGACGCTCCAGATATTACATATTGGGGAGCAGAACTAAGAAATTCGGCCAAGGGAGTTTCCGGCATGGTGAAGTCGGGGAGATGCAGCATCAGTATCTCATTTGGCAACATTGTCATCTTCGGGGCAAAGGAGAAATTTAGTGCTGAGGTGGCACCTGCCCTCAGAGGGGACAAATCCAAAGCAGTCGACCCGTAGAAGGAACCAACCGCAGGCGAAGCCCATATTGCCGTTTTTGCCACAATGCCCTCTGTCGCTGAACACGAAACAGTGAACGAAACGTCATTTTCCTTAGTGCCCTCAAGAGGCAGCATGAGCTGAGACTTGATCTGCGGTACAGTCAGATTCACAGCCATGTTTGCAGGTACGGTATTGCTTGCTGTGAATTCGAGTTGATGCGTTTCTGAGGTCCACGAGGCGTGATTTTCAAAAAACCCAGGGGGTGATGACGCAATCTCAAAATCCCGACCAGGGGCTGTCCAGTGGGGAAAGGTAAGGACAATGTACTCGTCCTTCAGAATGATCATGGATGCAGCAAACTGAAAGACAATGTCTGACATTTCGCCCGCTCTTTTGTTGCCATATTCAAGGCTCGTTGTTGTCATGAAGGATCCAACTGGCACATACATCACAGGAGTAGCAGGCACAGGACCGGCAATCGCGCGGGTCTGAATCCAAATTGTATCTCTGGGCACCCCTTCAACCGGTAACATGATTCCTGCTGATGATGGCACGGCAAGTGTGATACGAACGCCAGCGGGTACATATGTTGACGCCTTTAACCGGAGAATGCCAACAGTGTTTGTGCTCAATCGAGTTCGGTCCTCAGCACTGTGACCCATCAGCAAGTACTCGTCTAAGTCTTCCCCATACCCAGAATACTGCCACGAAGCAAAACGGAAATAGTGGGAATCGCCTCTTAGAATAATCTCAGAGTTCGATGCCCCCTTGAAGTTTAGACAAGTCAGCTCTATCATCTCCTGCGCATATACAGGCATTTGCAGATAGAATGAAATGTTGAGTTGTGATGGAAACGGAAATCGGCTCGTCGGAGCCAACGGCGGAAAAAAATGCATAGACGGCCCTCCTAGCAGGTTGGACGGAATCGATGAAAAGAGTCCACCATTATCGGGCGTGAAGGAGCCCACTGGGTCAATCCGATGAAATGGGGTATAGAGCATAATGTCACCGGCCTCTGCCTGTGCCTTGCAACCGAAAGTGCTCTCGGGATCATGAAGCGGAATCTGCGTGTCATCTGGGATTCCTTCTGACGGAATTGTGAACCCGATGTCACGCGACACCTTCATACGGATACTTTCGTATCGAGCTGCTGAGACACGCACCGCGCACTTGATGGTGTGGTTGTTTTGGAACCAATGCGCGGTCCATGGTGACGTGTACGTGCCACTCAAGGTAGTCTCTAGTGCAAACCCAGGCGTGTACAGGTTGCTGACCACAAAACCTGGCATGTGCACGTCAATGAAGTCCCCAGGCTGCAAAGGCACGGTCAGTACGAGCTCTATGATTACCTCCGACTGGTCACCAGCACGAGCCTCTGGATGAAAAGACAACCTACTGTATTGAAAAGCGCCGACTGCTGCCGATGAATACAAGGGCGATGGAAGAATTCGGCCATTCACGGAGTCCAGCGAGACCCGGAGGTCTAGAGAATCCCTTTCAACACCGTTTGGGAGACGAAGTTCCGCAGAAGGATTGATCACAAATCGACACAAAGTTTCCCGCAATATAGATCCTCCAATTGTGATTTCCAAAGTTTCGTCTGCTGCTATCCATCTTCCCATGCTAAGGAGCTTAGGATTTTCCACTGGTTCAGCTTGGTCTGCAAGCTGAGCAAGAACAACGACGTCAAAAAAAGCTGGACCAGACGTCCCATGTGTGAATCTGGGCAACTTGAGAGCCAGTGTGTCGTTGACCTCCATGGGAATCGTTGTCGAAAATGAAAAGGTAAGGCCAGTCACTCGAAGGGCCTGCGGAAAGGAATATTCAAGCGCTGCGACTTGGAATGATCCGATTTCACCCGTCGAGACCACACTCGTAGCTGGCATATCACCCTCTCTGCAAGCTGCACGAACCGTGACATTGGGATTATTTGCGGATAGACCCTTTCTAGGGCCCCTCAATCGTGAATCTCGTAAGATGGAGATCTGCGAACTGGTACTTCGAGGCACGTACTGCATCACAAGAAGCTCTAATTCAAATCGAGGTTCAAGGAAGGAGATGTTGCGAAGCTCATACCTGGTATTATTTCCCTCGTATCTAGTGGGGTACAGTGCTCGTGTTGTTTGGTTTGTCAATGTGTCATTGAATGCGACCTCAACTGCACGCACCGTCGATATTCTCTCCCGCCACCGCACTGCGCGTAGTGCCTGATTCGGAGACGATGTATACGTCAAGGGTGCCTCACACAAATCTGAGATACAGGCGTACTCCCCAGTGCAGTGGGCGAATCCATGCATGTCATGCGTGAACATTGAGCATTTGTAGTCCAGACCCTGGTTCAAGATGTCGCTTCGATAGAACTCAGGTAATCTCAGCACGATGATGTCCCCGGGGGTCAAGTCCATTTCAGGGACAAACGAAAAGGTGATGTCGATATCCAAATTGGAGCCGGTGGGATTGAATAAGAGAGCGGTGGACGCGGCCATGGACCCTATTCCTTGTGTGCTAATCAATGTGGTAGAAAGCATGATTCCATCTGCTGCATCGAAACTGAGAGTGATATCGGGTTGATTGCGGCGGACACCAACGAAGGGCACTCTGAATCCAGGCAGCAGCATTACAATGGTCATGTTCTCTTCTAGAGTCTTGTTGCAATGCATCACGATGCTGCTGCCAACAGGATCCCACGTTGCGTCAACAAATGTGTTTGTGTCATCTGCTACCTCAAATACAATCCTTTCCGGTTCTTCTCTTGTGAACAAGGGCAGAGTCAGACGCATCTCTTCAAAACGCTGCAAGCGCATATTGGTGGAAAAGGTTAAGGTCATATTCGTAGGTTCGCCCGCCGATGCGGGATTAAACGACAGGGCACTGCTGCTTGAGACAGAACCGATGGATGGAGATGACGTGATGGGTACTGAAGAAACAATTCCTGCATCTGCATGTACGAGAATCTGCAAGTCTGCTTGGTTTTGATTTAGACCATCGAGGGGCAACTTGAGTCCCTGGCCTCGTGGAAGAAAAACAATTGCCTCAATCGATCCTGGCAATTCATAGTTCACCTCAACCACGAGCAAATCATCCTCAGGGTCCCAAGAAGCCTGTGTCTCTGACATGCTTGGCTCAAGACCTTTCGATCTCGGCTCCAGATACGATAATCGAGCAGTTAGCGACGTTCGATCGCACGTGAATTTAGGAAGCGATATAACGATTACGTCTTCAGGAAAAATCGTGACTGTTGCTTTGAATCTGAGCTCGAGGTCGATGGCTTCATTCGCGTGTGGACCTCCATCACCTGCAAATGTCAAAATCGAATGTGTGATTATGCCAGTATGTTGGATGCCTGGAGACCGCCACAGCTTAGTAGGAGAGACAGAGCCTGCTTCTTGATCTGATGCAATAGTCAAGGTGTCGGAATTCGGCAGGATTCCCTGCTCCGGCAACTTGATGTTTGCACCTTCGCTCAGGCTCACAGTCACGATCTCATTTTCATTCACCGTCGCATTTACAAACAGCGTCAGCAAATATTGATTCTGCTCACCATCGATCAGAGTATTCTTCCCTACCCAGCTCACTTTCGTGAAAGATGGATGGCTTCCGGCAAGAGGTACCAGAAACGTTCCGTCGCCCCCATACTCTGGTCCTGCCCAGGTCGGCCCAGAAAAGTCCTGTAGTGTAAATTCGACTGTAGTGCCTTTCTCGAGTGTCTGCCGTGGCTGAAAAATTAGTGAAAGTGCGACATTTTCTCCTAAATGAGGCGGTGCCACCCGCAACTCGGCATACCGGAAACTCCCCACAGAAGGAAATGTGGGAATCGTTGTCGGCGGAATCAGGCCGGCTCGGGCGGTCGACGATAATTTGAGGTCAGTAGAATACCATCGAATTCCATCTACGGGTAGATGAATAGGCATACGGAAAATTTCGTTTACTTCAAAGCCTTTGGATAGGGACGTGAAAGGTGACATGACCAAAGTCTCCGACTGGGGATCCCACGTGGCTTGTTCAATCCTCGATTGCAAGGAAAGCGTTGTCTTCAAGGTTGTCAAGCTCGTGAAAAATCCTGGGAGATGAAGTGTAAAAGTTTCTCCTTCCAGCAAATCCATGCCCAGTTGGAATCTGAATCCAAGATACGTCTCCTTGCCAGCAGACAGCGGATCGAATATAAGAATTGAGTGTTTCACAAAGCCAATAGCTGGCGAATTACGGATTGGCGTGTCAGCTACGTTTCCGAACCTAGCTGTAGCGGATATCATCAAAGCCTCCTCATTTCCGAGGAGCCCTTCCAGCGGCACGAGGACTCCAAACTCAGAGGATAGTCTGATTTCTAAGTAAGAGAGCCTTGGTACCATCCGGCCGACGTACATAACAAATCTCTGGTCATCTAAACTCCAGCACACCTTTTCGAATGGGAACTCCTGTGTAGGATTGCTCAATACGCACTTGCTCGTGCCTTGAAATTGAGGGAGCGAGAGCGTAATTATGTCCGCTGGTAATGCTGAGTTGCTGGTCTTCGGCAGCAACTGCATCAAGGCGGTCACGTGCAAAATAACTTCTGTTAACGTGTCTGCCTTTGGTGGGTCAAATCGGAGTTCAAGATCAGCAAATGCACCGACGCCCGCTGACGTCATGATAGGCCTCCATTCTTGTGATCCTGCCTTTGCATTCACTTTCACTTGCAAAAGATTAGCATTGGGCTCTGATCCTCCCTGTGGCACTCTGAAGCCTTGAGATTTGTCCACTTCGACCAAAACTTGTGTACCATGTCGAATGTCGCTACGAACCGACAAAATTAACAGAGACGAGGAAACATTCCATGATGCTTCGTCGATGACCGGGTAAAAATATTCCTTGAGCTCGCAGTCTCCTCGGCCAAAAACGTCTGTTTGACAATCAATGTCCCATTGCGCGATACTGCTAGAAACAGAAAAGGAAGCGCTGGCGCCTTCAAAATTAGGAAGACGAAGCTGAATTGTGTCGCCAGAATATAAAGAGGCATTGTAAGAGAACTTGAAGTGAATGGGAACGTCAATCTTGATTCTGGGATCCGAGCCATAGCTCAGCTCAGAAGTCAAGCAATGCCCTGAATGTCCAATGCCTGGCATCGACAGAATTCTTGTAGGTCTAACTGGGCCACTAACGGAGTTCGCAGAAAGGTATGCTGACGTCTCAGAATCAACACCAGCTGGTGGAAGTGTGATTGATGATGTGGATGGAATGAAGACGCTCGCACTTGTTCCCGCAGGCACCTCTTTGACCATGAGAATGCTAATACGATTTTCCGATCCAATCCAACGTGCGTTACTAAATGCATCGTCATCCGGCGTGGCGACTGTCATTTCACAGGAGAGAGTCCCTCCAGAAAAGCTAGGCAAGTGTATGAACAGCTCATCCCCAGGAGATAACGGCATCATTACGGTCATTCGGAGCATTACAGATGAACTCATGCCTGGGAGAGGATTTCCGAATTCCAGCGACGTGTTCCAGAATGCTCCAAATGGTTCAATTGTGTGCACCCTCCTGAAGGGAACCGGGCCTCTCACAGCATTCGAGCCCACTTGCAGACATTCTCGATCTTCATTCACAGTCCCATTCTTCTCCCAGATTCCAGCTGGAGGCGGCAAAAGTCCAGAACCCGCTGGGATGATTAAACTCACCAACGTTCCAGGCACAATTCCCACTAGTGCTTCAATACTCAGCTGCTGATTGTCTTGGTCCCAGCTCCCATTAAAGTGCGATCTTGGCAGGAAAGGCAGCCGCAATGGCGCAGGTTGATCTTGCATTTGCCGGAAGCCACACAATCGGAACATAATCATGTCTCCAATCTGTAGAGGCATGAACGGGACAAAAGATACTGTGATGTTTGATCCCGTCAACAGATCTTGACTCAGTTGTCGGTCAATGCAGCACGCTGGCTCCGACTTCTCTGTAGTGCAGCATTGCTGACTTGTATGCGGGGACACTGGTGAGGCTTGTGCGGGAGATACATATAGGGCAGTTGTATCTCCGAACGACCCGATCCCTTGCGTACTTTGAACCGCAGTGGCATTGACGGGGCCAGCTGCAGCATTCGATGAGATTTTAACACGGGCATCGTCCGTCTGCACACCAATCTGAGAAACCACAAAATCAGACTGCTCGGTGTGGAAGTAGAGACGTGTTCGAGCTGGAACTCGCGCGCTAACCGTCATAACCAACGAGGACGTGGCATTCTTCCATGATGCAGTAGACAGGTAGCACACAACATCAGATTGTACATCACACTCAAGATTTATCCCTGTTTCTGCGCTAGGTCCTCCAAATTCCGGAAGCACCACCATGATTTCATCCCCTGGAACCAAAACCATGTTGGTCTCCACAGCAATGAGAATGGCAGTTTGTTCGCCTGCGCTTGGGTTATCACCGTCGCTGGTGGCAAACTGCACTCTTGAGTACAGGATCTCTCCCTGAAGATACACCCCGTCAGACAAGGCGACTGAAATAGGAAGAACAATTCCGTTTGCAGAATTTGTAGAAATCTTGAGCTCAGCTGAGTTTTCTTGTGAACCGAGGACTGGTAGTGCAATACCCGCAGAGGAGGGCACAACAATCTTCACATCACAATGTACACTTTGATCATACCCCACACTCTTCTGCACAAGCAACTTCATAGACCCGTTGCCAGCTTCAATCCATTCAGCACTCGCAATGCATGAGCCTGTTGAGCAACATGTGGATGTCGACGAAACACTCAGGATGCCAGAACCTTGAATCCTGCGAAAGCCAGGCATTGCAATCGTAACGTCCGAATTTGCAAGCAATTGCATGGTCAAGCGGAAGTGAATAGTGATTTCGCTTTCAGATCCTGCCCTTGGCAAGGCATAGCTTATTGAAGTATGTCGAAACGCCCCTGTGCTGACAAAGTCAAACGTGGATCCCTGTGAAGGACCAGCAGCTGCGTTCGTCGAAATAGCCATAGTTTGAGATGTAGTGCTGAATCCACAACTGGGCAGCCTTATGCCTTCCAGACCGTCAACGGATCGAGACGGAATGGTGACGGTGATGATTTTGTTCGCGGCGTTGGTCTGTCGGGCTTTCAGAAGCATATACTGGGATTCCTGCGCATCGGATCCAGGCGGCAAGCTTTTTGACCAGGACGGAAGCTCTTCAAAATAAAAAATCTCAACCAAGGGAAAGTCTGGACTCGTGGTGTTGTACGTAGGTCCTGGAAATGAAAAGGGTGTACAGGCGTCTCCAATTCTGGAAGTAAACACCAACACGATGTCCTCTCCTTCTGCAATTTCTCGATTGAGCTGGAACGTGAACACCACGTCTGCAAGCACGCCGGCGACAGCAGGAAAAAATGACACATTCCCGACCAGAAATACGCCAACGGCTTGGGTATATTTAATGGGAATTAAGGTTATAGGGCCCGCTTGTGCATCGCAAGACAACCCCAGGTCCTGATCATTCAAATTCACACCATGACCAGGTAAACGGATCCCGTTGTCAGCCAAAATAGTCAAATCATACCGAAAGTTCTTTCCAACTGCCACTTTCCACGTGAGCTGGAACATATTGTATGCTTCTACCCATGTAGCAGATAGGCGGGAGGCACTGACAGCATCTAATTTCACATCTGCAACATCTGATCCACCAAGTGAGGTAAATTTGGGCAAGCTGATATTCATGTGCTCTCCCTTTGCTATTGGCATTGTGGTTGTGAAGCTCAGGGAAATCGCAGCTGGGCCCTGTAAAGCTGCGTATTCAAAGCTAAGGTAGGGGAGTGCTTGATCGGAATAGAAGGAACCAACTGGCATAGAGGTATGGATAGATACGCCAGGATTGGGTCCAGCAACAGCATCTGTCATCAACTTCAACGCGAACTGATTTGCCTGCAGTCCCTTCTGCGGAAGCATTATCACGTCTCCCGGAAGTGTGACCGTAACCTGCTGCCCTTTGTAAATGGTTCCTGATACTGGCATTGTCAATGTTGAATACTCAAAATCCCAATCTGCACGCCGAATTATACCAAATGGATTCGACTGAGCACGCATGCGTCTTTCCAGCGATGTGAATTCGGGCACAAGCATTGAAATCGTCTCACCCTCCACCAGGTTCATCTGAGGCGTGAAAGATAGGATCAAGCTTGACAACCTTCCGGCTTCTGGCGGGTCGTAAACTAATTTTGGAGAGGTCAGAAATGATCCAATAGGGTCCGACTGGGCTATTGGAATCGCTGACGCTGTTGCTGAGACTGCATCTACTCGTATTGTCAGATCCATCTGGTTGGTGACTAGTCCTGCGCTAGGTAATATCAGTCCTGCTTCACCGGGTATGCTGACCTGGATTGGTATATCCTTGGGGAAAAAACGTGCGATGGTAAGTGTCAGCTCTTCATGTTCGAGATTCCATCCCACATTCACCACAGAACTACGGGGAATGGAGTGTCCTGGCAAGATTCGCACACACTGTGAAGATTTTCCTTCAAAGTATGGGAGAGAAAGCGTGACAACGTCGCCAGACATCAAGGACATTGTAGCAGTGAATCCCAACAATGCATTGGTTTCTGCACCATCACTCGAACTGTACGTAAGGGATGTACCGTAGATCGCACCGATCCCCACAGCACCCGCAAATAAGGTCTTGCCAACGGGTCCCGCATTCGCATTGGACGCAATAGAAAACTCAGATGCAACTCCCGACGGAAACCCTGATATCGGTACAAAAAACTGGTCACCTAACACGCCTTCATCTTTGCCAAACAAAAATCTACAGTCACTGTTGGCAGGGATTGCTTTCGACAAAGTGAGCGTCAATCTCTTTGATGCATCTTGCCACGAAACTTTGACGTCTGACGCTGAAACTTCCGATCTTGATGAGTTCACTGAAGTCATAGGATCTCCGCCCAACGGATAACACGCAAACTCCAAGGGCGTTAGCATCTCGCGCTCTGATATCACCCATCCTGTCGGCTCGCGCAGAGACAAACCAGGTGTCGTGAACAGGCTGATCGATTCGCCTGGGTGCAGTGGCATCGACGCTGTCCAAGTGAGCAATAGGTTGTTCCCCTGGCCCGGAAGCCCGGGCAGGAACCGCAGCGCTGTCTCCAGAAATGACCCAACAGCCGGGCTGTGCTGAATAGTCTGCTCGCAATCCGGGTCTCTCACATTGAGGGAAAACAAGAATGCAATGTCTTCCCGCCCCGACGGTACTCCTTCGTTCACAATCTGAACGCCAGATTGGATGGGGATGACGATACTTTGACCATCGAATGCCGTGTCCCCAATTGTGAATACCTCTAAAATTCTGGAGGCCTGCTCCCATCGCCCAAGGCTCCAATAGCCTGTTTCACTTAGCGCCAGTGTGTCCCGGCAATCCGCCGAATTCTCGCCTTGACATCCAAGTGATGATGGTCTTGTCAGCTGAGGTAAGCGTATCCTTAGATAGGACAAGCTCTCAAACTGCGGCTGCGAAAACGTAAAGCTGATCGTCACTGCCACTGGTTTTGAAACATCAGAAGGTGCGTATCGTATGCTGGAGTTTGACATGACCTTGCATTCACTTGCACCAATCTGCTGTCGCATCAACATCTCGTGATCCTCATGCGCTACCAATTCAAGCTCGTTGGAATGCGCACGAAGCTTGGCTTGAGTGTGTGACAAAACTGAGCGACCAATAGCTGCTCCTGTTTTCGCTGAGGAGAGGAACAGTTCGTGCAAGTCCTCTCCCTCATTCGCAAGCATTTCCGCATGTAACTCATCGCCAACATGTGCCAAAGCTGGTTCACGAGTTTCCATTTCCAGCCGCCTTGTGATCGACGAACCAAAATGGTCTCGTGATGACTTGTGGCGACTCAACTGATGCTCCCACTCGGGCGACAGTAAATGCCTCAGCCTGTGCAACGGTAATCCTGATGTCTTCAATGCTCGTGATGAGCCCTGGGAGCCTACCACTTGGATTGTCTGGTTGCTTATTGCAAACAGGGTTGCATCGTCCATCGACAGTTGCCTTATCTGTACCCTCACGTTTGCCATCCCGTCAATATTTTTTGAAGTGGTGAGGAAGAGCTTGTGCACACCGGCCGTATGCCAGGATGCCTTTGCACTGAACACATCACTCACAACCACTATTTCTCTGACTGGATCAGATGTCGTTCCATATGAAAGGCCTGGCAAGTATAGCTCAAGCTCAGTCCCACTCAGCAGCTCAGTTGTGTGTTTGAACGTCAGCAACAGATCCGAAATACCAGAATCGTAAGACAATTCAGCCTCTTGAAATCCGGG
>Ga0115006_10000269_pt1 | contig 27660 bp, 22 predicted proteins | sample ArcOceMetagenome_3_FD_88943 | JGI IMG/M metagenome (GOLD analysis project Ga0115006, IMG submission 88943) | Marine eukaryotic phytoplankton communities from Arctic Ocean - Arctic Ocean- Svalbard ARC20M Metagenome | ecosystem: Environmental > Aquatic > Marine > Oceanic | place: Arctic Ocean...
CCCCCACCAGATCCGCCAATCGCCAAGCCAAATATGTAAAACATTACGTCTGGTAGCGTTGACCCTGCGGTAAAGCCAAAACCGTAAAAGCTGGTACGAGACAAGCCAATCATGCAAAGAGAAACGGCAATCAAGATATAAATGTGGAAGTAGATCACAGGAAGTGGCCCAAAGTTGCGATCATATTTTCCGGACACCCAAGTGACCAGAACGGCTGAGATGCAACCGATTACTGCAAAAACTCCAAGCTGCGTTTGTCCCCAGCCGAGTATCAGCACAGCATAAATTCCGCCGAAGGCATAAAGACCATTTAGTGCATCCCGGTAAAACATCTGGGCCCCTAAGAAGGCGAATAGGCTTTGGCGTTTGACTAGACCCTGAAGTGACAGCTTCAGTGAGGCCATGGCTTGTCGCAATCCTCCATGTTTAATTGACGATTTATCTTCATGCACACACACAAAGAAAGGTATCATAAAGACTGTATACCAAATTGCGATCAATGGCCCCACTGCGCGCGTTCCTTCACGAGACCCGGCATCGAGCAATCCAAACCCTGGCAAAAGGCCAATCATAAATGTTTTGCCACCTTCATCGAAGAAGAAAAATAGCATGATAATTAGACTTAAAATACCTCCAAGATAGCCCAAAGCTGCGCCATTTGCTGAAATTTCACCTATGTCATGTCGATTTCCAAGGCTAGGCAGCACCGCGTTTGTGAACACGACCGCCAACTCAGCTGCAACGAAAGCGATTGAAAATATAATGAGCGAAGACCACATTGCTGAACCATCCGGAACCATGTACCATAACGACCAAGAGCAAACTACAAAGACAGCCGAGCTGGCCCAAAGCCATGGCATCCGGCGATGGGTGCTATCGGCGTAGGCACCTGCAAAAACACCAATTATAGCAACGAAGAAGCCTGCAACAGCTTGCCCCCAAGACCAAATCATTTGCGCTCTTGCATCGGCGCTACCTTGATCGAGCCCAGTATTCAAAAAGTAATCCGCCGAAACACTTGCGAAATAGGGGCCAAAAATGAAGGTAAGACCCAGCGTATAAAAAGGTTGTGTTGCCCAATCAAACATTGCCCAACCTCGGATGCGATTTTTAAGGCTATGCTCAGCTGTTACTGCATGTCGCATTTTCATATTATTGATTTTTTTCATCTCAAACGCTTAATCTGATTTCAAAGCGATAAGACAAAATTATCGGTACTATAGGTATAGTAGTCGTTGGTATTTCAGTGATGCACACATCACTAATCAAATTACTTAATACGCTGGACACCATGAATACCGCAGCCCTCCCAAGGCAATGATGCTACAAGAGAGGGCAAGAATTAAATCTCTGATAATACTTCAAAAGCCAATAGGTCTAATGAATTTATTGAACGAGGTATGGTGCCACAATTTGTTTAGCAAAATTAATCAACTTTTTTCAAATTAACGTCAATGACTTAATAGTGTCCAAAATTTGAACAGTTAGGAAGTAGATGGCGTAAAGTCCTAATCAACAAATTGACATAACGCATGCAAGCTGATGGAACATCCATTAATTTTAGTCTGCAAAAACGGGGATTAGGTTTTCATATGAGGCACATGAGGTGCATAGCGTAGCAGAGCTACTACTGGGCTTTGCTGCATGACTTACGTCAACGCCTCGCTAATGAAGACGGTCCTCAACGTTGCGAAAGAAAGCGGGAAACGAACATACAGCATGACTGCAAGTTGGATGACTTAAGTGCTGGTTTTGAGGTAGCTAGGTAGAGAGGGATTTGTCATTGGACGAAGCTGCAAGTTTGCCATACTCATCTCATTTAGTGTTGTCTAATAAAGCCACTGTAATCGATCGATACAGCTGCAATTTGGTCTAGGGCATAGATATCAAACCTACTCCGAACATGCCCACGTCCCCAAATCAAGTCAGGATGTGTCATACCGATAGTCACAGCACGGGCAGACAGCCTACTTACCTCAGCCCCAATAGGTGCTGCATGCTCCCAGTCAATCAAAACCGGTCCTGTTGATGCAGAGACGATGTTCTCAGGCTTCAAGTCACCGTGAATCCAGCCAGCTTGATGAATTTTCCAGAGCATAACGCGTAATCTTATAATAAGCTGAGCCCTTTCACAGTGAGTTACTTGATCCAGCGTAGAACCTTCTAACCAACTGCGGACGAGACGGACTGAGCCTGCACTATTTTCGTAACACAAAACTTTGGGCGCGTGAACACCACCAAAAAGCGTCAACATTTCGTACTCTCGGTTAAGTCGCTCTCGTTCTGACAAGTTACGAGCAACGCGTTCAGCCGCTGGTTGCCCCCTCCATATGATACGTTTGTTTTGCATTGCTGTTTAGCGGCCTCTCTTGCAGAAACTATTGGATCATTACATCAAAAATAACTTATCGCGCAAAACGAGCCAACCACCAGATTTCGAAATAATGTTAGCAACATCATATTGAACAAAGAAACGGGTGGCACCACGGAGCCGGAGAATCTCAAACATGACTGCACTGGCCGGATTATTTACCTTTGTTTTGATTTTTCCACCACCCACACCCGATAGTCGCAGTTAGACGTTTGCACGCCAGTGCAGCTTCATAGCAACCATGTTAACGACGGTTCCGCAATTCATCTGCACACCCGCACGCCCTAAATTTGCGATTACATTTATTGCCATACCCAACGCTCCGATGGGAATAGCCGCCCCGACTAACTTAGTTCCACGTATGCCCGCTTTAGCCGATTTGGCGACCATACATGTCGCCACCCATTTACGAACGGTTGAATTGCGGGGATACTTCATGGCAATGCCACGCAGCATTTTTATGTGGGCTGCGGTCGATCCATTTACATTACCGTGAAGCAAATTGCCAGAAACGTCTACCTTTTTAACCTGAGACGCAAGATCGCCTACATTAGACGAGGGCGGTCCCCCCCGCTTTTTAAAATGTGCGATGGGTCATGTACTTGACGGACCGAGGTAACCGTCCATCCGTGAAGCCGTGACTTACGAAAAGCGGATTGGACGGTACCTTGACATTAAAGTCGTCAACCTCACCGCCTGTGTCATCGTAGGCGGCAGGATAGTTTTATCATCGGCGCTAAAGCCGCAAAAAGTGCTTGCTATTACCCAAGGGATATTTTCACCTAAATCCGTTGCATATTTACTCATGAGTGTACCTTTAACACTAAAATAATAGCGGGAGCGAAGTACGTTTGATTTTCAGAGAACGTAAATGATATTTTTGCCCCAAGGGTTACGGCCATAGATCATAAATCAATTTCAATTTATTTCGCCTGTAATGGCACGGTAACATAGAGCGTTTAACAGTCTTAAACAATGGAAACTGTACTGCATTATTGGTTTTCCACCAGAGAAGAGCTGCCAACCAATACAGGATTATGTTCATTTTCAAAAAGTGATATAGGTAAATCAAATTTTGAGAAGAAGCCTGGAGCAAACGGGTTGTGCCGCCGCTGCGCGTCAAATTGGAGCTTTGCGATACCATCAGTGACGGCAAACGTAGCCTCCGCCAAACCAAGGTCGGGTTTCAGGATGACATCTCCGCTGCGTGATAGCCGAAACCAGGACCACGGGCCAGCGTAACTATCATTCAGGACAGCGCGCGACCGCTGAAATATTCGTAGTTGCAAATCACTGTTTTGGATCCCTGCAGCAGGCCACGTCTGCTCAGCCCAAAATACTGGACCATGCCTGTATTGATGCAAAGTAATTCCTGACGAAATCGTAAGCTTACTAAGCGAGGGTTCGAGATATCCCGTCCGTATCTTGAATGCGAGGTACGGCTTGCCGTCCACAAACATAGCTTCAGAAATTTGATTAAACCGAATAAAGGCTTGCCGTGCTTGAACCAAAGGCTCGGCACTGCCCGACGCTAGGAAAGTAACGCGTGGGCGGTAGGAGCCATTGGGAGCCTGAAACGGCGTAAGATAGGTGAGCTCGAAGTTCAAAAGCTTACCTTCAGGCGCGAAGAGGTCAGCAAATTCGATTAGTGACATGTCCGAGCCCGAGGCAAAGGGGAAACTACTTTTAAGTGTCCTGCCATGGGGCACGAGGATCTGCTGCATCCACTGTCTGTCTATGTATTCATAGATGAAGCGCATCGCCTGCGCATCCAGTTTGGTAGCCAGATTGCGCCCGAATTTGCGGATCAGTTCAATGTCAGAGCGCAAGACAAAAGCGTTGAATATCGCCAGTGTGCTAGCTTGATTAGGGGCCTTAAATTGCTCAAACAGGTAGGGTCCCATCCCATTGGCAGCGCCTGCAGCCTCTACCAGCCAACGATGCACATCAGCAGCGTATTGCAGAAAGACATCATATTCATTTTTGTCATCAGCGTTGCGTTCTGCAGCCTCCAAATAAGGGCGAAAAGCCCTGCGGATTTTAAACGCTGCCGCAGCTTCGATATTCGCTTTAGATACAGCAGAGATTCGAGCGTTAGGCTCTGGCGCCACATCCGAATCTGTAGTTGTGACAGCTGCAGCAGGCTGCCAAACAGGGATATCAAGATTGCCTTGAAACGTTTGCGTTAGCCGAGTGAGCGGGTTTTCTGCTGGGCTTATCAGGACCTTCATCATGGCCTCGGCATCCGCCCAGTCATCAATCTCACGCAAGCCGAGCGCATCGATAAAATCTGACCAATGGTTGATATAATCAGTGGTATACGCTTGTGCCACTTTGCGCTTAATTGCGTTGATCTCTGCTTCATCAAGAAGGCCGATAATTTCTTCGTAATTATGGATCATTCGACCCAACTCTGGTATCTCTCCATCCTTAAAAAAGGCGTTGAACCCATCCTGCGTGTAGGCACGTGGCATGGAATACATCTGCTCGTCTGACTTCGGGTTTTTGGGGTCCTTTGACGTTACGCTAAATACTTCACCTGCATGGGGTCCTAGCCGTTGCTCCAGATTGATCATATCCGAGTAGGCGGGCCTGAGCATGAGGGATTTGTAAAGAAGTTCAGCAGTGTCAAATTCAGACAATGTTTCCGCAACGAGTTTGACCGTCTTTTCGGGGATCGTGGGCGGTTGGTTCAGCGTGAATAGATCTTGCAGCGTGTCCAGAAAACTGGTCTGAAGCTCACTTGTTTCACCGTTAGCCTCAAGACCTTTCTGGAAGTATTCGGCCAGTTGCTTACTATAGGTTTTTTGGTTGGAGTGAAATTGTAGTGAAACCGAGGCAGCGCGGATCAGCATAACTCCATTTTCCAGCATACCGAAAGCAAGGGTTTCCTCATCAATATATCTGACCAGTGTTGCTTGAAACCCCTCGAGCAATTCTTGATCATACATTTTTTGGAACGTGTCTTCCAAAGACCCATTTGGCAGTAAACGTCGGTGCCAAGTATTTGCCACAACTTGATAATCCTCAAGCCCGGTACGCAGCGGCTGCAGGAGCCGAACACGATCTAACAATTTATCAGAGTCGGTGCCTACTTTACCAATTTCATCGTAGTAGGCAGTAAAAGCCACTTTCAGACTATCATTCACCTGACTGTAAGCGCGAAAGTTGTCAAACAAGAGCGCACCAAAGGCTGCAACAACACCGACAAGCGAAAGTGACCAAATTAAGCGTCTGAGCCCAATTTGCACCTTTTGACGCGTGTTAGGCTTAACCCTGAAACCTTCACGGTGATAAGCTTGTGCCACCAGTCTCGCGTTCCCTCTTGTGACACCACTAGGTGCCACTTCAGCATAAGTGTCGATAGGCGGCTCGCCAAAATAACGCTGCCCAATCACCTGGCTTAATGGATCAACTGCCGGCATTGTCACACTCGCACCAACAAATACGACACTGTGCAGATCAAGTGGATGACGGCGTGGTGGCAATGGTTGTGTCAGGGCGACTGCTCGGTCACGCAGGCGGATCTGAACCAATGCTAACTGAGTTGGCCCGTTCAGCAGTGACGCGCAAAATTCAGGTGCTAACTGCTTTTGCAAGGCAGGCAGACGAGCATCATTCAAGGCCCTGATCATATCTTCAAAAAGGGCATCAATTCGCGCCTCAACGCTGTCGCCTTCAAGGGGCAAAAACCCACCAAAAATTTCTGAATCTCCAATTTTCTGTGTCAGAATTGCGCTCCGCGACAGGTCAAGGAAATGCTCCAACCCAACAAGAAGAATATGAACTGGCAAGTCGATCCCAAACTCAAAGACAGCGACATTAAAGATACGATTAATCACAGAGACAGTACTATTCTCCACGCTATCTGTCTGCATCAATCCGGCCAACTCACATTCAACAAAAGCTGCGTTCACCGCTAAGGATGGGCGGTTCCTATACAGGAGCTTCAACACGTACTCTATGAGATCAAAAGGTGTGTCGCTGCCTGCGCTGATCTCAATCCGATAAGCGATTGCTGTTGGTGATGTCCAAGTCGTGATTGACAGCCCATCATGCAGCAGCGGGTCACCGAATACGACATATCCCATCTCCACCATTGCGGTGGAGCACTCCGATTTTTCATTGGCAATAAAAAGATACCAAGGTACAGTAATTGGTGACTTATCTATCACGCGCGAGCGCCCACGGGCTTGATTAAACTGGTTTCTCGCGACGCGTGTCAGTTGTTCCCATTGCTCAGTACCCGTATCGTGAATCCAAATGCGCTTGCGCAGAAGGATAACAGAGAACGCCGTGACCAAGGTTAAACCTATTAGGACAGCACTCCAAATAAGAGCCACCTTTTGCGTCAGCGTGTCACCTGACCAATGCAAACCTATCCATAACACTTGTCCCATCACGGCAAGTACAAAAACTATCAGCGCAATATTTACAAAGGTTTTGAGTTTCATTTACGGGGCTTCTTTACGGTTTTGCCAGTCTGACTATCGAGCACCCAATCGGAAGGTCTAACTGCAGTAGCAGCTGCGCGAAGCGGCTCAAAAAACCCATCTGAATCATTTGTTAGTTTTATCTGGGTGGACAGTGAAAACATCACCATGCCAATAAGAAGAGATACCGTCAGCAGCAGCTTGTGACGCAATAGCCAGCTCCGCGCTGGGGTTTTGCTATCAAAAATTGGGCGGCCCGGGTTGGGGTGCTTTTTGTCACTGCCAGGCATTTTCAGCATTGGCAGCACTGCTTCAAGCCGATCAATCAGCCGATCCCGCTCTTGCTCACTGCCGAGGTTATACTTGCCACGAAACCCAAGCTTGAGGAAAAAATAGACGATTTCTAAAAATTCACTCAGCGCGCGCGGCTGCATCATCGCGCGATCAGCGATCTTGTAAAATCGGTAACCTCCATCGCGAAAGCCAAACAGATCTGCGACGAGTGTCCTGTTACCCCAATTACTGTTACGGCCCCAGGGGCTCGCCATGACGAACTCATCAATTACAATAGCAAAAATCAGGCAGAGGTTTTCCGCCACAGACGTTGGGTAATCCAGTTGCACCACTTTATACTTCAAGTCGATAATTGCCCGAGACAGCTCAACGCGAGTAGTGTTTAGCTCATCGCCTGGACTCATTCGGGTAATAGTGCCGCAAACTCCTAGTAAATTGGCAGCGGCATTGATTAACTTATTGTTCGAGCCACTGAATTTCTTCAGCGCTAGGTCGAGGGTCTGCAACTCACCAGCGCTAACGGTTACAGGGGCCGCCACCCCTTTCGTAGAGGCCTCCACACCTTGCGGCGTCAGTGTGAGTGTAGTGATTTCCGGTTGAACAGAGTTCATGACTGCCCCAGCATATAAAGTGTTGCGGCCACAGTACTAATACGATCATCAACATGCAGGGCAAGTGCCTCGCGTTTCTCCAGAAAACTTAGCCAATGTGGGCTGCTGGTATCAATCGAAAAGAACGCGGCATTTGCCCTGCTGCGTAACTCCGGTGGAGCCACAGTAAGGAATTTAATCTCAACACCAGCTAAACCATGCGATACTAAATCCGGCATTGCAGACAGACCAGACAGTTTGCAAGCCAGCGGCCCAAGTTCAGAAAGTACGGTATCACCGTCAGGTCCACTCAGAGCCAGAATTGGGCGGCGATTTTCACTCAACAAGCGCGCTGGAAGAATAACACGCAAGAGGCGGCGCTTTTCAAATAATTCGGTGTTCCATTGCAATTCTACTACACTTTCTGGCTTTTCCAAAATGAGTTTCCGGCGTAGACTCGACAAGACTGTCTCAAAAGATTTCACCATATTTTCAGCCGTATAGATCAAGTCTTCAGACGCAGCTTGCCCCAACGAAGCACTTAACTCAGCCGAAAGGCAGGCTAGATACTCAAACAATCGGCGTGGGGAAACATGACCAGATTGCAGCGTGTTTTGCATAACAATCAGCCAACGATTTAACACCTGAAGCTCTAGACGTTCGGCCATCAAGCTACTTTCGCTGCGGGTATCGCTGCCGCTTGCAACACGCCCTGCGGCATTAGCCGCGCGGACCCGTAACAACGAAACTATTTCTTCGAGCCGCTCCATTAGTAGGCTAGAGGCGGACAAACGTAGGACATGTGGTATAAAACTACGATCAAGGATTATACGACCTTCAGCAGTTTTCTCAAGCACACGCGCCACAGGAATTGCCGCATAGCCAGACGTCTCAGCGGATTGTGGTAGGAGCCGTACACCAACCTCTGCAACCTCAGCCTCTACTGGCTCATTGCTTGGGTCGTTCAAATCGCGCAGTTCTGTCCTCGATTTGACCAAGCGTACTGGGTCATCACCATTACCAAACTGCCCTGAATCAAAGATCGCGAGAGGTACCGCCAGTAAGATGACCTCGTCGACGGTGCCATCAGCAATATCAAGGACCACTTCGCCATCAAGACGAAAAAACATGCGATCGGGTAAAACGCCTGCTGCCTGCCGAAGACCAAGCTTTCCAATTTTTAACATGTCTTGATTGATCTCAAGCTGGCTGACCCCATAGTCACCATCTACCAAGTCAAGCTGGGAAATCTCATTTATATAATTTTGCATATTCAGATGGTTATGCTGAAAATGCTGTGGGGCAATAAACATGCCTTCGCTCCAGACTATAGATTTTCTCATGATTTCAATCCATCAATTAACCTGGCGAAGAAACCAGGTTTGCGAGGCTCCACAGCCACTATTTTTTTTTCTTGACCTGGGGCACCACGAAATTGAAGTGAAATCCCTGATGCTGTGACCGAAACAGTCACCCCATCGTCTAAATATTTTTCATTGATTGGCACCACATGCCGGAACTGCTGAGTGCTAAAATCGGCAAACTCAGCAAACGCCCCGAGGTAAAACACATCAGGTTCAAGATCGATAGAAACAAGACGGTTTTCGCCCGGATAAAGCGGGGACAGACTGCGTACGTTCACCACGACACCAGCCAACTCCGGTGCGCCACCATTAAAAATCTGCCAGAAACCAGCAGCCTCAAACTCGCTGCGACTGTTAAGCTGATAAAGGCGGATAACAATTGGGTTGGATGAATTGTTATAATTATTCACACTTGGCCCAGCTTGTACGATCAGGGTTTTATTCACAGGGGTTGGTACTGCTACTTCTTTGGGTGTGGCGCATGCCACAAGCGAGGCTAGCGCCATTGTAATCAAAATTGGGCGAATGAAATGGTTCATTTTTTCCACATCTCCTCAGCAAACAGAGCCATGAAATTACGTCGAAATTCTCCATTAGCGCGTTTTTTGGCGAACTGACGCATGTGTATCGCCCAGTATCTTTTTCGGCGGTTTGCCAGCATTGGGATGTAGTCGTCGTAATCAGATTGGAGCTTTTCCGGATCCAGCTCACTGAGAAATGCTTCAAACGCCAGTTCCATCGCTGCTAACACCTGATCACGGTAAAGCACAGGATGCATTGGGACTTCGTGGCGTGTGGGCATTTCGGCACCATTGGGCGAAATGACATCGAGCATTTCAGAACCTTTTGTTGGCATAAGCGCTTCACCTTGTTGCGCAATAGTGATTCCCTTGACCCGCGTGTGATCTTTAGAGCTTTCGTCAAGTCCAGGGCCCTCAGCAAAGGGATCAAACATCAGATCTCGGTCAAGATCGACCTCTGCTCGAGTGAATTCATGATCACGAAACTCGACGGTCTCTTCCATCGCCTCGCCTGGCATCATTGCATCTTTCGAAGAGAAATCACTTTCGGTATCAAATACGATTTCAGCATCTCTTGTGTCCGCTGAAACGGGGCGTGCGCCGCCGACAATTCCAATCAGCAACTGATAATCTCCAAGGCTGATGATATCGCCATCGGCTACTGGCAGTGTCTCTTGTGAAGACATGTCATTGCCGTTGAGCGCCGTGCCATTAGTACTGGTATTTGTGATTTTATAGCCACCCTCTGACGTCTTCTTCAGCACAGTATGTGTTCGTGAAATCTGTCCTGATAAATCCGGCAGACAGACATCCGATGCGAAGTTACGACCAATTTTGAACTCGGGACCATTCAAAAAAAACTCGCGCTGGGGGGCTGTTTCGCTGACAGGAACTTGTATTATTTGGATACTTAAGCTCATCCCAGGGGCTCCATGCAGTTTAGCACATTTTCATTAAAGCGGCTCAGAAAGTTTGGGTGGGCATCGAGGTACTTATCCGCAAAATGCACGGACATATTTTTATTAGCTTTTTGTAAAATTTTCTCGAACTGGTCCAAACGGAGACCTTTTGCCTTAATGTAGTGTTCAAAGATAGCCTCATATTCCAGTCCTACATCAACGTCCCCGCGGTATAGCATGTCGAGCAGCGATTTCGCATTCTGCGGTCGCATTACAACATTATACCCCTTTTTCATTAGAAATCTCCATTTGCTGGTTGTGAATTTTGCACTGTAGCGTGCTTTGAGAAAATCGGCAGGGTCATTGGGGTCAATCTTGGACCCCTTCATCAAATACCAATAACGGTTTTCAAAGATGATCGGTGCGGATGGCTTAGAATATTTTGCCCGATCTTCGTTTAAAGAGGCAGGAAAATTGCCATCATAGTCACCCGCTCGGGTCCCACGCGGGCCGGCTTTAGGGTCTCCCAGAGTAATTTCATAAGCGCACTCCATTTTGACGAGAGCACAGGTCACCCGATCCACTGCAATTCCCGTCAGGGTCGGTTCAGCGCCTTCGCCAAACTCAATCATCTGATAAGGTGGCAAATCATGCGTCGCTAATCGTATGGCAGCTTTGCCGCATTGCGATTGAGCCACGGCGGAAACAGAGGATGCGCCTAACGCGACTGCTGCCCAAATCATAATCAAAGGAATTTGAAACCTCAGCATGGCTCTACTCCATGTTCAGCACTACATCTGTTCCGTCATGCGTAACAGAAATAGATGTCAGTACTTTATCGTCAATAACTCGGCTGATGCATTCTTCAGCCAAGCGTGGAAGGAAGTTTTTGTTGATGATCGCCTCAAGCGCACGTCCACCTGATAGTGGATCGTTGTTAGCATTAACTACGTAGTCAACAAAACTCTGCTCCCAAGTGAAGCCAGCGTTATATTGAGATTTGATCCGTTTTTTGATCCGCTTTAAGTGAATTTCAGTCAACAAGCCGCTAACTTCAGATGTCAGCGGTCGATAGGCGATCAGCTCTGTTCGGCCAATGAAAGCAGGGCTAAAACTATTGAGGAGTATCGGACGTAGATGGTTAGATAATTCATCCGGGCTAGGCGTTTCATCAGTTGAGTCGATGTAATCACGAATTTCCTCGCCGCCTGTGTTTGAAGTCATAATGATAATAGTATTACGAAAATCAACCTCGTTACCTTCACTATCGCTGATATGCCCTTTGTCAAATATCTGAAAAAAGATGTCATGAATTTCACGATGTGCCTTTTCCATCTCATCCAACAAAAGTACGCAATAGGGTTTGCGCCTCACAGCTTCAGTCAACACACCGCCTTTGCCATAACCGACGTAGCCAGCTGCTGCTCCCAATAGCATTGACACTTTGTGAGCTTCTTTAAATTCAGTCATATTGATCGAAACCATAGCATCTTCGCCACCAAAGAACTGATCGGCGATGGCCAGGGCAGTTTCGGTTTTACCCACGCCAGATGGCCCACACATCATGAATACGCCGATCGGTTTGCGCGTATCAGTTAGCCCAGCACGGGAAATCTTAAGTGACCGGGTGATCGCCTCAATTGCAGCGTCTTGCCCAATTACGCGTTGCTTCAGCGTAGCCTCCATATTGAGCAACCGTTCGGCTTCGCTGGCACCTAGGCTGTTAACCGGCACACCTGTCCAGTCCGAGATCACCGAAGCAATTGTATCTGCATTGACCCAAGGGTGCACGTAAATGTCGCTATCGCCGCTGTCCATTGGACTTGGCGCGGTTGCATCCTGGTTCAACTCAGCAGCGCGCGCGGCCTCAAGACGGGCTGCAACCTGTTCTTTCTGAGTCTCCCAACTAGCAATGCGGGCGGTGACATCAGTGCGCCGGGCTTCGATATCTGTGTTGAGTGCGCCAGCATCAAAGCTATCATCGCCAAACATCCTCGCATCTGCCTCCGATTTCTCGAGCTCGGCTTCAGAGAACCGTAGCTGCTCTTCCAAAGTTTCGATTTGGTCTGGTCTGGTATGCTGCGAGATGGCGACGCGAGAACAGGCGGTGTCCATGAGGCTGATGGCTTTGTCAGGCAAACGACGCGAAGGCATAAAGCGGATCGATAGATCGACTGCCGCCTTGATTGCTTCTTCGCGGATAAAAACGTTGTGGTGTTGGCTAAGCCCATTGACTACGGCACGCAAAATATTGACTGACGCGTCCCGTGTTGGTTCCTCAATCGTAATTGCTTGAAAACGGCGTGATAGGGCTGGATCTTTTTCAAAGTACTTTTTATATTCAGAAAAAGTTGTGGCCGCAATGGTGCGGAAGGCCCCGCGTGCCAATGCTGGTTTTAGCAGGTTAGCTGCGTCGTTCTGCCCTTCGGTGCCGCCTGCGCCAATCATTGTATGGGCTTCATCAATGAAAACGATGATTGGGGTGGGCGAGGATTGGACCTCGTTGATCAAGTTTTTTAAACGTTCTTCAAATTCACCTTTCACACTGGCACCAGCTTGCAAAAGCCCCATGTCCAAGCTTACCAATGCAGCATTCTTCAACTGTTCAGGCACATCGCCAGAGGCGATTTTTAGCGCAAGCCCCTCAACCACTGCGGTTTTTCCAACTCCAGGTTGGCCCAGAAGGATTGGATTATTTTGTCTTTTGCGCAGCAACACATCGATCACTTTAGAAACTTCGCTGGTTCGGCCAAGAACCGTATCCAGCGTGCCTTCACGTGCGGCGGCAGTCAGATTTACAGTGTACTTCTGCAGCGCCGTCCCATCACCTGTTGCCTGAGCCGCCCTCCCGACAGATGGTGTAGGGGGGATAGTCTGCCCACGCTCGATTGCAAAGGCACGCAGCGCATCAGTGGACATTGGCTTGAGTGCTGCCAGCGGTGCTGCGCGTACACCAAGGTTGTTCGGCATCTGTGTTGCAAGGAAAAACACTTCTGGCAAGATAACCCCCTGATCAAGCTCAACTGAAGCTAAAATCCAGGCCTGTTCAATCAGTTTGACAAGCGACCCAGAAATGGTTGGCTGTTGGCCATCGGCCCCAGCGCCAAACGGCATCTCTCTTTCAAAATCCGCCTGCAACGCATCAAGACTGACCCCTTGGCCTTCAAGAAACGCCTGAAGGTCAACATCTTTACCAAACATAATGTGATAGAGCCAATGTGCCGTCTCAACGGTTGACACTTTGCGTTTTATTGCTTCACCAACAGCATTTTCAAGGGTCTCACGCAATGGTGGAGAGAGACGGTTCACAAGTTTTAGAAGAGCAGCCATTAAATGAGCCTTTAAGCTAGGATTTTGGTAAGTTTTATTTTTGCGCTTTGTTCCGGCCGTTTGCCGGGGCAAAGTATATTATAAGCTCCAAGACGTGAGCCTTTGTCAGGCCGCGATGAAAGACGCGGAGCCTGTAAAATATTACGCTGAACCTGCGCATAGATTGTGACTGGAACTGGATCACGGAGATAGCGTGTGATCAGACGCCGAAGAGCACAAAAATCTTCAACACCCGAAGCCAGTTGATAGAAATCACTTGTTTCTTCGCATTGCAAAAAAACTTCGATATGGCCAACGGGCGTGCGGCCCATTCGGCCAAGGATTGCTCCGACACCTAACTGCGCTGTCGTATTCCGACGGCTTGAAATACTGGTTCGGCTTTCGGCACGAATAGGATGGCGTGTTTTAAAATGCACGCGCACCTGTGCTGAGCGCCCAGTCCACCAACCTAGGATAGCTTGCAGATTTTCGAGTGATCTGTTCCGCGACAGTAACGGCAGGATGAGCTCAATATAGCGAGAGTCATAATCGCGATTTTGGCCAAGTCGGGCAAAACGGCTCAGCACCGAATCCTCAGTTTTTCTGGCGTTATCTCGAGAGGCCACCAGCAGTGCAGCGCTGCGTATCCGTAGTTCCAATTGCTTAAGACGTTTATCAAAGATTGTGAGAAAAGCGTGCAGACCATCGTCGTCGTTGTGCAAGCCTTGCAACATGGCCTCAAGAATGTAATCTGGCAGCGCACCGTCAAAACCAGACAACGGCGCCCCCCCGATTTGCAAAGGTCCCTCGCCGCTTTGACGTGCTGTTGTAGCACGTTGTTCTGTAGTTCCAGTGGAAGCCGGGCCATCGGGATACGGATCGAATTGTCCTTGATCCAACGCACGTTCAAAGGTGGCCAATTTTAAACGCGATGCCTGCAACGCGTTAAGTGATTTAAGATCTGTTTTATTCTGTATCATCCGCTTATCTGACCCCCATGAATGGTAGGGAAGATCGCAAAAGGCTCGTCGCGGCCGCGTTCACGGATCCGCAATTGTAGAAACCGATCATAGCTGATTAGCGCACTAAAAAACATATGTAATGCCGCTCCAAACACAAATGGTGGGAACGGAAGTGTTTCAAAATCGAGTGTCACTTCGATTTGACTGCCGGTCGAAAGCAGGACGTGCTTGCCAACCTTTATTGGGGCAACAGATTGCTCTACCGTTACTCCCCAAATCGCGTCAGCAGCTCCTGTTAGTCCGACGGGCGCACAAAGATGGAGTGCCTCCTTCAACGCTTCTGTTGGGTCTGGAGTGTCAAAAACTGACGCAAAATTGCAGTTGATTAATGACAGTATGTCCCATAGCCGCCCAGTGCTAATATTGGGTGCTATGGGAACAGTCGGCTCTTCAAGTATCTTAAATGGAACTTCAGCAAGTTGTTTGTCCAAGAAAAATATTTCCATGCCTTGACGCGCAGAAAATGCGCCACTTCCATTGGAACAGATCAAGGTCGCCACAAAATCAAAGGGAGCTGGCTCATCGGTGACGGAGAAACTGACTTCGCGGCGTGCCAGATCCGTGTTGCCTGTCAGAAACCGCTCTTGCCATGTAGGTAGATCCTGACCAAAACGCCCACCTGGTGTAGTGATCTGAGGTAAGCGTATTTCCCCGTCCGAGGTCAGCATATGCAGCGTGTCAATCTGCAGTATTTCACATGGCATCGTTGCAGCTGATTGCGGCGCAACTGGGACTTGGATGCGCCCGTAGTCATAGCGAACCGGACGGGACTGTTCTTTGTAGAAGTTGAGTGTGGGAACGACATTGGTTGCCAAATCATCATCATCAAGTCTAGTCAGTTTTCGCGCACCATCATTATTCAAGAAAAACCGTAACTCGACAGGTCCCGGCCCCACCCCTGCACAAAGATGTTCTAAGTTGTTAAGGGTAAAAAATGCCGCCTTATCAGGGTAACACAGGAAATCTCGCAGCCTAGTCAACCCCGGCATTTCGGTTGGTGCCGCAGGCAAAAACATGTCTCTGTCAGCAATCAGCTTGATGCCAAAGTTATTGCGATCCATCATGTGCGTCGCCTTAACGCCAACTGGTGCAAAGCCAATACCAAGAAGATTGCCGCTGAGTACGTCAATCAGTCGCGTTTTGCGCCCACCAGTGGCTGAAACATAAAGTTCAAGTCCACCGCTCAAAAAGTCTGAAATCGGCAGACTGTCATCAAATGTAGTTAGCGTAACTCGGATCGCAGCCTCGCAGTTATGCAATTCATTCGGCAACTCAAACGAGAGTGGCGCCCGCTCAAGCTGCACACCAGTTACCTTTATGGGTGCCAATCGCGTGGATCGTGCCACGGAGAACCTACATGCAGGACGATCGCCTTTCGCTTCAATATCCAGCGTAGTACCCGCATCTATAAATAAGGGCTCCGTCAGGCTGGCCTTTTCTGTGTCCATTTGCACAGGGCAATAGGCGGGTGCGCCAAGCAAAAACGTGGGAGCAATCATCCGCGCCAGATCAAGCGCAAATTCTGGCAATGTATCATCTAGCCGTTTGGACAACCGAGCCGAAACGAGTGCGAGTGAATCACTCAAGCGCTGCAAATCGGGATCGCCACTTTGGCCTGCTTTTATCTTCAGTGCACGAGCTTTTTGAGGGTGAGTTGTCTCAAATTCCGAAAAAGCTCGACGCATGTAGTCCAACTCTGTCTCGTAATATTGTAGGATATCATCCATTACTATGACCCTTGCCGGACATTGTGATCCATCCGCGAAATAGTCTTTTCAAAGGCAATTTTTTTGCTGCCGCTCTCAGTTGCTACAGTTGCTACAATATAGAACGAAATAGAGTTGTTCTGTTCATCGGACTGGATTTCGATCTCGCTCAGCAAGTTAATACGCGGTTCAAATCTCTTAAGGCGCTGTTGCAACTCCTGTCGGATCATTGTGTCGCGCGCGCCGCCAGCCACAGCCCAGTTCATAGGTAATCCAAAGCAGAGATTTGAGGCCTTTACATGCGATAGCGCGGACCCGGCCAACCGTTCCGGAGAGATGGATTGCAATAACATCTCAATCTGCATTGCAATCCTCTGTTCAACAGTTGCTGATGCGCTTTGCTTCAGGAATGCAGTGGCAAAAGACATTTTATGTAGACTTCTTCAGCCGACTGGCGTCAAATTCTGTTTTCAGCGTGATTTGACCCAGAACATGATCAATCTGATACTGCGGTTGAATGGTTATTTCGCATTGAAACCTTACGCTGTTTGCTTTGTCCTCTGAAATCTTGACTTTAGCCGCGCGCAGTGGGTACCTAGCCTGCTGATCTAGAGATCCGCTGGAAGTGGATACATAATCTTCGAGCCAGTTGTTCACGACTGCCTGACACTCTGCCGCAGTCTGCAACTGGCCGATCAAATGCCGGATCTGTATTTTGATGTAGTGCACCATGCGGCAGCCAATCATTACTGATTGCAGCTGGGCTGTAATCTCTTTGGACGTCGAATTGTGGCAATTCGCTACCGAGTTATTGCCAACAAAGTAAAGCACGTTAGATTTCGTACTTTCCGCCAATGGGATGAAACCATTTTCAGCATAGCAATGAGCGATATTTCGAGTTAGACGAACACGTGCGCGTGCGTAGCGTGCGGTGCCTTCTGGCAGTGGATGAAGCGTAGGTGCTAGTACCGCGCCTGTACCAGGTTCACCAACCACTAATTTCAAAAATCCAAACCAGCCACAGCGCTGATATTCTAAAATGGTGGTACGAATAAAGTCAAATCCGGCAGATCCCCAAAGCCCTTCGCTTACAGCGGGTGTCTGATTAAATAAAAAGCCGATGTCGCGGTCTACATAGCGACCACGTAGTTGCGTGCGCGGCATGGCAAGTCCCAGATACTGCGCATTGGGCAAGGCCCGCAACCGCTGCCAAGTAGCGTATTCTCCACTACCAAGCACACTCGTGACACGTCGCATATCGGTGTACCAGGCCGCATCACTCTCACCAAAAAATGCAGTACCTGCACCCATCACGATAGGACACATACAGGTTTCACCGAGCCTACACAGTAGCTGCGCAGTGTATAGCTCGTCAAAATCCGTCTCAAGGCTCATCGACAATTCATGGTCAATCATCAAGATCCCAAATGGTTCGCCGCCCAAGGTGTCCAGCTCTTGCATACCAATGCGCATGAACAGCAATGATGTGCGTATTTCGCTAGTGTAATTCAAATCGTGCTCAAGCTCTTGCCAGCTTAAATCAAGGAGTTTTACTTTTACGTTGGCGGCATGGTCCTTGGCCCATACCACGCTCGCAAGGCCCATCCAGCGCGCCTCAAGAGTTTGAAACTTTTCGTCTTCTATAATAGAATTTATCTGCGCATTGAGACGATCTTCAATATCCAGGACGAGAATGCGCAACGTTGAAGACAGCTGTGCAACAGATAGGAAACGCGCCTTTAGGCGATTAAACGCTTCTGTGTCATCCCCCCCCAAGCCATAAACGGAAGGCGGGGGGGACACATTATTTTCCATGGATCGAGGCATGTTTTGCATTAACCTGGTATTTTTGTAACCATACGCACGGAGGTAGACAGTTCTTCCAACTGTAGCCAAGGACGCAGGTAAGCCACTGCCGAATACGCGCCAGGTTTGCCAGGCTGTTCGATAACGTCAATTCGACTTTCAGCCAGTGGCGTGCGCGAACGCTCGTCATTCCCCATTGCACCAGCATTGGTGTACTGGTCTATCCAGGATTGTAGATCCTTTTGCACGTCACCCGCTTCAAGGTTAGACCCAAGCATATCGCGGCCCATTACCTTGAGGTAATGCGCGATACGGCTGCTTGCCATTACATAAGGCAGGCGAGCAGAAATCGCTGCATTTGATGTTGCGTCTGGGTCTACATAAGTTTTGGGACGCTGTGCTGTCTGGCTACCGATAAAGACAGCATGACTGGTTTTTTTGTAGTGAACCAGCGGTAAGAAACCGAGATCTGAGAGTTCTTTTTCGCGCTCGTCAGTTAAGTTTACTTCAGTTGGGCATTGCTGCTGCACGTCACCAGCATCAGATTTAAACGTTAAGTTAGGCAGTTGCGTCACCTTTCCACCATTCTCAAGCCCGCGAATGGCAGTACACCAGCCATAAGCTGTGAAGGCATCGTTCATTTTTAGCGCAGTTTCATACGCAGCATTTGACCAAACAAGCTGGGAGTTTTTGGTAGGGCGCTGATTACCGTCAGCGTCAGTGGCCAACTCTTTATAATCAAACGTCTTGGCCGAACCGCCATTTTGGCCGTAAGGAAGGCGGGCCAGTGTTGCAGGCAAAGTCAGCGTAACATAGCGACTATCGTCGCTGTCACGGAAACCGTTCCAAGCGGCATAGGTCGGTGAGTCAAATCCAGCAGCCACAGGGCGACCCTCAGCAAAAGATTCGAAACTTTTATACTCAAACATTTCAGCCCCAGTTGCTGCCACAAAGGGCGCATGACAGGCGGCAGCCGTTTCTGCCAAATATGTCAGCAATGCCACATCCTCGTCACCGTAACCAAAGAAGTAATCCCCGATCAGCACACCATAAGGTTCACCACCGGCAGTACCAAATTCGTTCTGGTATAGAGCTTCAAAAAGCGGGCTGCGATCGACAGCAGGCGCATCTTCAAATTGCTCAAGTAGTTCTTCTTTGTTGTAGTCTACGAGACGGATCTTCTGGCTCGATCCCAGCTCCGTTTCACGCACAACTTTCTGAAGTCCGCGCCAGCTACCTTCCAAAGTACGGAACTTTTCATTCTGCATAATTGTGGACATTTGCTGTGACATCAACTTATCAATCTCCACAACAGCCTTGCGGATAGTGACCCCAACATTTTGGTCCCACGTCAAAGAGCCTTCCATTGCTTGTGATGCCAAGACTGACAAGAGCTCTTTGGTTGTATCTTCTGGAGTTTGTGCAGTCGCTTCAAGCGCACGATCCAGAAGGCTGACTTCTTTAGCTTCTGCGCCTGTTGTGCCTGTTGCACTAGTTTCTAATTCAGACATTAGTCCTCACCTCCATTATTTGCAGATACACCAAGCTCATCGCCAAGCGCCTTAACCATGTCGGCATCCTGTAGGATTTCCTTGAGCACCTTTTCCAAGTCGCGTGAGCGATCCGCTTTGGCCACCAATGACATCAGTTTTTCACGGGTCTCTGCGAGCTTACGCAGTGGCTCAACCTTGTTCACAATAGCATCAGGTTCAAAGTCCTTCATCGACTTGAAATCAAGGCTGACTTCAAACTCGGAGTCGTCATTTTCTACCTTATTGGGCACGACATAAGTAAGCTCAGGACCAACTCGAGTCATAACTTCGTTGAAATTATCTTTGGTGACCTCGTAAAAAGTGCGATCCTCAAGTTGCTCTTTGTCCGTGCGATCACCAGAGTATCCACCTATCATTCCAGTGACAAAAGCCAGTTCTTTCTGTTGGACAGCGCCACCGTCTTCAACATCAAAAGTGATGCTGACGCGATTTTTGCTGACGCGTTTTTGTTGTGCGTTCAGTGCCATGTGTGTTTTCCTATTACAGTTCGAATTACTTCATTGCGTCTTGATTGCCCGATGCAAGTTGACCATCTTTAAGATTAAATTTTACAGTGTCTGATTTTTCTACATTGCCACCAGTACCCTCAAAATAATGGGCAATCGAAATGGAAGTGTAGGCGATGCTAATGGAACAGGAGCCATCACCGGCAGCATAGCTCGAAATGCGCGCTTCTTCGAGTGTTATGACTTGGGTCGGCTGCAGGCCTTTGCCGTCGGTTGCCGTGCGTGTGGACACTAATTCAATAGTTTTACCAACTTTTCCCGGCGCAAAGAACAGGGTCTGCAACACAGCAGATGCGCCGTCGTCAGGGCGGCTCACCGAGATATCACTCAGGGATGGTAACCCTGTTTCTGCATCGCCTGCCGCGCCAACATCAACATTTATTGAACGGGAAAAACCATAGTTAAAGGAGTTGATTGGAAAGAGACCTTTTTTGCCACCAACCTCTTTAATGGAGGCCATACCTTTAAAATCATCAATCTTGTCGATACGCATATACGTGTTAGCCATTCTTAATTTTCCTATTTTTTTACGAAAGAGTTTCAGTCAGTGGGGCTACCATTCAAAGTTTGCGATTGGCAGATCTTGTTCGGGTTCCGTTTGGTCGGCGACCAAGGGGGGGGGATGTTCAGTATCTGCATGGAAATTTTCAGATTCAGAAAAAATGGGTTGTTCTGTATTTTGGGCAGCCGTTGTAACGGGCGCGGATAAACTTTGCGGTGCCACCGATTTGATGTCAGGCACTGGAATGGCAGCCGCGTAATTGTCCAGCGTTGGATGTTCAATCCCACCTGCGGGAAGCGCTCCACGTTTGCCAAAAACGTCAGAAAAGCCTTGGCTTTCAAGACCTGTCAGTAATGCCATTTGCCCCATGCCTGTGCTGCCATCAGTCAAAATTTCACGGAACAATTCACCAGCATCGAGTTGTCCCCAACGAACAGCGCGATCTAACAGCAGGCAAATTGGCGAATGTGGTTCGGTCTTCCGAAAATGGGTTGCAAGTGCGGCGACTGCTTGCAAGGCTTCCGTCCGGTTGTTGACGCTTGCCTGTGGGCTGAAGCCGGTAGTCGCTGATCCACCAACAACGCTTAATCCAGCATCTGGAACATCTACGACTACGCCGCTGTCCTCGTCTAGCGCAGCTTCGGCAGTCTCCCCAGCGCCTGGCCAAGCAAAGCCAAGCCCCTCGACTAAGACTTCCAAAGCCCGCAACATATCAACCACAAGGCGTTTGGTATAACTGAGAACCACCTGAGGTTGCTTATGCTGCTGCGCATAGGCTTTAAGTGCCTTATCGAGCGCATCAATCGCAACAATCAAGTCTTGTAAACTTTTGATCTTCGATGTGAGCGCACTTGATTCTACGGTGACCAACGCTGCGGTTTCTGCCTGTAGCTCGGCCGGACCAGTGTTTTTGTGAGCCAACACAAACTGACCATAAGTAATCTCACCAATCAGGGGGGTGTTGCTCATAGGCATATAAAGCAGCCCACTAGCATCGCTTTCACCGAATAACTGCACAAAGGGCCGCAACTTTAACTCTGCAATTTCGGCGGCTTTGGCCTCCGATGTTTCGCCTTTAAGTTTTGTCTCTGGCAAGATTGGCTGCAAATGATCGAGATCGCTGCTCGCATACTCAGCAAGCGCTTGCATCGCACTTGATGCATTTTCGAGTGGAGTGTCGCCGTGCAACATTGACGCGACCCACCAACAAATCACTTCTAGATCTTTGGATGTCTCTACTAGAGTATATTCGCAACTCTCACGCAGGCTGTTCCATGCGGCGGCGTTAACTCCTTGTAAATCCCTGTTAGCCATGGACTCTGGTGTTTCGCAAAGACTTCGAAAAGAAGCTTGGGCCGCATTAAACGCGTTGCGAAGACCGCGATAGGTTGTCTTATCATCCTTAAGATAGCCACCAAATGGAGCGTCACCAGCAACGGGAGTATTGAGACTAAAAGTCACTTTTTTTAATTTCTTCATTGGAAAAGGACATGATTTTCGGAACATTTAACAGCTCGACGGGCATATCTAACCTTTTGACTACTCCATACTTGCAAATATCGAAAAATGTTCGAAGCTTTAAACCAAAAGTACTAGTTTGTGGTAAAGTGGGCATTAGGCAGGATCTCACGACTAAACTTCTGTAAAGACCCTTTGTACAATTAACCGAGCCTTATGTAGAGTTAGTATTAGTGGGAACTTGATTCCCAAATATGGCCATCATTACGAATTGGATTGGTATTTTATCGATGATAATTACAATTTAGCTTTATAAACCGACCGGTTTTGACGTTAGCGAAAATTGAAAAATCTTTTAGAGGATAATAAACTGAAACTTTATAATATTTTCTTTACAGGGATATTGCTTTCAACCTCTGTTTGGCTCGGCAGTTAATGCAAAGTTATCAAGTTCGAAACTTGTTCGAGATGGCATTCTAGCCAAAGCAGTAGTTCATATCCAAAAAAAAAATTATAATGAACATAGTGCCTGCCAGGACGAAACTACGGTGATTAACAATATATTGGGAATGCATCAGATAAATAGATGTTTGAGATTCACTTCAGCAACATCGCCATCCCTGATAGATCAGTAATTTATAGTAGCTGTTGGTAGCACTTCTAATAATCATACCAGGATAGAATTACCAAACCCAGCCAGGAGCCGCGTCTTATCATATAGTAATCTAGCTAAAAACTGATTTCTTCGCGCGTATGCTTATTACATACGATAGCCCTTGCTATGGGTTTTTATTCAATGTGCCTAACCACCAACCAAAACTGTAAAGCACCCGAGCACAATAGATCCACCATGACCGCAGTTGTCACCAACACGTGCCAGCGGCATGCCTCCCGCTAAAACAGTTGCGCTGCCCTTAGCAATTGCATCGGGTGGGCCAATACAGACGGCCATTCCACCCACCACTGCTGCTGGCAATTTGCCAATCAATACCGTTGGACAGCCCGGAGGTAATATCGGGCCACCAATGTGTGGAATTGGTACAGGACCTGCCATAGTGACCATCGGGCAGATATGCATATCTGTTATACGCGCCGCAGGCGGACCAGGCATGAATTTCTTCCTTATCCAGTGTTTTCAGAAACAGTTGGCCAACCACCATTGGCGACTTCGATACCACGAATAAGAGACGCCGCGCGGGCGCGGTCAACTTCTGTCTCATCCTGCCCCATTTGTAGCGCGATCGCTCCAAGTAGCGCTTTGGCGTGCAGCCAGGCTGGCGGCAGGACAACCGGCCCTTCTGCTGCACCAATGCCACCTGATCCATTCCAGGCCACAGCGGCGCTGAGCCAATACAAAGGTGAGTCGCTCTTCATCCCGTCCATACGTTTCATTAATTTCTGCCGTGTCCCTTCTTGAGGCTCACGCACCCATGCACTGACTAAGTCAGTAACACCGCCGCGTAAATTTGGATTTAGATCACTAGTCACGGCCAACGCCCAACAGATACCTTCTCGAGGCGGCAGAGCATGACTAATGAAGTTGACAAGGTCAGGCAATGCACTGGCCTTATCAAGTGCCTCAATCACAGCATAGGGTGCCATATCAGGTGCCACTACCGCTGCACTTTCTTCACTCAAATCAAAGCGATTGAAGATTTCTTCACTGGTTTCAAAAGGTATCTTGCGCAACATTTATGCCCCTTAGTTTATCATTGTAATTCCACCCTTGAGGGTCAGCATGCCCGAGCCAGACACCTCGGCCATAGCGCCTGAAATTTTGGTCTGGGCTTGGCCTGTCACATTCACCATTGCACCTTTGACATCCAGCTTAGCTTTGGCCTCTATCTTGGCCGACGTACCACTCACAGCTACCGTGCCATTACTTTTTGCAGTTACGCCAGATTTACCTTCAATATCAACTTTTGTGGCTGAAATCTTAATTCCAGAACTTGTCAGTTCTATTTTTGAAGAGCCCACCTGCAGTATGATTTTACTGTCGGCAGAAAGGGTAATGGTTTTGGCATTCACCGTCTCGCCCTTAGCTATATCTGCTTTGCGTTCGTCTGCTTTGAATTTTGCAGTTTTGGCAACTTCAACCACCTGGTCGTTGTCAATCGTTACTTTTGACGTTTCGCCCACCCATATAGTTTGCAGTTTGGTGATTTTTTCAACGGCATTCTGATTGACTATTAATTCAAAGTCCTTGGCTGCACGTAATGCTACCACCTCAGCTCCATCTTTATCATCAAACTCCAGCTCATTTGCTTCACCTTTCAACTGGCTGCGAATGCCAGACTTGGTGCTATTGGCAGTGGCGAAAGGTGGCTTGTTCTTTTCGTTGTAAATCTGGCCTATGATCACCGGCGCATCAGGATCACCGTGAAGAAAAGACACCAAAACCTCGTGCCCAACACGTGGAATAAACTGCGCGCCATAGCCTTTTCCAGCAAAGGGTTCTGCCACACGAATAAAACCGCTGGTCTTGTCACTATTGCCACTTGTGTCCCAGAAAAATTTTACTTGCACGCGCGCCTGTGCGTCACACGCGACCGTCCCAGCGTCACCCCCTACAACCAGTGCGTTGTGTACGCCAGCAATCTCTGGCTTTGGCAGGCGCTTGGGCACAGGTAGATGATCAATTGGAGCTGCTTCAAATCCACAGGACAACCCATTGCCACGTGCAGGTGTATATGTGAATGCGGTCACAATGTAGCATCCTGCGATCCCCTTGTGGGCCTCACTAGCAATGTTCAGTTCTTGACCCAACTGCATGGCGGGGTATTCGCACGTGCCATGCAGTGACATTGCCGCAGCTTCACAGGCACCAACGGCGCGTGTCAGTTCTTGTTTACTGAGATCACCGACAGGTACCGCGCGGTATTCGGTAATGTTAGGCTTAACCTTCAGTTTTAAGGCCGAAGATGGCTTAGGGCCTGCCTTTTCCTGAGCCGCCCTTGAAGAATCATAGCTAACGAGCGACACCTTGCCCGCTTGTAGGCTGTGATGTGCGCTAAGTGTCTGTACCTGCTGGCGTGAGACGTCCGAGAGTTGCGCATCGGTCAGCTTAACTACCGGACCGACGGAGGGAAAAGGCCGTGCCGTGTCATGAATCACAAGCGTGTCCAGTGACTTATCGTCACCAAAAAAATAAGTGTGCCCTTCTTCGGCTAGCAGACGTTCGCAAAAGCTTAGATCGTTTTCGTTATACTGAATGGTTGTGTCTCGCTTTACCCCCGCTTTAGCGGTGATTTTCAATTGTTTCAGCCCATTACGGGTTAGGACATCCTTTAAGATATCCAGCGCTGTCTGTTTTTGATAAAGTGCGCTGTGTTTGCTCAGCCTAAGAACCGCCAGCATTGGTTGCAAGGTCAGCGCGACAGCGGTGTCGCCTTGTGCTGCCACTTGGCGTTCCACATCCGTAACTATGCCAGAGAATGTGCGCGGCTGCTCTGAGATATAATAATCTTGTTGCGGAAATGACAAAACAGCTTCCTGACCGATGAAATCGCTCAGGTCAGTTTTCAAATCCTCAATAGTAACTTGATAGAGAGGTACTTGTGATAAGCGCTCCTCAACCACAAACCCTGTAACCAATGCATCATCGCACTTGGCGTCCTTAAAAGTAAGCTTAACCTGGAAATTATCTATGTCCAAAATACCAAAGCTCCCGCAATTTGCACCCGTAAATAGGGACAGAGACTATCCCAGATTATTTCAGGCATATTCATAATTCGTATTGTCAGAAAGGCTTGAACAAGTTGACCCTTGGATGGAGGTTTCCAACCTGAAGTGATCTTGAACCTTTGTTTCAACAAAGCCGTTCTAATCAAGTAGCCTCAATGTCCGGTTAACTCCCTGGGTCGTGCACAGGGCGCTTTAGATAGGTCCGAACAAGTGTTGGATACAATTAACCGCGCGTTATGTGGAGTGAGTTTTTGTGGGAACCTGATTCCCAAATATGGCACCTCAGAAGCGTCAATGCAGGCACGGTGGCGCGAAGGGCTCAGAAGTTTCCCGATGCAGCCTCCTTTAGGATCAGCTTGTCCAGCGTAAGGTCCTATACTGCTCGGCGAAGACGATCGTTCTCTTTCTGTAACCACTTCAGTTCCTTGAGTTGTTCTGTGCCCAATCCACCGTACTTCCTCTTCCAACGGTATTAGGTTTGTTCAGTCACACTGATTTGACGGATCGCGTCAATCCGGGGCATACCTTGTCCCATTAGAACTTCAACCTGCCGTAACTTCACAACAATTTCTTCGGACCTGGGTCTCTTAATAGCCATCTCTGGTCCTCCGTTCCTAACTATAGGGGCGGACCACTTCAAAGGGGGAGGCTCAATAGGGATCACTAGAAGAAGATATAAGATCAGTTCCCACATGAGTAGCTCTGGATAGACCGTAGAGAGACTGGGGATACGATATCCTAGTCCACAGCTTAGTCACTTGCGATCATCGTCGTTAGTATATCCCTGCCTCCCAGCCTAGGTACACGAAGAAAATGTGGTTCATTTTCATGATGATCCACCTCACTCAGCTTTCAGACCTACAGGTGCTAATGGTCAATGCACGACAACTGCTGATGGACCAAAGCTGTCCAAGCTCACCCAATTAACAGCAGGGTTAAGGGCAGCAAGAAGAACCCAACTGGCTCAGCTTCTTAAGATAGGGGTCGGGTTCTTTTAATGCCCAGCGCAGTTCCTCAAATCATATGTGTAATAATTGTACATAAACAGTGCCCACAATTTCAAGTAAATATTTGTATTCATATGAAAATTAGCGGTTGGAGCGGGTAGCGGGAATCGAACCCGCGCCTTAAGCTTGGAAGGCTCTTATGATACCATTTCACCATACCCGCGCCATATCACGACCTACGTCAAAGCCCTGGGGGGGTCAAGATGCTAAGGTACAGATTATAATTTCTAATGTTTACAAAATTCGCAGATGATCACAGTACAATGGCAACACAACCCTGTCATACAAGCTAAATGCAAACACTTTATGAAAACCCTCATCTTGGCTGTAGTCACCGCCCTTCTACCGGTTGCGGGTTTTGCGCAATCACCCGACTGCTCAGCACCCCAAACGCAGATGGACATGAATGACTGCGCCTCAAGCGCCTATGCCTCTGCAGATGCATTGCTGAACCACACATAGAAAATCGCAATTCGCGACGCCAAAAATCGCAATAGTCACCTAGAAAATAATGAAATCCCGAGCGAGGATGTTGCACACAGCGCAGCGCACTTGGATCAAGTGCCTCGATCAGGCATGTCTGGCCAAAATCACAATTGCGCGCGGTGGCTCAATCCAGCCGCTCATTCAATACA
>Ga0115006_10000270_pt1 | contig 27612 bp, 23 predicted proteins | sample ArcOceMetagenome_3_FD_88943 | JGI IMG/M metagenome (GOLD analysis project Ga0115006, IMG submission 88943) | Marine eukaryotic phytoplankton communities from Arctic Ocean - Arctic Ocean- Svalbard ARC20M Metagenome | ecosystem: Environmental > Aquatic > Marine > Oceanic | place: Arctic Ocean...
GCTGCTACCCTTGTGGCCGCGCACGTTTGGTTTGGACTGAACACACTGTGATTGGTCGGTGCGGTGGTCGGGGTTTGTCCTGTGGTCGGTTCGTCGGTTCAACGTTCGGACGTTCAACGTGGAGCAGCGAGAGCCGAGAGCACGACCAACGGATGGATCTGCGTACGTATTAATAATGTCCGGGTGTCTTTTTATGCTTTTTGCTCAGCAACCTGAGCCAGCCACTGACGATGACATTCATTCGCCGCCGTGTCAGTACTGTAGTTAGTACAAGCTCGTACAAGTAGTTGGCGTATCGGCACGAAACGCTGCTCTTTGAGACTGGGGGAATTAAATACACATAACAATGAAGCTATCTGCCCTCGCCCTGGCCCTCGTGGCATCGCCCTGTGCAACGGTGGCCTTTGCCCCGTCGCCGGGCCTCGCCCGGCCGCACTCGTCGACGTCGTCGGCGACTGCCCGCTCGATGGCCGTCGACCCCTCTGCCTTTGCGTTTGCGGACATGTCCCACCAGGTCTCGGCCCTGCAGGATGCCGTCTCGTCCCTCCTTGTTTCCGATGCTGGTCTTGTCGATGCCGTCACGTCCGGAGCGGTCGATAACGTTGCCGGTGCCACCGACGCCGCCGCCGCCGCTGGTACGGACAATGGATGGTTTGGTTTCTTCGCTGGTCCCATCGAGTTCCTCCTGCAGACCATTCACAAGACTTTGGTCGCTGTTGGCATGCCTGCCAATGCTTGGGGCATCAGTATCGTGGCCGTGACGGTTGTCATCAAGGGCCTGACGTATCCCCTTACCAAGTCGCAGCTTGAGAGTACCAGCAAGATGCAGGTGAGTTAGACGTTACGCCAGGCTAGTTACTACGTAGTATGTGGCGGCATGAATCGGGTGTAAATACAGATCATGCATCGTTTGAGGTCTCGATATCATGCCCTTTACCATCTTGCAGTTTTCTTTGAATGAATAAACACGTGCCTCACATATCAACTATTTCCTCCTCCCCTTACCGCACAGACTCTGCAACCGACCATCAAGGACATTCAGGCCAAGTATCAGTCGAATCCTGAGGTCATGAACCAAAAGATTTCCGAGGTGTACCAAACCAATGAGGTGAACCCCCTCGCCGGCTGCATCCCCAGTATCGTCCAGATTCCTGTTTTCATTGGTCTTTACCGTGCCATTCTCAACCTTGCTAAGGAGGACAAACTGGAGGAGTCCTTCCTCTGGCTTCCCAACCTTGAGGGACCGACGTACGGTGCTGATCCCGCCCATGGCTCTGATTGGATCTTAAAGAATTGGGTTGACGGCGTCCCTACCCTTGGCTGGGATGACACTGCCGCCTTCCTTACCATTCCTGTGGTTCTAGTCATCTCCCAGTTCGTTTCGATGCAGCTCATGCAGCCCCCCAAGGTTGAGGGAGGACAGGAGCAGCCCGCCATATTGAAGGTCCTCCCACTGATGATTGGGTGGTTCTCGCTCAATGTTCCCGCCGCTTTGGGCATTTATTGGGTCGCGAATAACTTTATCACGACGGCTATTTCTATGCAGATTCGTTCCAGCATCAGCATGGAACCGGTGGCTCCAAGCGGTGGGTCTGCCTCCGGCATCATTGACACTCCAACAACTAGCGCTTTTACTCCTGCGCCCATGAGGGAGAAACCGTCGGGCTTTGGTGATTCGGGTATGCCGGCGTCTTCGTCTTCCGACGTTACGCCCATCACGCCCATTGATGCTGAGATTGTCGATAGTGTAACGGAAGAAGGCACCGATTCGGGAGAAAGCAAAGGGCCAAGTAAGAAGCGGGGCAAGAAGAAGAAGAAGAAAAAGCGAAGCTAAACTTGACAGGTGTTTTCTGTATCTGAGCAGAGTTTTACTCACACTTCCTTGCATACTCGTACATTACACGCTCAGTGGCGAAAATAGCTATACATACATATCCCTAGATATCCAGTTTGTCTATTTTTCTCTGTTGGTGTGGGGAAATGCTCGCCACAAGGCAATTTGGCCATCCTCTGACCCAGTTGCAAGTATTCCCGAAGTTGCAGAGTCGGGAGCCCAATCAATGGCAGTGACGCTGTCGATGTGAGTCCGCATCAGCGCCAGCGGAGCAGCACCTGCTGAACGCGAAAACAAACGCAATCGCTTATCCCAACCGCCCACCGCAAATATCCGCCCATCTGGACGGAATCGACAAACTCCGACACCCGGCTTGCCTCTCGCCGTATTCTCTCCGATTTCACATGTTTTTATTCTCGATCGAATGCGTGCCTGGAGCGTTGAGCCTCTATTGCTATCAGGGAATCGATTGTATGTTGCTTTGATTACGCCAATAGTATTTTGTTCGTCTTCTGGCTTTCCCGCCAATTCGTCGGCATCGCCAGCACAGCCTGCTACCGCAATCACTCCTCCTTGGGATGCATTGTCGCTTGATGAAGACGGAGTGAGATCAAGTGATAATACAGGATCCTTCCCCAAGCTCACACTGCAGTGCGGTGGGCACGTATATGAAATATCGGTGCTGGAGACATCTTGCTCAAACGTTGGCTGTTTTTGCTGTGCTATTTCCCCAGCAAATTCTGGTACCATGGACTTCCCTGGCATTGCCAAGTCGTGAAAGAAGACGGAACCACTCTCCATTCCACACGCTAGAATAGGTCCTGAAGTGTTCGGGGTCGAGCAAAGAGCAAGACTCGTAAGCATCCCGTGCTTGCGCCATTCATCAGAAGAGTAACTTGCATTCCCAGCAAGTGCCGCCCCGTGAACAAGAAATGCTGGTTGGGAGGACGCGTCCACTCTAATATCTACCACAGCGGCGGTACACTCCTCCCTCGTGGGCAAGGCAAGAAGATTGAGCCCCTCGGTGCCACCGCCTCCGGTACTATTACAGGCTGATGCTGCACAAAATGTCTGACAGCCTGTCCTGTAAGTCACCACGGCATCTAACGATCCATTGGGTTGAACATCGTGCACGGATACAATGCCATCTCTCCCGCGGCTGTGGTAGAAGAAGCGGTAGCTACCTCGGTTCACGTCATCATCTCCCATCCGCTGCATACCCAATGCAACGCCAGGTCCTCTGCTTCCATCGGAAAATTGCGACACCACCCGGCGCGTTCCGAGATCCCATATCAATGCCATGCCATTGATGTGAGATGACGCCAGCAGACCGCCCCGAAGGCCTACCGAGGCGGCAGCCGACGTGCTCGCTGCGGACTGGTCGCGCCGTTTGCTTCGGATTATTATTTCGGCCTCCTTCCCTAGCAGTATCTGTGAGCAGCGAAATTGCACTGGCTCGTCGTCGTCGTCGTCGTCGTCGTCGTCGTCGCCGTCGCCGTCGTCGACGACGTCGCTGTCAGATGAAGCACCCGATTCGCCTTCGTAGTCGCCGCCCACATCCCTGACGAAGCAGACGGCTGACACTGCCGAAGAGAGCCCAACCTTTGGCTCGTTCACAGAGCTGCCACCCTTCTCGCCGCTACTAAACGGCACGTTGCCCGCCACGCCTTGCCCTGGGCCTGCGTGGAGGGTAAAGAGTGGTGGGTCCATTATTATTGCAGAATGAGGTCGATTGCAGTGGTGCCGAAAATGGGAGATTGGTATACCGGTACGAGCGAGGAAGCAAAAGGGTGGCAGGCAGCAGGCAGCGCTCTGGACAACGTAGGTAGATCTCTAGTAGATCTAGTAAAGGAAATGAATTACATTTATTCTTGATATGATGTTCTCTGCTCTCGAGAGAAGGTTCGTAAAATGCATGTACGTGTAGTATGAAATTGGATCAACTTGGTGGGCAGTAATCTCGACCTTCCCGCTGACTTTTAAGACAGACATGAAAGGAAACAGCAAAGCCAGCCGCCAAAGTCTTGCTCTTGATTCTGGCATTTAAAAGGAGGGAGCCTCGCCATCGTCACCACCGAGATCAAGCAAGTTGGACTTGGACAGCTTGCGAACCAACTTTCGTACGCCCTCGTCCTGCACCTGATCGATATTTCGCTCCTTTTCTCCGGTAATCAATTCCTTCCATGCGTGGTTGCATTCCTTAATCACCTCCAGACAATAGGCCTTGTCCATGAACCTTTCGCCGAGACCAAAGACATTCGGGGGCTTCCCATCAGGGATCTTGTAGGTTCTGAACCATTCCCGAATGGCATCGAGCTGGCCGGGAAGGTGTTTCTCAACGTCATCAATGTCGTTCAGGAAGGGTGCCCACTTGTCCTCGGCATCGATGGCAACAACCTTCCAATCGGCCTCGCCTTCGTCAATCATGCAAAGAATACCAAGAACCTTTACGGGGCGAATCTCCTGTACCGATATATTTTAAAAGTAGATTGATAGCAATCAGAAGCATTAGATTCACTTCCCTTGCCGGATAGATATAAACATACAGACATTAAAGGTTCCAAGAAAGAAAACTGGTACTTACACCAGGCTGAACGATTCGCATTCCAATGTCGCAAACGTCGACGGGATCGTTGTCACCGCGGCATCCCTCGGCGTCGGGGTGGAAGAAGGTTGGGTCCTCCCAGGTACGCTGTGTAACAATGATAATGGCGCGATTGATCGATCACAATGGTATGAGTTAGTTTCACTTTCGAACACATTGTTTATTTTTGAAGAATGAAGAGAAATGGATGCAAACAAGCAAGAAAATCGGCATCGTAACTCACTGGGAGGCAGCCGTAGTTGAAGAAAATATCTCCCTTCTTGAACTCGCGAAGCTGTCCCTTCTTCTCATCCTGCTTGATGGGATTGCCGACCTCATCGGTCGCAATCTCGTACTTTTTCCTGTGGGTGGTTTGATGATTAAGGAGATGAACACACATGAGTGGGATGAGAAAAATGACACAAGTGTAAGCTTTTCTACCAGCTAACAGGAAGATACATGTACCATCATCAAAAACATGTGTTCCGTATGGGCATAGAACAATTCCGAAGAACACGAAATAAATGAAATGGCCCGGGCATCGGAACCCATTGGAAGAACTACAAGACACATCATGTAGCTCACCTCGAGAATTTTGGGATTTCGCAAACAAAGTTGAGGTAGGGAGTTGGACGATCAGTGGCAGGATCGATGTGGACGAGAGTGACGTCGTGCCACAGACTAATCTCCTTCTTGCCCTTGGCCACACCTTCCTTCTCGTGGGCCTTGATGCGGTAATCCAGAGTACCCTCCTCTCCCACGGATTCAATACCCAGATTCGCAGAGGAGCCGTGAGACGATCCACGCTTCAGAGGTTTCGCCGGGGCGGGATCGTCCTTGATGGGAACTAGCGATTCGGTCTGCATGGTGGGATAGGAGGTGTCGTATCGGCGGTGGAAGAATGATTGTTCGTCGCACTTTTATTTTCCCGCCAAACCGCCGCCAACGAAGAACAAAAAGGCCGACGTCAGCCAACCAAAACACACAAGAGAAAGCGTGAAAATGCGCGAAGCACCAAACACCAAACCGTGTCCGTCCGTCGATACGCACAAGCGAGCGGACAATAAGACAATATCCGGCTTGGGCGACCGGTCGCCGACCTTCGACTACACAGCAGCTGTGATCGGAACAAAGCGCCTTATTACTCTCTACTAAATGTATATAAAGGCGTACTTGTAGCTCTGGCAAGTCGAATCACAACCAATGATGAAACCGCGTGTAGGTATAAGCAAGGACCATTTGGCCGTCCTTTGCAGCCTCTCACTTTTCTCAATATTTGGTGAGGCGGTTCGTATCATTCTCGAGCAGCTATTTGGCGAGGCGTGTGTTGAAGATGTTGGTTGGAACAAGAGCTCCTGGGCGCCGTGCACGACGACTACTGGAACTACGGCATCGACCGGCGGAGCTCTGTTCATCGACCTACCCGCCAATATGGCCGGATGCTTCATCATGGGCCTCTTCATTTCCGGCGATGAATACGTTGGTATCCCGGTAGATTTGCCGGTCGCCTTCCTCAAACGATCTTCCAAGTTTCAGCGTTGGACGCTCCTTCACATCGGCGTTCGATCGGCCTTCTGTGGGTCACTCACCACGTTCGCAAGCTGGAATACACAGATGGTCATCATGATGTGCAGTGGAAGTGGTACGGAGCTGGGCACTCAGTGGGTTTCTGCCATCTTTGGATATTTGATTGGGCTTGGGATGGCTCTTGCCGCATTTGTTGTGGGACGACACACCGCTATTTGCCTTCATCGGTGTAACAATCCTGACCTTCGAAAGGAGGCTGATGAGATAGCCGATAAGCGCGGGTTGGGGATTCTCATCCACCGAGATCTGCCTGACTTCGAGCGGCGATTCCTGCATGACATTGTCCTTGATGGTGGCTCCGAGAAGAGGGAGGACTCCTGGAACGAGAGTGATGATCTCGGAGACAGCGCAATGGAAAACCTTAAGCGATGGAAGAATACAACTGATGATCATCGCAATGGAAGGATGATCGGAGGAGGACAATTTCAATCTGAGCTTCGAGAAATTGAGAGAGCAATTCTTGTGAAAGATGAAGAGCCACGTGAAGAGTTATTGAATTTGGCAAGAGATGCGGGTTGGGATCTCGCAGCTCTGAAAAATTGGCGCCAAGATGCCAAGGAAACAGCTGACGTTGATGAGAGTCATCTTGTCCCGCTCATGTCGGGTCTGCTTGCCATTTTAATATCTTTGTTACTTTGGGCTTCAATTTCTTTGAACGGCCAAGATGTATACACGCAAACTTACAGAATAAGTGCCCTCTCGACACTGCTTGCCCCGGCGGGGACAATCTGCAGATACTATTTATCTGCTCTCAATGGCAGCATCAAGTCGAGGCGGTGGGAATGGGTCCCATTTGGAACTCTTTTGGCCAATTTGATTGCATCTGTCGTATCGGCTTTAGCAGCTGCCTTGAATGTTGGAAATCAAAGGGGTCAACTTGCGCATTTATGGCTCAGTGCAATAAAGGGGGGGGTTGCAGGTTGCCTCTCAACGGTATCGACGTTTGCCGCCGAAGTCACTGGCCTCGCACGGACATTGCCGAGGCACTCGTGGGCATATTATTACAGCATTGGGAGCATTGTATTAGCTTGCGTTCTTGGCATAGCTTCGTACGTCTGGGCGGTTGTCTAAATCGCGGGGGGTGTAGCACAGTAAAAATATGGGAAATCATTTCTAGTAGGTCGATGTATTTATTTCGTCTATTTCTTTCCCTTACTCTTCTTGCTCTTGTTCTTCTTCTTCTTGGATGCCTTGGCTGCTTCAGCTGCCAATTCATCGGCGACAATCTCATTGGCCATGGCGTTTGCCGATTGCTCTTCCTTCCTCTTCTTTTCCTCCTTAGCAATCCGCGTGCCTTGCTCGACTGCGATCTTAGTGAAGTGCGACATATTTTGAGCGCTGCTCTTGGTGAGTTCGTGATTCTCGCCGAGTGTGCTACGATACATATTGTAGGCACGCTTCTCGCTATCAAGTGCGATCTTGAAGTGCCCAACATTAGCGAGGGCAAGGGCGGTGCTCTTTGCGATCATACCCGAAACGATGCGATCGGCATTCTCTCTCGATGATGCCTCCTGGTAGAATCGCAATCCGTCGACAGGACTGCCAAGTTCATGATACATCGTGCCAAGTTTGTGATAATTGCTACCCAGATCAGTATGATTCCGGCCGGCCATGAGCTCAGTGAGGTAGGTAGCAGCCCGAAGGTGTTTGATTCCCTCGCCGGTCTCGTTGGAATTCAGCAGAATGTGCGCCAGGGTTGAGTGACAGTTCACAGCCTCTGGGTGGTCGAAACCGCCAAGCTGAACGGCGATAGCAAGGGAACGCGCAGCGTTGGCAGCGGCAATGTCCGTCTCCCCCGCCTGAAACAGAATGACCGCGGACATTCTGAGGCACTTGGCAATGGAACTATGAAGAGGGGTGTCAACGACGCGCTGGTACATATTTGACGATTCCTGAAACAAGTCCAGAGCTTGTGGCAGTGCCTTCTGGTTCCAGGCTGCATATGCAGTGTCGAACATCGACTTGGCATCGGGCAGCAAAATATGAAGGGACGGCGGACCGCTGTGGCTGTCGAAGGATGCCGGAAGGAATCCTTCACTGCCGGGTGCGGCGGCGGCATGCTTCACGAGAGGCAAGACGCCAGCAATGTCACTCGACGCAATGGGGTGCGAGCTGTTGCCTTTACTGCACAGACATTTTCCGCCGATCTCGTATGACTTGGCAACCAAGCGAACACCATTTCGCTGGCACAATCGACGAAGGAGAGGTGTGTACAACGTACGGGGCTTCGCGTCCTCGCCACCACCACTGCTGTTGTTCTTGCCGGTAGTTTGGGGGGTGTTATAGAGAGTGAGAACGTATCGGAAGCGACGACCAACTTCGCGCTCTATGTCCCCCCAGATCTCTGCCCTACTGAAAGAAGGAACAACGTGACCATAAGTGAAGGAAGGAGAGAGATCGCTATCACTGGTGACTCTTTCGGACTTTTCGGTTCGGAGCTGCGTGTCTGCTGCTCGTTCTTCTCCCGTGGAAAGAACGGCGCTGAAGAAGCAGGCGATAATCTGTGCAGGCTGAGCCGCGCCATAGCCGCCATTCTCAGCGAGGTATGAGTTCAGGACATGCTTAGCAGCGCGAGCCACCATTTCGCATTCCAGAAGTTCCAACCAGCTGAAAGGCATCTGTCTTCTTGGGACGGACATGATCTTTCCGGCAGTGTAATCTGCTTCAGCCTTGCGATCCTTTTCCTCCTCCTCCAGTGCCAGCGTGGCCAGGCGGCCCAGGTAGCGACAATTGATACCGCGCTGGTGAAGCACTTCGCACAAAGTCTCGCCATCGACAGGAAGGATTTGGCCAGAATTCTCGCGAATCTCCTTGGTAAGCCCGGGTAACACATCATCCCACAAATAGGCCGCTGCCTCGCGCACACGCTCTTCGTCCTTCTTGATCTGCTTGTAGGCTTCCTCGTCGATATCTTGCAGTGATTTGATGTTGGGGAGGAATACATTCGGATTGAGTCTCAGTGACGCGAGATATTCTTCATCCTCGCCATCAACTTCCTCTTTCTCTTCCTTCTTCTTGCTGTTCTCCTTCTTGTCTGTCGCCTCTTTCTGGTTCTCCTCCTCCTTCTTGGCAAGCAAATATTTGCTCATCAGTTTGCGAGTCAAGGAGGAAACGAGTTCATGACGAAGAATAGCCATGGCATGTTCGTCGTCGTCGAGAGAGTCAGGGATAAACATCTTAGCCCGTCCTCCCTTGGCCGACGAAGCCAGGGCCTCCCACCTACCAGTTCCACCCTCTGATTCTGGGACCCAATTTGCGTCTCTCGGGGTAAGACGCGATAGATCCAGGAGGTAGTTCCTTTGATCACTACCGCGAATACCCTTGGCCTCGAGAGGAGCACACAATTCCGTCAGTGGCTTCGTCTCCTTCTTATTGGTTTCCTGATACAGGCCTGCCAAGGGAATGCCCATGGCGCTTAGATTTTCCAACGATGCGGCCCGAAGCTTCTCGATCAGGGCCATCCGATCATCGGAAAGTGGAAGGGTGGGCACGGGACGGGTGGCGATCATAAATCCGCGTCCCAAGCTTTCTTCAAGAAGCTTGTGCATGTTCTCATCCCATGAAAGCGGTTGCGTAGCTTCGACGGAGCCATACAGAAGGGTGTGGGTCTTCTCTCCCTGTAGAATTCCGGGAACGACACTCTGACAAACGATACGAGTGCCAAGGTAATCAACAAGGACGGTTGCCAAATTATGAAGGCCCTTGATGTCGGCTCTGTGAAGCATGCCCATGCAATTGGCATCTCGCGAGGCAGCCTTGCGAGCGGCGCGGTCTCCCTGAGAGATCTTGAATGTATCTACACCGGCATCGACGGCACGAGAGAAAAATATGTTATTATGGAAGTAAACATGCGACCGTGTTGGCTCGTTTGGATTCATAGGAACGATCAATCCATCGATGATAGCCTTGGCACCGACCATAGCTGCTTCACCAAACTCGACCAACACCTTGTGGACCAATCTGTAAAATCATTCACGTTGAAAAGAAGTGCGATGAGACGACAATGGGAGGCGTGGAGATAAAAATGAAATGCATTGCAAACAAACAGAGAGCACGCCGATACACAATCACTCACTTTGCGCGATCCGTCCTCTCTTGGAGGGTGCCTCTTGGAAGTTCCCTTGCTGACTGGAGCTCTTCGTTGAAATCGCGGACAGCTCCTCCTCTGATATCAACACCAAAGGTGGACGCCAGGTCTTCATCGGCGCGGGCCTGATTATATTCGTGTCTACCACCGACAACACCATGGGTGCTAGAAGATGTTGTGTTGCTTGTTCCCTTGGGTACCAACCAAGAAGGGCGAATCATGAGGGCATCAATTTGCTGGAGCGTGTTCGGAGAAGGCTTGATGCTGAAATCGTTTCGGGTCGCTACCCGATACAGAGACTGCACTGGCGATTCGTTTGTCGCCATCGAAACCGTTAGCTCTGCCCGCTCTCTCGCGGCGTTCAGCGCATCAGCCCAAACCGAGCGCAAAGTTTTGGAGAACTGCAAGAGGCAATCCAGTAGCTCGTGCGAATAGCACGCATTTTCCGCAGGACGAGGGTCGAACACATATGGTTCACCGTATCCCTCAGGTGCGATGGACGTCTTGTTCACATAAAACCCAGATGGGACAGCTGTGACGTGAACGGTATCCTCCGAAGCACCTGGCAGGGTCACTTCCAAGTATGCTAAGTCGCCATAGATTCGGCGATTGGCCGGGGGAGGATGAAAGCCACCAAACTTAATCTTGCAACTGACTCGGCATCTTGCCTCGAGCTCGATCATGCGAGTGGCAGCCTTTCTGCCAGCTTCGGCCTCGGCTGCCGACTTTGCCTCCGCTTCGTCAACAGTAGAAACATCGGACTTAGTCGCAGAGCTTCCGGCACGCATCACATTGGCTTTGGCCACAGATACCTTCCTCTGTTTGCCTCGAAGAGCGTCGAGATCGTCCTCCTCACCACAAGCCAGATAAAAGAAGTCAGCCGTATTTGCTCCGTCCAGCGCAACTGAACTATCGAGCGGATAATTGGGCATCTTAGTCTGCAAAGCAAGAATCTGCTTCGACTTCTCTTCCTTCGACATCTCCTGGTCACGATCGTATCAATGTTGTGGCAAAGTTCAGTTCAATTCAATAGAAAATGAGAGTGATCCACTAACGCACTGTAAAGGAAAACAGAAGCAATGATAAGGCCCACCGCCAACCTCAATATTTCTCACCTTTCCACCATTTTCCTTCTTCTCCACAGCAGCATCATTTGTACCGCTATCGGTCTCGTTACTCTCCTCCTCCACCTTCTTCTCGTCGTCTCCCTCAGCGCCAGCCGAGATACAGCTACTAGTAGGAGTCTCCTCCTTTTCTGCCTCGGCGTCGACAGGCTGCTGTTCCTCTTCCGCGCCCTCAGCCAATGTCGTAACACTGGGGACCAATCCATCAAACAGCTGCTGAAGGCGGCCGACATGATCCCGCACGCCGGCCACGTTGTATCGCTCCAATACAATGCGAAGGGCGGCCCTGTCGGAGGTCAATCCCCGCTCAAGATAAGGGCTAAGATCGGTAAAGTCATCGAGGACAACTTCGTCAATATCCTCATCATCAGCCTTCTTCCTGCCCTTCTTCTTGCCATTGTTTCCGGGCGAGCTGGCAGCGGCAGCAGCGACCTCGGCAACGGCCTCGGCGGGAATGGTCGTGCCCAGGTAGTGCGTGTAGGTCGCAACTTCGAGGGAACGGGCCGAGGAGGGCGTAGCAACGACGGCGTTGGGGCCGGTGTGGGGAGAAACGACGTCGGCGGGCGCAACGATACGGTTGGGGGTGTTGGAACCAGAATCGCCGCCGCCGCCCTTGGACTTCTTCTTCTTGGACTTCTTCGACGCGGTGCCACCTGCAGTCGCAGCAACGGAAACTCCGCCTTCTTCGCCTCCAGAGGACGCCGAAGAGGGATTGCCATCGGCCACGCCCTTCCTGCGGGCAGCCAGTGCAGCCTCGATGCCCTCAGGACGCTCCTCAACGACCAGGCGGTAGCTGGTCAGATGGGCATATCCTTTGACCTCGGAGAGAGCAGTTCGGATGGACTGAACGGGCTCCTCGGGACGGAGGACCGGAAGAGGGATGGCGCCCAGGGCGTCGAGGTCCTTGCGGGCCTTCTTGGCCGCGCCCTGCGATGGCTTCTTGCTCTGCCGAGGGGGGAGGATGCAGAGGTCGCGGATGAGAACTTCGGGCTTGGCGGAAGCCGCATCAGGTGCCGCACCGGCGCCTCCCGCGGGAGCAGCAGAGGGATCTTCGGCATCCTTCTTGTCGACCATGACGATGTCCTCCTCGTCCATGAGCCTGGGAGTAGTGTCTTTGGGGGCGCCAACTGCCGGGGTGGATCCGGAAGTGACGCTTGCAGTTGTCGCCGTCGACAGATTCTTGTTGCTGGGAGACATGAATGCAATGTCTCTCTCTCGCCGTCCTCGGGAAAGATCAGCGGAGAGCTGCAGAGCTTGGTTGGTTCTGATAAATGTTGGCTACTTGCTTACTTATTATTGGATGGCTGACTACGACTGGCAATTGTGACTGGACGAAATTCGGCAGAAGACATCGGGGTGGATCTTCGGACGAAGCAAGACGAGTGTGGGGATTTTGGGAATTGCAGAGTTTGGGAGTGCCATGATCCTTGCTTGATCCGAAATCGAAAAGGATCCATCCACAGTCAAGCAAGCGAGAGCCGAGCGAGAGCAGATACTACGTAGCTAGTAGATGAGCAAGACGAGGCTGCTCTGCACGCAATGAGGACCACCAGCTTGCCTTCTGCGCTACTTGGCGTGCTGATTCCCAACAAGGCGTCGGCGTTCCTACGGGCTGCGCCTCGGGTCTCCTCGCACTTGACACGTAGTAGAATTAGAATGTCTTCGAGCGAAGTACAAGTAGAGGTGGAAGTCGAGCAAAAGTTTCCCCTGCCCGCCGACATTGCGCCGGTAGAAGATAGACTAAGGAAGCTGGGGTTTGCACCGAAGGGGGGTGGGCCCGTGTCGTTCGTCGATACGTATTATGACGTCCCTGCTCCGTGCTGGTATTTGACCCAAAGAGATACCTGGTTGAGATTTCGTGGCGTCAAACAGAGGCGAACAGATGGCGGATGGGAGGGGAAGTGGCAGCTGAAGATACGGAGGAAAGGTTCCGAGGGAGATGACAGTGCAGCTGTTGCATATGAAGAAATTCAGGGTGACACTGCACTGAACAGAGTATCCGAAATATTGGCATCTGCCAGTTTAGAAGGTGATGGTGGCGGAGAGGAGTGCGACGAAATTACAGATGCACCGTTGGCTCCGAGGAATCTTGTTCCCTTTGCTCAGTTTGAGACTACTCGATCATCGTGGGTCATACATGATGAGGAAAAGATGCCATCGTCGGAATATTTGGGATTGTCTGTGGATATTGATAGTACTGATTTTGGGTATGGCGTCGGCGAGGTAGAGGCAATACTCAACAAAGGCGACGGTGCTTGTATGGCGGATGCTCGGAAACGAATTGGTCAACTTGTTGTGGAGATATGTGCAGCATCTGATCAGACTGAGTCCGCGACGCCAAATGCTGCTACTAGCGAGCTTCCGACTTTTGGCAAGCTCGAGACATATTTGATGGAGAAGAGGCCTCCTAGGCACTACAATGCTATTATTTCAGCTGGTATTTTCAAGCCAGTTTAACCTTCGTCGACGACAGTGTCAGGTCCAGACTAGGACAGACAGATTGCCGCCCGCGACTATAAAAAAAATTAGATCACATGGCTCCCATCGTAGATCTAATAAAATCACCTTGCAGTGCAAATTCAACAGCGGAGAGCTCCTTTACAAGGCTCGATAGCTCGTCAAAATGTGCGCTCAACTCGGGGTCAATGGAGCTTGATGTACCTGAATAATCTCCGTATTTCTTTCCTTTGATAAGCCCTTCCATATCCGCTGGAATGTTCGTGTCAATTGAGCTAAGCTTGGTACAGCCAACTTTGTTTTTCTGCAAGAGTTTTTCAATGGGCTTGAACAATTTGATATCGTCAAGCCACTTGCAATTTCCTCCTTTATCGAAGAGTCTTGTATCTTCGCAAGGTGGCTTGTTATCATTCTGGCAAAACCATACCTTCTCAGCCTCGGTACTCACAATCGAGATGGCAAGGCCGATCCTCTCTGCTCTTCCCACGCGGCCGACACGATGAACATATGCCTCAACGGCGTCGTCAGGAAGCATCATGTTTACAACAAACGGGAGCTCCGATATGTCTAACCCCCTCGCGGCGAGGTCTGTCGCAATTAGTATACGCACTTCGCCATCTTTAAAAGACTTGAGGCTTGCTTTCCTCTCTTGCATTGTTCTCTGACCGGCCAAAACCTTGCAGCTATATTTGTCCTTGACCGCGCCGCTATTGGTAGCCGTGCTCCTCAAAACTTTCTCTAGATTGTCACAGTCGAGATTAGTTCGGCAGAATACAAGGCAGGTATCCATTTCGAATCGGTCCAGTAAATCCAAGAGGACATGTGGCTTCATCAACTTGATGCGTTCACTAAGTATGTCTTCCGGGGAGAGCTCTGACCAATCAGTGGTACGTTCAAGCTCACCGCCACGGTGGACCGCATCAGTTTGCACCTTGAGTGCTTCGACACTGCCCCTTTGAGCCAGAAAATTATCATATTGGTTCGGATCAACAGTTACAATGGCATGATGCACTGTCGATGGTAATCGGCTGTCGTTCCGCCCCCTCAAATCGACCCAGAGGGGTCGATGACATAGCATGGAACTCAAATCTTTCACTTGCTTCGAATGCAGCGTAGCAGAGAAAAAACAAACCTGGAGGCGATGAAATACGTCCATCGAAGCCTTGGGGAGTCTCGAGTAAATACTCATAACATCGCCCAGAAAATCATTTCTTCGAACCAGCTCATCTGCTTCGTCCAAAAGAAGAAGACGACATGTTCCAGTCTGTACTTTGCCTTGCTTGATGTATGACGCACAGATCGGCGGGGTAGCAACGAGAATATCAACATCATTTTGATTCAATTTTTCGAGTGTATCTTTTGGGCTCATTCCGCCCACGAGAAGAGCCGTTTTGACTTTTGGATCTGAGAGTCCGAAGGAGAGCTTTTCAAAGGTTTGAGCGGTCTGCATTGCCAAATCGCGAGTTGGTTCGATGACAATTGCAAATGGACCACCCAAACTGTCTGCGCCCACTTCGACGCTTCGTGGGTTCAAGATTCCGCCAGAGTGCGTGGTAATAGAACCGAATGCAGTGCATGTTCCATCTTGCGCCGATGAATAAAGGAAGCCTTCACCGGAGAAATTGATTGCACATTCGGCGTTTTTGAGTGACACTGCAGGAAAGAGGCATAAAGGTCCCACCTTCTTCGCTTTCTTCGGCATGCAAACATCAAAAGCTTTGCCAATCATTCTGCCATTCTTGGTGAAGTAAATTGCACCGCCTGCTGCGCTGTTCTTCTGATCACCCCCCGATACTCTGAGCAGGCACCCGATAACATCCCCCTTGCCGAACGAAACGTTTTGTCCTCTATTCTCTTCCGATTCTTCAAAGGGTTCAAATTTATTCTGGTGGGCAATCATTCCCGTGCCACCATATCCCCACCCACCGTCGTCAGTGCCGAGATTCAAACTGCCATCGGCCGTGGCAAAACCAACTCGGACGATGCCCTCATCCTTAATCTCCACCTCGTAGTAGTATGCATGTTCGGCTTGTGACGAAGAGCTGCTATCGCCGCCTTCTTCCTTCTTGTCGCTTACTTGTGAGGGATTAATGCCAACCGTACATCGACACCCTGCCCACTGTTTTACATCTCGGCTTTGCACTCGCAACCCACTTGCATCGACTGATATTAACTTATCTCGATCAGTGCGAGATATTTCACATCTGAGCGGCGGTTGCCGCGAGGATCGCGGTGGAGAGGATGGCGGTAACGAAGAAGTAGCGCCGTCAGAAGAAGACGTCGATGGCAAAGATGGCAACTTTTCCTTCTTCTTCTTCTCCCGTATCCTTCTCTCATGACAGAGCTGCAATATGGGAAGAGCGAATGCCGCCGTCTTTCCAGAGCCGGTCTCACTACTGGCCATCACATCACCACCACCGAGAACGAGGGGGATACATTCGTCTTGGACTGATGTCGGAAGAATCCCGAGCTGGGTCTCGGCGGCCTTGACCAGGGCATCGTCCAGACCAAGGGAATTCCAGCCTCCTGCCATCCTTCTGCGGATTTGTGGCGCGCTTCTGCTGCATTTATTCCACGCTCCACAGCTCTAGCTGTACCTACATGTACATGTAGGTACGTACCATCTACTCAAAACCTCGCTTCTGCACAAAGCAGGAAAGATGTGCTACTCGTATTCTACACGTATTCGTACATGTACTACAAGTATCACAATCTGCCAGAGGCAACGAGGCAAGTATTGCCGTCGAAATACACCTTAGCAGCCATTTGCTCTGGTGCTGCGTCCAGTCTTTTTCGATCATAGTATTTGATTTTCGTCGGGGGGTCCCAGCTCCAACAAGTTGGCTGTGCCCAACGAGAGAAGTTGAGTTGGACCGACCGAGTTCGTCACAAGTTTGAGAAGTTCCGATCGATCCCAATCGATACTAGAGTACCGGTCGCACTGCCTGGCGTTATTTTCATATATTAGCAAGCCAGTATAAGCAGGAGGAGGAGGAGGAGGCGCCATGTCCCGCCGCAGGGGAGAGTTCGAGCACCGGACCAGTATCTTTGAGGGTGCCTACCGGGCCTGGTCGCATCTGGGCGGCCTCGAGCCCGAAGACCTCGAGGACAAGTCGACCGCCAAGCTCGATCCTCTGACCAACCCTCATCTGAATGACCCCCGATTGGCCGAGGGCGGTGGCAAGAAGAAGGGCGGAGACAGCGGCGCCAATGGCAGTCCCGTGCCGGACACGGCCGACTCGTCCGGCGGTGGCGGCGGGAGTGGATCCCACCGAGAGTACCCCTACGAGCCCCTCCCCCGCAGCGGCCTATCCCATCCCTTCGTCCAGGCCATCCTAAGCCCTTGGCTCGGCCCCGACGCCGACCAAGATGCCATCCAGCTCGGCCTGACGACCCTCCGCACTTGGTGGCAGCACCGCCGCAAGGGCGAGTCCGGAACGGCCGCCGCGGCCCTCAGCACCGCCAAGATGCGCGGGGTCGTCGAGGGCTACACCCGCCACTTCTTCAACCTGGCCCACTGCCTCGTGGTCAACGACAACGAGCAGCCCCCCCGAACGCTCATGCAGAAGATGAAAAAGATCGAGAAGACCCGCAGCAAGAAGGTCAAGAAGCGGTCGCGCGAAGAGGAGGCCGACAGGCTGGCCGCCATGGCCATGAGCGCGGCCGGGGCGCAGGGGATCGCCGGTCTCGGCGGTGATAGCCTCAGCGACATGGGCATGGACGGCATCATGGCTACGGGTGGTGGCGGTGACCTTGGTGGGTCGTATACCGGAGACTTTGGAGCCTCCGCGACTAGCGGCCTTGACCTTGGGGCCAACTCTGCCGCTGCGGGAGGGTGCTGCGACGGCGCCGGAGTCAATTCCAACCTGACCCCCCTCGAGCGGCTCCATGCCGAGCAGCAGTGGCAGCTTGGGGCCGAGATGGATCCCGCTACGGGCCTGCCCAAGATCGACGTGCGGGGCAAGTGCATCCCCGGCAAGCTCGATCTGCCGGGCATTGTCAATCAAGTGTCGAGCAATGCCTCCCAGCTCGCTCATCGCGGAGCGCTCGCCTCGGCCACTCCCGGGGCGGTCCTTTCCTCGGGCGCTCATCCCGCTTCCTCGATGGCCACTACCACCGCCTACGCCGATCCCACCATGGCCGCACACGCCGCCGCTCAAGCCGGCCGGTACGGTGACCCGACTAAGACCCCCGTCGTCTTCGTCAGTGAGAACGGTGACATCCAGATCGCCATGTCCGTCGATGGTATCACCTGCGCTCACTGCGTCAAGATTGTCGAGACCGTCCTGAAGGGGTGCAACGGCAACAAAAGTCCGATCAATGGTCTGCTCGATGCCGCTGCTGATCGGGCGCTAAATTCCGTCCTCATCAAGATCGATCGATCCTCCTCGGCCAAGCGCATCGCGTTCGAGGCGGCGCGGAATCTTGCCATGGTCGGTTACACTGCCATCGCGAAGGAGATGGACATTGGCGGCGGTGGCAATGGTGGTCAGGGACTCGACTTGGGAGCGCTGAGTAGGGCATTTGATGTCGTGGCCACGACGGAGAAGGCCGATGTGTTCGACTGGATTTTGCCCTGTACCTGTCCCGATAATGGTGTGCTACGCGAAGATTGTTCAAGGTAAGCGACATTTTGTTGTTGGGGCCTGTTTGTCTGTTGTCGCAAACAAGCATTAATTGTGCATGCATATCGCTCACCATCTTTCCTCTCCCACTCACTCACGGCTTGTTTTAGACATTCCCAAATGAACAAGGGCATCTTCGCCGCGTTCGACCGACGGCAGGAACAGGTCCAGCGCTTCGTGTCGGGATGCAACAGTCAACATGGGATGCCATGTAGCTGTGGTCCGAGCTGCAAATGCGCAAATTGCGATAAATCTTGCCAGCAGAACAGAGAAGCTGCTGCCGCTGCGGCCATGACTGGCGGTGCGGTCGATCCGCAAACGATGCTTCAGCAGATTCAAGAGCAACGAATGGCACTGGAGCACCAGCAGCAGGCTATGACAAACGGAGGCACTTCAAATTTTATGCCTTTGTCGCAAGGAGGTCCTGCACCCCAGGATTTATCACAGCTTAGTCAGCGAGGCTCGCTGAAGGGACATGGACGTATGTCCATTGCATCGGAGGAAACTTTTGGACGAGCCATGTCTGGCCTTTCGGCGTTGTCTATTGATTGGGAGAATATGGATGATTTTGACCTTAATGTGGATCATAGTGCTCACATCAACAGTGACATTGCCACGGGTGGCGTGCCACCGATTGGTATTATTGTTGGAGATGCTGCTTCTGGTGGGGTGGACAATGGTCTCACGGAAGGCTGTGCAATGGCCACCGGAGGGGCATGCACCTGCGGTCCCTCGTGCGTATGCGTTGGTTGCCCCATGCACGATCAGGCGACAACATTGCCTAACTTTGCGACGGCAGCATCGGGTGGACCAAGACGTTCAAGTATGCGAAAGAGTTCTCAGATGAGCGATGCCGCAGCAGCAGCGGCGGCAACGGCTGATTCTGATGCTCCTGAGCAGGCCGTTTCGTTGAAAATATAGAGGGCAAAGCACCACGGAGTAAAATTGACCTTACATGTATTTTAAAGAGAGAAGATTATTGCGAGTATTACCTATGTAGATAGCTTCTTTGGTCGCCTTTCTACTTGCCGATGTACCGTAAGTGGACTATTTAGGTCGATTGACCTACGAATTACTACGTACGGTAGTATCAGCGATGGAGGCCATCGGGTCGGAGGAATATCTGAAAGAGGGTGCAGTGATACTAGTACAAGAAAAAGCGCCATTTCGGTACTACGTAGCTAGACTACTAGCTACGTACCTAGCTAGCTAGCTAGGTACTACGTAGTCCCTCATAAAAGAGACAAAACGGTGATAAAGCTAAGATTTGTGTGGCTGCTCAGTTTTTGTTACGAATGTAGTTTACAACAGAATTCAAACTTGGGAAACCCTTTTGCTCTTCTCTCATTTTATTCCGTTCAAACAAGACGAATTGAATTAGGACTGGAAGTTGATAATACGTCCGAATTTGGCGCTGTCAAGCGATGCACCACCAACAAGGCAACCATCAATGTCAGGTTGGGCCATCAACTCATCGACGGACTCCGGAGTGACACTTCCTCCGTAAAGGATCCGCATGTTATCAGCAGCCTCTTGGTCATAAATATCAGCAATGATAGAGCGGCACGCAGCGTGAACGTTTTGTGCGGTCTCCGGCGTGGCGACCTTGCCGGTTCCAATGGCCCACACAGGCTCGTCTGTAAGAGGAGAAAAGTTGGAAGAGAAGGAACCATAAAATGAGAAGGTGTGCAATAGACCAAATGACCAAAATATAAGGTGGTAATGACGGACACTCCGACTCGCGACTGCAGCTTGATAGTCCATTGCACTCTTTTTCCGACTTCATTAAAAAGCATATCCAGTCCATTCATAGGCATGGTAGCAGCTCTGATGCACCCAGCAAGTATGACTCACAAGCAATAGCGACCTTGTCAAGATCCTTCTTGTCAATGCCAGCGAGGCCCTTCTTCAGCTGCACGGCGCAAACGGCCCCAGCCAAGTCCTGCTCGTATTCGGCCTCGGACTCTCCGATGCAAAGCATGACGGCCATACTCTGCCCAATGAGCTTCTTGCACTGGCCATTGATGTATTCGTCGGTCTCGCCGAAGATGACACGACGCTCCGAGTGTCCAGCGAGGGCCCACTTCACGCCGACGGAATCGAGCATGCTGGTGGAGACGGCACCAGTGAAGGCGCCGTTAATCTCGGGACAGACACCCTGGCGAGATTGGATGGAAGGACAAGAGCACAGTGAGATTATGTAAAGCTGCAATGAGAGCGAAAATTGATTCGAACAGGTTCATATCTTCACCACCGCCAACACTACTTTCACCACCGCTCCACTCGTCTATATTACACTGATCAATCCCTTCTTTCCTTTGTCCAACACTGCTTCAATCATTGTCGTCACTTTTCAATAGATACCACCATGGAACGGTATTTGTAACCACGGGCATCGGATTCCCGTCTTCCAATATGCCTGCATCGGCAGCATAGCAGGCAGGCACCTTCATTCGATTCCAACCACACATTTATGTGCCGGGTAGGAAGATCCACACGGCTACATTATCTTGACGGGGCACACATACCTCGGCTCCAACCATGAGCTTGTCGCCGGCGGCACCCATGGCGGCCTCAAGGAAGACGTAGGGGACGAAGAGGGCAACATCGGCATCGGGAGAAGCATCGGTGATGGAGGCGGCAATGTCTCCGGCGAGCTGGACGGCCTCATCTCGGGTCTGAGGGTTAAGCTTCCAGTTGCCGGTGATGAAGGGCTTGCGGGCGTCGAGCTGGGTGGCCGATCGGCCTCCGAGGGTGGAGGGGGCGAAGGCGGCGGCGGATCCAGCGAGGAGGGTGGCAACGGCGAGCTTCATGATGGTGATCAGAGCTGGTGGAACAGAGAGAAGAGTGGAAGATCGGATGGCGAGCAAACACCACCTCAGCGACTACTCTTTATAGGCTTCCACAAATTATTTCAATCTCATTGGTGTGAATCTGATCTGTCTTAACAGACCTCGTACCTCTAGCCTAGCTAGGTAATCAGTGACTCTGTCATTGAAGATACGAACTCGTAGGTCTTTAAAAATTATCTAAAAGTAAAGAAAACGCAAATACGATATTATTTTAGACTTTGATACTGCCGGAAGGCAAGGACGAAGCGAACCGCCGCCCGCCGCCCGGTCGGCGTTCGACCATTTTGGTTCGTCATTTATCCGCTATTCCTACATTGCCTTAATCTTGTAAATACCTGTACAATGAAGCTCTCCATCGCCCTCGCTGCCACCTTTGCTGCCGGCGCTTCTGCCTTCGCTCCCAGCACTGGTCGCCCTGCTGCTACGAGTAGTAATGCTGCCGCGTCCTCCGCCACCGCCCTCTCCGCCGAGGGACGCCAACCGATCATGGCTGGCAACTGGAAGATGAATCCCGCCACCGAGGACGATGCCCTCAAGCTCGCGACGGACTTCTCCAAGCTGCTCGGCGAGGAGGCCTGTGCCGTGAGTGATTTTGAGGGGTGTACGGAAGTCATTCTCTTCCCTCCCTTCCCCTTCATTTCCAAGGTGAAGGATGCCGTCGATGAAGCCGGCATTACCGTCGGTGCCCAGGGCATCTTTTTCGAGGACAAAGGTGCCTACACGGGATCTGTCGCTGCGTCGATGGTCAAGTCCGTCGGCTGCGAGTACATCCTCTGTGGTCACTCGGAGCGCCGTGCACTGATGGGTGACGACGACGTGAACATCAATAAGAAGGTGAAGAAGGTCCTCGAGAGTGGAATGAAGCCTATTCTGTGCATCGGTGAGACCAAGGAAGAGTTCGACCTCGACATCACCAAGGATATTTGCGCCATGCAGCTTTCCAAGGATCTCTTTGGCGTTACCAAGGAGCAGATGGCCGATGTTGTTATCGCGTACGAACCCGTTTGGGCCATCGGGACGGGCCTTGTCTGCGGTGCCAATGAAGCCAACAAGATGCACAGATTCATCCGAGAGAAGCTCGCTGGCATGTACGACGAAGAAGTGGCCAAGGCTACTCGTATTCAGTACGGAGGAAGTGTCACCCCCGAGTCTGTCGATGCCTTGATGAGCATGCCCGAGATTGATGGCTGCCTTGTCGGTGGTGCCTCCCTCGAGGCCGTGAAGTTCGCTCGTATTTGCAATTTCGAGTCTTAGCTCTCATGTTATAATATTCGTGGCTTAGCTCGTTGCTTTATTTCAGCTTACTAGTAACGAAATCCTATCATTATAATAATATGTAGATCTGCATTACGAGATCAATACCGGTACATGTACACGTTGTGTCTACCGGTAACACCCTGGTGTGACCTGCTTTTTTTATTGCAGGCCGTCTCGATCTCGTCTTATCTCTTATGTCTGTCCTTCGTCCGTCCAGAGATCGGACGGTGGAGAGGGGGCCGACCGCCGACCGCCCTTCCGGCATTTTATTGCGCTCTCGTAGTCTCGTAGTTCGGTTCTGCTTCAATTGTCTGCTTCTCTTGCTTGTTGCTTCAAGCGCATTCACATTGATATTTGCCTTGGCCATACACAATCGCTGCCGAGTTGGAAAAAAGGACACAAGATATAGACATTTATTTCCACGCATAAAATTCCACCATGATCGCTCCGCTTTCGCTCCTTTGGTTTGCCCTGGCGGCATCACCAGCATATGGATTCGTCGCCCCTTCCAGTACTGGATTGGCCCGGAGGACAAGTTCCTCTCGATCAGCATCATCGCTAAAGATGAGTGATGATCTTTCCGGCGTTCAGATTATGGTCAATGGCATGCCTGGACCGATGGCCGCCGCCGCCGCCGAGGCGTGCCTCCGTAAGGGATTGAACCTTGCCCCCGTTGCAATGACTGGTCCTGATATCGAAGCGTCCACTATCAGCGTTGTCGACAGCGTCACGGGAAAGTCGGCCAGTGTGAAGCTTATCCCTGCCAGTGCCAAGGATGAGATCGATGCTGCCGTTGAGGGAGTCAAGACAGCGGTCGGTCCGGACAATCTTTTGGCCATTGACTTCACCCATCCGTCTGCCGTCAACGGCAACGCTCTCTTCTATGCCGAAAAAGGCATCCCGTTCGTTATGGGAACCACCGGCGGCGATCGCGACAAGCTCCTAAAGGATATGGAAGACGCCAAGCACTTTGCCGTCATCGCTCCCAACATGGCCAAGCAGATTGTTGCCCTTCAGGCTGGATTGGAGGATCTGGCCAAGAAATTCCCCGGTGCCTTCGACGGATACAAGATAGAGGTGCGGGAAAGCCACCAGAAGACCAAGGCCGATACATCTGGTACAGCCAAGGCGGTCGTTGCGTCGCTCAAGGATCTTAGTGACGACGACTTTGAGGTCAGTGATATCGAAAAGATTCGTGACGATGAGGGTGCCATGGCCTTCCGCGTTCCGGAAGATGCACTGAACGGCCATGCCTTTCATAGGTACACCTTCACGAGCGCAGATGGCACTGTTGAATTTGCACTTGAACACAATGTTGTGGGGCGAACTGTATACGCTGAGGGCACTGCGGATGCTGTCAAGTTCTTGGCCGCTAAGCTCCGGGAAGAGAAGGAGGGCAAGATCTTCAACATGATTGATGTTTTGAAGGCTGGTGCTCTCGAGTAGAGTCGTGCAGGCGAATTGCCACGAAGAGAGCTCTTGCGTAGAATTCTCCATGGATACAAACATACTAGCGAGAGGCCTAGATATGTGTTTGCGGGATGCCGATGCGATGTACTGCAGTACCTATATTCGTGAAAGATCAAAATAAATGAAGTAATACAAACATCAGAGGAAGTTTTTCAGATGCTTGTCAGCTACTACTCTCTAATTAGACCTGGCCTCGAGCTAGTCATTCTTCTTAGCGCTACTTTCCTTTTTGGATCCACAGGAACCAGACGAACAGCAATCGTCCGTCTCCTTTTTGGATGCGAATTTTTGCTTCAATCTTTTCGCTATCCCCGCCAGCATGAGAGTACCGGCTATCCACGGGCTTGCCGTGATGAACTGACTGGGCAGTGCGGCCATTGCTCCTGTATCAGACTCGGCCTCCTTGACAACTAACAAGTCAATCGCCGCCACATCAATTGCATAAGACAACGCCAAGGCAGTGCCTGATAATGCCGCTGCGACCTTCAATGCAGTGAAGCGGCCGTACGCGCCCGAAGTTCGAGTCAGCAACATAAGACTGGGCAGGTTTGTCGCTGGGGCCGATAATAGAAAGGCAAACGCCAGACCGGAGGATCCACCAGTTTTTTCGATGCCTGCAGCTAAAGCAGCTGTCGTGTGCTCACAAAGCTGCAGTGGCAACGCTGATGCCAGCACTCCAATGCGAAGGATGAACCCTGCAATGATACTAGTATTTTCGTCGTCACCTTTCATGGCGTCGAATGGCGCCGTGAGCATCGGTACAAAGTGACTACCGGCAGTAGAGATTACAAGCCCAACCACAACGAGTGGCATTATTTCGGTAGCAGTGTCAACCAGCTCAGACAAAAACTTGGTGAGTGTGCCAATGACAGATGTTGGGCTCCCATTCTCATTTCCATTTGATTTTGATGGCGCATCCCTATCCTTTGATAAGGTTCCTGTCTTCTTGTTGCTTTTGAGCACAGTACCGGCAACTATAGCCAAGATGAGAGCTCCCAATAAACGACAAATTGCCGCCACAGGTCCAAGCAAACCGTAGGTAATGATCGCTGAGTCGAGACCAGCCGATTGAGATGCCGTGAGGAAAGCCACGACCGACGACAATGGTATCCCCGCCTCAATCAATCCAGAAGCAATTGGGAGGGAACCGCAAGAACAGAGCGGAGTGGCCAAGCCAATGAACGCGGCCTTGAATGCGGCGAACGGACCATCGCCGCTGAGCTGAGAACGGAGCACATCTAACGGCAGGGGGACGATGCTCAACGCCGCCACCAGCAACACGCCGAGCGTCACCCACGGCAAGGCCTCTTGGATCTCATCTCCCAGTTTCTCGGCATAGGTCGGTGGTGGTCGGTAGGCAGGATTCCGTATCAGGCGGGGCGACCATTGGTACTCGGGGTTCTCGATCAGGTCGGCCTCCCAAGGACCGTCGTCCTCTTCGTCCCAGTAATCCGGCCGGATTGCGCTGGGGTCGGGGATGAATCGCGCGATCCCCTCGTGAATGTCTGGGGGGTGAGTATCGGTCGGGTCCGGTATTAGCTCCTTCTGAGCCGCGAGAAGAGCTCGATGCTTCGGACAACCACACCCCTCGCTGTGAACATGGTCAGGAGGGGTAGCTTCGGTATGACTGTCATTCGAGTGGTGGTGTCCATGTCCATGGGCCGAGCACGTGTCGGCCAGGAGAGATGCTGCAATGACGAACAGAACAGCACATGCTCGTACTGAAAGCCTTCGCCACCGCTGCCGCCGCCGAGTGAAAGCGAAAGGTGCCGTTGCGATCGCCATCACTGCGGTTGCAGTTGTTCCTGTTGCTGAACTAATGCTTTGAGAATTTGAGAAAGTGTGCCATCGAGGTCCAATTGCAGTCATCATGCAGTCATGTGGCTCTTTTTCGGGTTGGTTGAAACGTTGAAACCCGGAAGTGGACTGCAGGCAAACAGGCAAACGAATGAATCGAATCGAATGAATCGAATCAATCGAAACGAACAACGACGATGACGACGACGCAAGCGGTCACAACTTTTCTTCAACAACTGTAAATTGCATCCCTCCCTCAGGCTGAGAAGGCATTGTGCCATGTTTGCTCTTCGCGGCCAGCTGCTCCCGTCGGTGGGCCGGCACCGGATGCGGTCGGTGCCGTTTCGAAGCCCCATCGCGATTTCAGTTCCTCAGCGAAGTGACGACGATGGGCAGCAGCAGCATGAGCAGCAGGTGCGCCAATATGGAAGAACGTGTCCCGCCGTGAGGAGGCATGCCCTCCGCAAGAAGAGGGCTGCATCGGAAGCTGCTAGTGCCAAGACGGAGGACACTGCCAGCACCGGCGCCGCCGGGAAGGATGCCACGGCTGCGTTCACAACTTCCTCGAATGCTCACTCGGCGGCGGCGACGACGACGGCGGCGGCGGCGGCATCGGTTCTCAACCTCAACAATCTCAAGGTATCGTCGAACGGTGGACCGACTATGGAGGTTGCCCAATCGATGCCCATCAACTATGCGCACATGGACAATATCAGTCTCCTCACGCTCAGCGCCATGAACAACGAGAAGGCTCGGGCAGAAATGCTCCGTCGGCACATCATGGTGATCGACAATGTGTCATACAGCGAGGCGTGCCTGACGTTCAAGAAGATTGACATCGAGATTCGGAAGGGGATGTTTGTCCATTCCATCCCCTACAAGCTTGGAATCATGGCGGCAGGTGGGGCTGCCGTTGGGTCTATACCGCTGTGTTTTCACCTTCCTACGGTTGAGTGGTTCAATGAACTTTACGTCACGACGGATGTGCCGCCGCCAGAGGATCTCGAGACTTGGTTGGAAGTAGGTAAGAAAGAGACAATTGGGTGGCCGCATGGAACACCACCACCCATCATTGGAGCAACCGACGCGCTCTGTAGGCCGGTTCAGAGAGAAAGAGAGTACTGTTGCTCCTAGCTTTACTGACTCATTCGCTTTCCTTCCACTTTTGCCGTGCGTTTGTTGGCACACACAGGAACCTGGGCTTGGAATTGGATGGAACCACCGTTGGGTCAGATCAGTTTCTTCCTGCTCTGTTTGTCGTTTGCCCGGGCGCAGATTAGCAACCTCGGTGTTCAGCCCTACACAGCGAAGCTCAAAACCTTGCGTGCGGACAAGATTGTGCGGAAGTTTCCTCAATATGATGAGGGAGTACTCACTGATTACAGCAAAAGCATAAACTTCTATTAGGTGGCACATGTACACATACATGTAGAGAAAAGCAGAGATAGGAATCCTAGAGAGGAAGTGTGGAAGTACAAAGAAGAAGAAGGGAAAAGCAAGAGAGAGTGGATCATGGCATGGTTGGGTTGGTGGACATGCGTTTTTTACTGTTTTGGTGTAGATCTAGGAATTCCTTCCTACATTCATAACAATTTTCTACATAGGATTCCTAAGCGTTTATCAAATCGACGTACCGTAGACGGGAATTTCCATATCATCCAATCCAAGTCAAGTGTACAGTGTACATGTACATAATATTAGATCTACATGTAACCTCCACTCTCTCTCTCTCTCTCTCTCTCGCTCTCTCTCTCTCTCTGCTGCTGCGCTGCTGACATCCATCCCTTCCCCGCATTCCCTAAACTTTTGCGAGATTCCTTCACATCGTTTTGTATGTGCATCGCCGCATCGCCGCACGACAATTTTCTGAGATTCCAAATCAGCAAATCAGCGATGATGGCGGATCATCATCGCGAGATGCAAGATTGCACTGAACCC
>Ga0115006_10000272_pt1 | contig 27530 bp, 17 predicted proteins | sample ArcOceMetagenome_3_FD_88943 | JGI IMG/M metagenome (GOLD analysis project Ga0115006, IMG submission 88943) | Marine eukaryotic phytoplankton communities from Arctic Ocean - Arctic Ocean- Svalbard ARC20M Metagenome | ecosystem: Environmental > Aquatic > Marine > Oceanic | place: Arctic Ocean...
AAATTCCTGTTGAAGGAACTATTCCAAGAGGTTGGGTTCCTTATGAATATTCAGACACGAATGAAGGTTATGAATTAGCAAAAAATAATTTGTTATCTCCTATAGAAATGAATGATGAAAATATTTCAAAAGGTAAAGAGTTGTATAATATTTATTGTGCAGTTTGTCACGGTTCAAAAGGAGATGGTCAAGGAATATTAATGAAAAATGAAAAGTTTTTAGGTATTCCAAGTTATGCCGACAGAGATATTAGCGAGGGAAGCATTTACCATGTTTTAATGTATGGTAAAAACCTTATGGGTTCTCATGCTAGTCAAGTTAATGCCAAAGAAAGATGGCAGATTTCGCAGTATGTAATAAGTTTAAGAGAAAAATTAATAAAATAAATTAATGTACAAGGTTTCTAAAAATATAAAAATCTTTTCACTTACCTTAATGGTAATAGGTGTCCTTGGTTTAGGTTTTAGTTTTTATTCTGCTCCTAAAACTATTGAACAGGCCAAAGAAATGGTTGCAGATTCACATTCTGATGACCATCAAAAAGTTGAATCCCACATTTCTGAAGAAACACATGCACCTGAGGATTTACATGGTTCATCAGATACTCATAATGAAGAGGTTGCTCATTCATCATCTCATGATGAACACCTACTGCATTATTTACAAAATCGTCCATGGTCTGCTTTATATGTAGCCGCATTATTTTTTATGTTTTTATCATTAGGTACTTTGGCTTTTTATGCAATTCAAAGAGCTTCACAAGCAGGTTGGTCTCCTTTGTTGTTTAGAGTGATGGAAGGAATCACAGCTTATTTGCTTCCTGGTACATTAATCATATTATTAATATTGATTCTATCTTCACTACACTTGAATCACCTTTTTGTTTGGATGGATCCTGAAGTTGTTGCTCATGATAAGATAATTCAAGGAAAAGTAGGGTATTTAAATTCACCCTTTTTAATTGCTAGAGCTGTTTTTTATATTGCAGGGTGGAATTTCTATAGATATATTTCTAGAAAATATTCTTTAGCTCAAGACAATTCTTCAGATATTTCTAACCATACAAAAAACTTCAAGTGGTCTGCTGGGTTTTTAGCATTTTTTATAGTTACAGAATCTATGATGTCATGGGATTGGATAATGTCAGTTGATCCTCATTGGTTTAGTACATTATTCGGATGGTACGTATTTGCAAGTATGTTTGTTTCTGGTATTACTACTATTGCATTGATTACGATTTATTTAAAATCAAAAGGTTATTTAGAAAAGGTAAATCACAATCATATTCATGATTTAGGAAAATTCATGTTTGGTGTTAGCGTCTTTTGGACTTACTTATGGTTTTCTCAATTTATGCTAATCTGGTTTGCAAATATTCCTGAAGAAGTTACTTACTTTATAACAAGAATAGAAGATTATAATCTTCCTTTCTTTGGAATGATAGTTTTAAATTTCATTTTCCCTTTATTATTGTTGATGAATAGTGATTACAAAAGAGTTAATTGGTTTATCGTAATGACAGGAATAATAATTTTGATTGGACATTACATTGACGTTTATAACATGATTATGCCAGCCACAGTAGGAGATCAGTGGTATTTTGGAATTCCTGAAATATCAGGCATTTCTTTCTTTGCTGGATTATTTATTTATGTGGTATTTAATAGTCTAGCTAAAGCTCCTTTAGAGCCTTCGGGAGACCCCTTGATTAAAGAAAGTGAAAAATTTGTTTACTAAAGAATATATTAAATGACAGTATTACTTACAATAACAATTTTAATCTTAACAGGAATTGCCATATGGCAAATTACTAAGATATTCGAACTGTCTAAATTAGGACAAAAGCGTGACGATTCTCAAATTGCTACAGAAAAAGACAATGATTTAAATGGTAAGTTGATGTTTGCTTTTTTAGTTTTTATCTATGCAGTTACTATTTATTCTTTTTGGACTTATTCTAAAGTACTTCTTCCTGAATCAGCATCTGCACACGGACCTGCTTATGACACCCTACTTTGGATATCATTTGCTGTTATTTTATTTGCACAAACTATAACTCAGGCTGTTTTACATATTTTTGCTTACCAGTATAGAGGAATAAACAATAGAAAAGCATATTTTTTCACTCATGACAATAAACTTGAATTTGTTTGGACAATTATACCTGCAATAATCTTTTTTCTTTTAATTATTTATGGAATGATTACGTGGGGAAAAATAATGAATTTTGAAGAAGATGAGGATGCTTTAGTTGTTGAATTATATGCGCAACAATGGAATTGGAAAGCAAGATATGGCGGAGAAGACAATGTGCTTGGAGATGCAAATGTTAGATTTCTTAACGATTTTGACGGTAAAAACTCTGTTGGTATAGATTCGTCTGACCCAAATGGAATGGATGACTTTGTTGTAACTCAAGAATTCCACCTTCCAGTTAACAGAAAGGTGATATTTAAACTTAGATCTCAAGATGTTTTACATTCTGCTTACATGCCACATTTTAGAGCTCAAATGAATTGTGTGCCAGGTATGATTACTGAATTTTCTTTTACTCCAACTAAAACTACAGATGAAATGAGAATGAATTCAGATGTTGTAGACAAGGTTAATAGAATTAATAAAATTAGATACGAAAACAGTAAATTGCTTACTGCAAAAGGTGAAGAATCGCTAGATCCATACCAGTTCGATTACTTATTGTTATGTGCTAAAATATGTGGGACATCTCACTACAATATGCAAATGAAAATAATAGTTGAATCTGAAAAAGATTACGAAAAATGGGTTGCTAAGCAACAAATATTTTCGGAAGTAATACAATAATATAATATGTCAGAAGTTTCAAGTATTTCGCATTCAAATCACGATGATCATCATCATCATAAAGAAACATTTATAACTAAATATATATTTAGTCAAGATCATAAAATGATCGCGAAACAATATTTGATTTTAGGAGTATTGTTTATGGGTTTTATTGGAGTGGCTATGTCTTTACTATTTAGACTTCAATTAGCTTGGCCTGAACAATCCTTTGCTGTTTTTGATATTTTTTTAGGAGATTGGGCACCTGAAGGTGTGATGGATCCTAACATTTATTTAGCTTTAGTAACCATCCATGGTACTATAATGGTGTTTTTTGTGCTTACTGCTGGTTTAAGTGGAACTTTTAGTAATTTATTGATTCCATTACAGATTGGGGCTAGAGATATGGCTTCTGGTCTTTTAAATATGATTTCTTTTTGGTTGTTTTTTCTGTCTAGTATGATAATGCTTGCATCTCTTTTTGTTGAAGCTGGTCCTGCTGCTGCTGGATGGACAATTTATCCTCCATTAAGTGCATTACCTCAAGCTCAACCCGGCTCTGGAATGGGGATGACACTTTGGTTAATTTCAATGGCTATTTTTATTGCTTCTTCATTACTTGGATCACTTAATTATATTGTTACAGTTATAAATTTAAGAACTAAAGGTATGTCTATGTTCAGACTCCCTTTAACAATATGGGCGTTTTTTGTTACTGCTATAATTGGTGTTATTTCTTTTCCTGTTTTGCTTTCAGCTTCGCTACTTTTAATAATGGACAGAAGTTTTGGAACCTCATTTTTCCTTTCAGACATTTTTGTCCAGGGTGAAGTTCTTCATTATCAAGGTGGTTCTCCAGTACTATTTGAACATCTTTTTTGGTTTTTAGGACATCCAGAAGTATATATTGTACTGCTACCTGCATTAGGTATAACATCAGAAATTATCGCTACTAATTCAAGAAAACCAATCTTTGGTTATAGAGCCATGGTAGCATCTATTTTAGCTATTGCATTTCTGTCTACAGTTGTATGGGGACATCATATGTTCATTTCAGGAATGAACCCCTTTCTTGGCTCAGTATTTACATTTACCACCTTACTTATTGCAATTCCATCTGCTGTAAAAGCATTTAATTACATTACAACACTGTGGAAAGGTAATTTGCAATTTAATCCAGGGATGTTGTTTTCAATTGGTTTAGTATCTACTTTTATCACAGGAGGTCTTACTGGAATTATTCTTGGAGACAGTACTTTAGATATTAATATACATGATACTTACTTTGTTGTAGCGCATTTCCATTTAGTTATGGGTATTTCAGCTCTTTATGGTTTGTTTGCTGGAGTATATCATTGGTTCCCTAAATTATTTGGGAGAATGATGAATAAAAACTTAGGGTTCATTCATTTTTGGGTAACAGCTATAGCTGCTTATGGAGTGTTTTTCCCAATGCATTTTATTGGAATGGCAGGTTTGCCTAGAAGATACTATACAAATACTGCTTTTCCTTATTTTGATGATTTAGCAAATATAAATGTTGTAATCACGGTCTTTGCTTTACTTGCAGGTGCTGCTCAGTTGATTTTTTTATATAATTTTATTTCAAGTATGTTTTTTGGCAAAAAAGCAGAGCAAAATCCATGGAGATCAAACACTATGGAATGGACTGCACCTGTTGAGCATATTCATGGAAACTGGCCTGGTGAAATACCACATGTACATAGATGGGCATACGATTACAGTAAGCCTGGTCAAAAAGAAGATTTTGTTCTTCAGACTACTCCACTTAGTAAAGGAGAAAAAGAAACTGAACACTAGTTTATTGTTTTAAATATCGATTTTCTTTTGCTTATATTTGGATAAATGAATGAAAATTTAGACCCTACAGATTCTGGATTTAATACTGAAGAATTAGAAATAGATAAGGCTCTAAGACCATTGTCATTTGATGATTTTGCAGGACAAGATCAAATACTTGATAATCTTAAAGTTTTTGTAGAGGCATGTAATCAACGTTCAGATGCTTTAGACCACACTTTGTTTCATGGACCCCCTGGTCTTGGAAAAACAACATTAGCTCATATTGTTGCTAATGAATTAGGCGTTAACTTAAAAGTAACATCTGGACCTGTCTTAGATAAGCCAGGTGATCTGGCAGGCTTGTTGACTAATTTAGAGCCTAGAGATGTACTATTTATTGATGAAATACACAGACTAAGTCCAATAGTTGAGGAATACTTATATTCTGCCATGGAAGATTATAAGATTGATATAATGATAGAAACTGGACCTAACGCAAGAACTGTTCAGATTAATTTAAATCCATTTACACTAATTGGAGCCACAACTAGATCAGGACTATTAACAGCCCCTATGAGAGCTAGATTTGGAATCAATAGTAGACTTGAATATTATAAGACAGAATTACTTTCAACCATAGTAGAAAGAAGTTCCGAAATATTAAACATTGAAACTCATCCTAATGCAGCAATTGAAATTGCAGGAAGAAGTAGAGGAACCCCTAGAATTTCTAATTCATTGTTAAGAAGAGTAAGAGATTTTGCTCAGATTAAGGGAAATGGAATTATTGATATGGAAATAACTAGATTTGCTCTTAAATCCTTAAATGTAGATAAGAATGGACTTGATGAAATGGATAATAAAATTTTATCTACTCTAATTGATAAGTTTAAAGGGGGCCCTGTTGGTATTAGTACATTATCTACTGCAGTTTCTGAAAGTGCTGAAACAATTGAAGAGGTTTATGAACCTTTTTTAATTCAACAAGGCTTTATTGTTAGAACACCAAGAGGGAGAGAGGTCACTAAGTTAGCTTATGATCATTTAGGCTTAAAAAAAGCCCAATCTCAAGACGAACTGTTTTAATAAACTAATTTAAAAACACACAACTCAATGGAATTAAACAACTTATTTTATGATCTTTTAATTGATCTACGAATACCAGAGTTTTATGCAGAAATATTAAATTTAATTTTAGTTTCAATACTAATCTTTATTTCTGTTTTTGTTATTAATTATATATCAAAGAAAATTATAATTAATTTTCTTGAACAAATTTCAGAAAGATCTAAAACTGATTTTGATGATTTTTTAATTGCTAACAAAATTCAAATATATTTATCAAGATTAGTCCCGCTATTCTTTTTATATTGGATTTTACCATATTGGCTTGAAGCTTTTCAAGCTTTACTTGTTTATGCTGTTTTAGTTTTAGAAATATATTTTATTATTCTTTTAGTTTGGATAATTAGAAATTTTTTGAGTGCTTCTAAAGATTTTTTTAAAACTGTTGATTCTTTAAAAGGTAAACCAATTGAAAGTTTTGTTCAAGTAGCTATGATACTAGTATGGTTTACAGCCATTATAGTGATATTTTCAATTCTTACGGGAACAGATGTGGGAACTTTTCTTACTGCCATGGGTGCACTTTCAGCAGTTCTTTTGCTAATTTTTAAGGATACTATATTAGGATTTGTTGCTAGCATTCAGTTAAGTTCAAATGATTTAATTAGAATCGGGGATTGGGTAACAATGGAAAAGTTTGGAGCTGACGGAGATGTGATAGAAATAAATCTAAGTTCTGTTAAAATTCAAAATTTTGATAAAACCATAACTACTATTCCAACATATAAATTAATTTCTGATTCATTTAAAAACTGGAGAGGAATGAGTGATTCTAATGGAAGAAGAATAAAAAGGGCGTTACTAATAAAAGGTTCTTCAATTAGATTCATGAAAAAGGAAGAAGTTTCTAAATTAACAAACATCAAATTATTATCTAACTATTTAGCTACAATCGAAAAAGAAATAGAATATCATAATTTAAAATTAAATCTTGAAATTGATGATAAAATTAACGGAAGAAACCTCACAAATATTGGTTTGTTTAGAAAGTATATAGAAGAATATTTAGTTGCTAATGAATTAATTAATAACGATATGACTATCATGTGTCGTCAATTAACCCCAACATCTCAAGGTGTCCCTCTTGAAATATATGCGTTTGTTTCTGATAAAGAATGGAAAAACTATGAAAATATTGTTTCCAATATTTTTGATCATCTACTTGCTTCGCTAAAAACTTTTGATCTTGAACTATTTGAGCTTCCATCAAATTTTAAAGTTTAATATGAAAAATATTACAATCATATTATGTCTTTTAATTTATCTTCCAATTAATGCTCAAACTGAAAACAACTCAGGATGCACTAATGTATATTTAATTAGACATGCAGAAAAGGAAAGAGCCGACAATACTAATTCTAATCCTCATTTAAATTCATTAGGAATTAAAAGATCACTTAAATGGAAGAATTTTTTTAAAAATATTGATTTTGATATTATTTATTCTACTAATTATCACAGAACGTTAGAAACTATAAAACCTTTTTCTGATAATGGAACCGAGCTAGTTATTTATCATCCTTCAAAGATTGACTATGATAAATTTATTTCTAACAACAAGGGTAAAACTGTTTTAGTGGTAGGTCACAGTAATACAATTCCCACATTTACTAATAATATTTTAAATAAAAACATATATACTAACATTGAAGATAATAATAATTCCAACCTATATGTAGTGAACATTTGTGATGAAATAGATACTCGAAATTTTCTTTATTTTGTTGAATAATGAATTCTGATTTTAATAATTTACCGAAAGTAGAACTACACGTTCATTTAGATTGTTGTCTTAGTTACAAAGCACTAAAGAAAATCAACCCCAAAATTAGTTACAGTACTTTTAAAAATCAATTTATAGGGACGTCATGTAGTTGTCTAAAAGATTATATTAAATGCGCTGACAGAGCATTAGAATATATGCAAACAAAAGAAGAGCTTGAGATTATTGTAGAGGATATTTTCAACCAATTTAGAGATGACAATGTTGTATACGCAGAAGTTAGATTTGCTCCGCTTCTTCACTTAAACAAAGGTTTGCTTCCAATGGAGGTTGTTGAAATTATAAGTAAAAAAACAAAAGAAAAATCTAATGCTACAGGAATAGAAGTCAATTTAATTTTATGCACACTAAGACATTATTCTGAAAAGCAAAGCTTGGAAACAATAAATTTAATTAAAGATTTTGAAGGCGAAAATGTTGTGGGATTTGATATAGCTGCTGACGAGTCAGGATTTCCTCTTGACAACCATACAAAGGCATTTGAGCTAGCAAATGAAAGTAATATATACTGTACAGCACATGCAGGTGAGGCTTTAGGCGCTCACAGTGTTTCAGAAACTTTAGAAAAACTAAAGCCCTCTAGAATTGGTCACGGCGTTAGGAGTATTGAAGACAAATTTCTATTAAAAAAACTAAAAGCAAATAACATCCATTTAGAACTTTGTTTAACTAGTAACATAGTCACAAAGGTTTATAAAAGTTTTAAGGATCATCCAGTTGATTTTTTATATAAAAATGATTTTTCAATAAGTATCAATACAGACGGAAGAACAATTTCAGATACTAATTTGAATAATGAGTATGGCATTTTAGGTACTCATTTTAATTGGATTAAGAGTCACTTTTTAAAAGTAAATATTAATTCAATGGAAGCTTCTTTTGCTAATTTAAAAATTAAAACAAAAATTATTTCACTTTTAAAATCATCTTATAATTAATTAAAGTTAATGATTACAACTATTTCTTTTTTCAAATACAGAGCAAATAAATTTTGGGCTTTTAAGCAAATGTATTTAGCTTTTGAGTTACTCAGTAAAGTTCCTGGACTTAATTTTTTTAAATTATTAGGAACGGGAGCAGGAGCAGGATTTAGTCTTTACCCCGACTTTGGTACTTATTCAATATTATGTGTTTGGAAAGACAGATCAAGTGCAGATGATTTTATAAATACAAGTGATCACTCAATGCTTATTTCAAAGAAAGCTTTTTCAAGGGAGGATTATTTTTTGAATCCAATCCATAGTCATGGTAAATGGGATGGATTGAATCCTTTTAAAGGCGACAATATTCCATTGAATAAATCAAAAAAAATCGCTATTATAACAAGAGCTTCTCTAAATTTTAGAAAGTTATTTGAATTTTGGAGATCCGTCCCAAAAGCTTCTAAGGCCATAAAAAATGCTTCTGGAGTTGTTTGGTTCAAGGGAATTGGTGAGCTTCCATTTATACAACAGGCTACATTTAGTATATGGAACGATATTGAATCTGTTACTGATTTTGCATATAAAAATAAAAATCATGCTGAAATAGTTAAAAAAACAAGACAAAGAAATTGGTATAAGGAAGACTTGTTTGCTAGGTTCGAGATTATTGACAAACAGACTAAAGTATTTTAAAATTGAAAAAAGCAATTGTCATAGGTTCTGGTATCGGAGGTATCGCTACAGCGTTAAGGCTTAAATCAATGAATTATGATGTCACTGTCTTTGAAAATAATAATTTTCCTGGAGGCAAATTAACAAGCTTTGATTTAGGTCCCTATAGATTTGATGCTGGACCATCCTTACTTACAATGCCACACTTTATTGATGAGCTTTTTGTTTTGTTTAATGAAAATCCAAGGGATCACTTTAATTATAAAAAAAAAGAGATATCCTGTAAGTATTTTTGGGATGACGGAGTTAAGCTTAATGCATATTCTGAAAAATCTAAATTCATAAATGAAATTAACCAGACTCTTGGAGTAAAGGAATCAATAGTTTCTACTTACCTTCTTAAGGCTAAAAGAAAATATGATTTGACTAAAAGTATGTTCTTAGAGCAATCACTACATAAATTAAAGACTTATTTTTCTAAAGATTTATTAATAGGTCTTTTTAATGTTTTTTCATTCCAAATTAATAAAACACTTAACCAGGTAAATGAATCTGAATTAAAAGAGCCTCATTTAGTTCAGCTCTTTAACCGTTTTGCAACTTATAACGGATCATCCCCATACAAAACACCAGGTATGATGACTTTGGTTCAGCATCTAGAGCAAGAATACGGAACTTATGTTTCTGATAAAGGAATGAATAACATTACAAAATCATTATATGATTTAGCTATTCGACAAGGTGTAAAATTTAAATTCGAAAGCTATGTCTCAAAAATATTAGTAAATAATAAAAAAGCTAATGGTGTTGTGGTTGGAGAAAAGTCTTATAATTCTGAAATTGTTGTTTCTAATATGGATATTGTTCCTACTTATAGAAATTTATTAAAGAATCACTATCAACCGGAAAAGACATTGAATCAAGAAAGATCAAGTTCTGCTTTAATATTTTATTGGGGGATTAAAAAGGAATTCAAAAATTTAGATTTACATAATATTTTCTTCTCAAAAGATTATAAAAAAGAATTTCAATCAATTTTTGAAGACAATACCATTTCCAGTGATCCAACAGTTTATGTTAATATCACATCAAAAGATGTAAAAGGAGATGCTCCAGATAATTGCGAAAATTGGTTTGTGATGATTAATTCTCCAAATGATTCTGGGCAAGATTGGGATAGTATGATTGATGATGTGAAAAGCAATGTTTTAATGAAAATAAATAAATTACTAAATATCAATTTAGAAGATTTTATTGAACACGAGAAAATATATACTCCTAAAACCATTCAGGCTAATACTCAGTCTTATATGGGCTCTTTATATGGTTCTTCGAGCAATAATTTAATGTCAGCTTTTTTAAGACACCCTAATTTTTCAAATGAAATATTAAATCTATATTTTTGTGGAGGAAGTGTTCATCCTGGAGGAGGTATTCCATTATGCTTGTTGTCTGCTAAAATCGTATCACAATTAATAAAAAATAAATGAATTTATTAATCGCTAATAATGTCACTTCTAAAATTTCTGTATTTATAATATGGTTATTCCATTTTTGTGGAATGGTCGGAATTTCATATGGAAACAAAGAATTTTTTTTAGCATTTACACCTGTTAATCTTTTTATATCATTTGTTTTATTATTTGTTAATCAAAAACAATTAGAGAGCAAAGAGCTTAAGTCCGTCTTTTTAATATTTTTTATTGGAATGATTTCAGAGATACTAGGTGTAAACTATGGTCTTATTTTTGGAGATTACGTTTATTTGGACAACTTGGGAGTTAAGATTCTCGGAGTTCCATTATTAATTGGAGTAAACTGGATAATATTAACTTTTATAACAGGATCACTCTCTTCATTTCTTTTTAAAAATAAATTTCTGTCAGTATTAATGGGTGCGGTGTTTATGATTCTTCTAGATTTATTGATTGAGCCAGTAGCTCCTCTTCTAGGGTTTTGGGTGTTTGATTTATCCAAAGTACCATTACAGAATTATATAGGGTGGTTCGTAATAAGTATTATTACACAGACAATCTATCAATTTAAGTTTTCAGAAAAAGAACACACATTCTCAACTCACCTTCTTATTGTTAATGCAATCTTCTTTGCATTTTTAAATTATCAGATAATTTAATTTTAAGACTTATTTACAGTTAATTTACCGTCTTTCAAACTAGTTGTGAAACATTTTAAGGCACCACCAGCTGACCCCGCTGTTGTACAATCTGTTGGATAGCTATTGCTATGAGCTCCACAAACAAATTTGTCTTGACTGGTATTATAACTCCATTGACTTGAGTTTCCTAGGTGAGGACATACATTAGTAAATGCCCTGTAAGTAGACGCGTCAATTTTTAAAATCAGCATACCTTCTGCTCCAAAATTAATCCATCCATTACTATTTAATGATGAAAAGTTAGAATTACTAAGGGTAATAACTACTGTGTTTCCACTAACAGTATAACCTTTATCATTATTACTGCCACCTCCACCATTGCCAGGTGTTTCGCTATCGTCACCACCGGACGAACATGCTTCAAGCATTGTTACACCAAAGAACGCTAATGCAACAGATGGGCAAACATTTTTTAAAAATTCTCTTCTTTTATTTTCCATAGTTTCATTTAAATCAATAATCGTTCCAATTTTGTTTTTAGATTTTTTTTTAGAATATATTTATTATTATCACCACATACTTGAAAATCAATAACTATACATTTTATTTTTAATTATGATTATTTAGTTTAAATTTACAATTGTTATACTTATAGTAAAATCATATAATTATCTAATAATCAGCATATTTGAAAAAATTTATAGCACTTTTTTTCTTTAGTCTTTCGACTTACACACAATCGTTTCCACCTATACAATCTTATACGCCTCAGGAATATAATTCCGCTAATCAAAATTGGATGATTTCTGAATCTATTGATAATGAAATTTTATTTGCTAATAGTGAAACGTTGTTATTGTTTAATGGAACAAGTTGGAATAATTACCCTTCACCAAATGGAAGTGTAATAAGATCAGTTAAATATGTTGATAATAAAACATATATAGGATCACATTCTGATTTTGGTTATTATGAAAAACATAATGATGGTACACTTACTTATACTTCTCTTGTTGATGAATTAGATTTAAATATTGAGGAAGATGAAGAGTTTTGGAACATTATCACTTTAGATAATTGGATAATTTTTCAATCAATTTCTAGATTAATTTTCATAGATAAAAATAATAGTGATGTTAAGTATTTAAAGTTTAGGGGAATAATCAATCATTCTTTCTCTATTAATAGACAAATTTATGTTGCTCTAGACACTGGGCTTTATAAATTAGTTAATGGACAGCCTGAACTAATTATTGGTAGTAATCAAATTCCGTCTACTTTAATCGTTAATCTTTTTAATTCTAGTAAGGGATTATTAATCCTAACTGCTAATGACGGTTTTTATTTGCTAAACTCCTCTGGTTATGTTTCAAAAATTCCTTCTTCTATAGATGCAATACAAAATAATCTATCTATTTTTTCAGCTATTCAACTTAGTGATCTATCATTTGCTATTGGAACAGTTGGTCAAGGTTTATTTCTTTTAGACTCTAATCTTAAAACATATAAAATAATAGATAAATCTAAAGGTTTAGCAAACAATACAGTTCTTTCTTTGTATGAAGATTCTAAAAGTAATATCTGGTTAGGTCTTGATAATGGAATCACAGTAATTAATAATAATTCTCCCTTTTCTGTATATAATGATAATAATGGTGTTCTGGGTACTGTTTATGCAACTAAACTATATAATGATAACCTTTACATTGGAACTAATCAAGGTCTATTTTACAAAAAATATAATTCTAATGATTCTTTTAGGTTTATAGAAAACACAAATGGCCAAGTTTGGAGTTTAATTGAAATTGATGGCACTTTGTTCTGTGGTCACAATAATGGAACTTACATTGTTAAGGATGCTAATGTTATAAAAATAAGAGATACATCCGGATCTTGGACATTTAGAAAGCTTTCCAATGATTCTTCCGATATTTTGGAGGGCAGTTATTACGGTTTAAAAGTTTTATCTAAACAAAATAATTCATGGGTTGTTAAAAATAACGTTAGGGGATTCGATATTTCTTCTCGTTTTTTTGAAATTTCTAATAACGGTAAAATTATTGTGAGTCATGGGTATAATGGAGTATATAAATTATCGATTAGTTCAGATTTTAAAAATATTATTGATTACGAATTAGATTCAATTGCAGTTAAAGGAGGGAATACAAGTCTTTCCAAATTTGACAATAATATTTATTATAATTATGACAAAGGAATGCTGAAATATAATTCGTTGACTAATAATTTTTCAAAAGACACTTTACTTTCTAATCTATCCTCAAAGAATTTATTATATGGTATTATTAGAAATGACTACGATGGAAAGCTATGGCTTTTTTCAGAAAATGATATTCATTATGTGTACAGGGACTTAGTTACCGGAAAGAAAAAAGTAAGTTCAATAGTGTCATCACTTGAGCTTAGAAGAACTGTATTTGAAAATATTTCTAAAATTGATAAATCTAAATATATTTTAGGAACAAACAATGGCTATATTTCTTTGGATTTGGATAATTATAAATTATCCCCACCTGAAGTAAATATTAATAAAATAGAATCTTTTAAACTAAGTCAAGATCCTGAAGCAATAAGTAAAAATGAATTTGTTCAACTAGAATATAATTCCAATAATTTAAGATTTCATGCAAATGTTTCAAACTATCAAAAGTTTCAACCTATTACATTTGAATATTTTTTAGAGGGATATATTTCAGAATGGGTATCAGTTAGCGAAGTGCCTTTTATTGAATTTAACAATTTAAAACCCGGAGACTATGAATTTAAAATTAGAGCTAAAATAGGAAGTTTATATTCCTCTAATATTGATTCATTTTCTTTTACAGTAGAACGACCCTGGTATTATTCTAATTTTATGATTGCTAATTATTTTTTAGTTTTTCTATTAATATTTTTTCTTTTTAATAAATCTTATGAGAAATATTATAGAGATAAAGAACAAAAGATTATTAGAATAAATCAAAACAAACTAGAACTTATTGAAGTAGAAAAAAAACAAGCTTTAATGGCTGTAGAGAATAATAAACTTCAGAATGATATTGAAAGCAAGAACAGAGAGCTTGCGATATCTACAATGAGTATGATTAAAAAAAATCAGTTTCTAAGTAAAATTAAATCTGATTTAAAGAAATCAGAATCTGGAGATAAAATATTTTCTGTTATAAAAATGATTGATAGGAATTTAAATAATAAAGACGATTGGAAGTTTTTTGAAGAAGCTTTTAATAACGCTGATAAAGATTTTCTTAAAAAAGTTAAGTCTACTCATCCTTCTCTTACAAATAATGATTTAAGACTATGCGCCTACCTTAGATTGAATTTATCATCTAAGGATATTGCACCTTTACTAAATATTTCTCTAAGTAGTGTGGAGATTAAGAGATATAGACTCAGAAAAAAGATGCAACTTACCCATAATGAAGGCTTGACTGATCATTTGCTTAGTCTATAGTTTTTGGTGTTTCGTATATCTTTTTACAAATATAAGCTATACAAACCCTATACATTATCATTAGTCACTCATTTAATTTCGTAGTTTTTAGTGTGTATTTTTACCATGTATAACCTATTATAGCCATGAATTTTGTTGATTTATTAATAATGGGATTTAATATTTGTGTAATTCATATTTTGTATAGGTTATTTATGTTTGCTTAACAATTTGTTTTCTTTAAGTTTAAGCTTTATAATCAAAATATATATATGAAAACAAAATTATTATCATTATTCATCTTATTTGGATCCTTTTTTATAGTCGCTCAAGACTCTAATTTAGTTGGATCTGTATCGGATTCATCTACTGATGGTCCTTTGCCTGGTGTAAGTGTTGTTATTAAAGGTACCCAGAATGGTACGACTTCAGACTTTGACGGAAATTTTAGTTTGTCTGGTGTTTCATCTGGTGACGTAATTCAATTTTCTTACATTGGTTATGTAACTCAAGAAGTTCAAGTAGGAAGCTCGTTTAACATTAGCGTATCTTTAGAAGAAGACGTTGAAGCTTTAGATGAGGTCATTCTTGTAGGGTACAGTACTCAAAAGGCATCTAATATATCTGGAGCTGTTACTACAGTCTCTAGCGAGGATGTTGAAAAATTAAAACCAACTCGTATTGAAGATGCTCTTCAGGGTCAGTCTGGTTTAAATGTAATTTCAGCACCTAACCCAGGTGGAAAACCATCTGTTTTGATAAGAGGTATTACTTCTTTTTCTGGTACAGACCCACTTGTGGTTATTGACGGAATTAATTCAAGTCTTTACGATGTTGATGCTTTAAGTGCATCTGACATAGAAAGTATATCTGTATTAAAAGATGCATCCACTACTGCATTATATGGTGTTAGAGGTGGTAATGGAGTTATTGTTATAACTACAAAATCTGGAAAGAAAAATCAGGAAACTCAATTTACTTTGGATTCTTCTTTTGGTTTTCAAGAAGTTGAAAACTACATTGATGTTTTAAATGCAGCACAATATGGTGCCATTTTAAATGAAGGAAGTGTTACATCAGGAGGTTCTTTGCTATTTACTAATCCATCTGCTCTTGGTGTTGGTACTAACTGGCAAGCTGAATTATTTGATTCTGCTCCAATTTCAAATACATCAATTTCAGCATCTGGAGGTTCTGATACCACTACCTACTTTTTATCAGCTAGTTATTTAGCTCAAGAAGGTGTAGCTGCTGGTGGTGATAAAGATTTTTATGACAGATCTACTTTAACAGCTAATTTCACAACTGATTTAACAGATGATGTTAAAGTTCTTTTCAATACTAAATATTCAAATCTTCAAGGAAATGGAAATGGTGGAAATCAAATTTTTAATGCTTTAAATTTTGATCCCTCTGTCTCTCCAATGGTTGATGGAGCTTATGGAATGAGTAGCACAATTACGCAAGAGGTTATAAATCCACTTGCCGGAGTTGCTAATTCTTACGGTGATAATAAAACTGATAAATTAATTGGTAAAATTGAATTACAGTATCAAATGTTAGATAATCTTAAAATCACTTCAAGGTTAGGTTACTCTAGTATTTGGCAACAGTCTAAAGGCTTTACTCCATTGCAATTTTATGGAGTTGGTCACAACAGAACTAATGCAAATGCTGATTTAACACCAAGAACTGAAGACGATCATAATAGAGTTTCTGAACAAAAACAAAATTGGTTCAATTATACTTATGAATTATTTGGTAACTATGATTTCTCAATTGATAACGTGCACAACTTTAACATTTTTGCTGGTTTCACTATAGGAAAAAGCACTTACAATGGTTTATCTGGTGGTAATGTCGATGTTCCATTTAATTCGTGGACATATGCTGATTTAAGTTCTGCTTCTGGTGGAATCGAAGATCAATCAACTGGTTCTTGGCAAGGTGTTAGTAGAAGCGTTTCTTTAATGGGAAGAGTTGAATATGACTTTAATGAAAAATATTTAGCTTCTTTAACTGTTAGAAGAGATGGATCTACAAGCTTTGGTAAAAACAACAAGTTTGCTATTTTCCCTTCTGCATCAGTTGGATGGGTTGCTTCAAATGAAGATTTCTTTAATTCTTCAGTTGTTGATTTTTTAAAGGTAAGAGCTAGTTATGGAACTGTAGGTAATGACAATGCAAGCCCTCAGTTTGGTACAATCTCTACTTTCCCAAAATATACTTTTGATGGTCAGATTGTTAACGGATCTACATTATTAGGTATTCCAAATAATGATGTTTCTTGGGAAAATCAAATCCAAACAAACGTTGGTGTTGATTTAAGAATGTTTGATTCTAAATTAAGTTTAACTGCAGATTATTTCATGAAGACTGTGGATGATCTTTTGTTTAGTCCAACACTGTCTCTTTACTTAGGTATTCCTGCTTATCCAGTTGCTAATATTGGTAAAACGGAAACTAAAGGATATGAAATTAGCCTTTCATACGGAGATGAAATTGCAAAAAATGTAAGTTTCAGTACAACATTTAATTTTACAGCTGCAGAAAATTTAGTTGAAGAAATTGCAAATGGTGATAAATACATCTGGGGAAGTGGTTACGGAATTCCTTTCACTAATTTAACTCAATTTAGACAAGGTGAGTCTCCGGGAATTTTCTGGGGATACAAAACAAATGGAATTTTCCAAACACAAGCTGATGTTGATGCTCATGCAACTCAAAGTAATGCACAACCTGGTGACATAAGATTCGTTGATGTTGATGGAAATGGTAAAATTGATGCTGAGGATAGAACTAAAATTGGAGATCCATTCCCTGACTTTACTTTAGGATGGAACTTTAATTTAAATGTTTCTAATTTCGATTTATCAGTATTTACTTATGCTTCTGTTGGAAACGATATTTTTAGAGGATACGAAAGAGGTCTTAACTACACTAACAAGTTTGCTTCTGTACTAAACAGATGGACTGGTCCAGGAACAAGTAACACTGAACCTAGATATAGTTTTATTGATGCTAATGATAACAGTAGAGCATCTGATAGATATGTTGAGGATGGTAGTTTTGTTAAAATCAAAAACATTCAGTTAGGTTATAACTTTAACCTAGGAAGTGACAGTGCTTTTACTGATGTAAGAGTGTATGCTACTGCAAAAAACGCATTCACGTTTACTGATTACACTGGTTACGATCCAGAAATATCTAACGGTGGAGGACCTGTTCTTGACACTGGTGTAGATAGAGGAACATACCCGTCTCCTAGAACATTTTCACTTGGAGTAAAACTTAAATTTTAAAAATATATCACATGAAAAATAAATTATTTAAATACATTTTATTAGTCTTTATTTCAGTAGGTTTTGTAGCCTGTGAAGATTATGTTGACTATGAAGCATCGGAAGGATACACAATTGTTGCTTCTGATTATTTTAAAAAAGCTTCTGATTACGAAGCGGCTTTAGTTGGAACTTATGATCCTCTTCAATGGAACATCTATACAGTTATGATTGGAGATATGGCCTCTGGAAATTCATATTGTGGTGGAGAAAGTGCAACTGACGTTATCGGTTTACAAAAAATTGATGACATGATCCACACACCTGTTAATGATCAATTAGAATCAACTTGGAAGTGGATGTATGAAGGAATTAATAGAGCTAATTATTTAGTTGAAAATAAAGACAAAGTTGATTTCACTAGAAAAGCTGAATTATATGGTGAGGTTCATTTCTTAAGAGCTTACTATTATTTTGAGTTAGTAAAATTATTTGGTGGAGTTCCTGTATTTACTGAATCAAGATTAGCTGCTGAAGATTCTGCAACTCTTACAAGAGCATCAGCATCTGAAGTATACGCTCAAATAGAAGCTGATCTTCAAGCTGCAATTGCTGCTTTACCTGCTGCAAAAAGTTTAAATGGAAGAGCTACTGCCTTTACTGCACATGCTTTACTAGGTAAAGTTTATTTATACCAAAATAAATTTGATGAGGCTGCAAGTATACTAGAACCTTTAGTTGGTTTATATTCTTTACCCTCTGATTTTCAAAGTATTTTCCTTAATTCTGGTGAAAATGGATCAGGATCAGTTTTTGAAGTACAACATTCAAAAAATTCAAACTGGTTTGATTGGGGATTCCCTCAAGGTTCAGAAGGTAGTTTTGCTATAATTCATCATGGACCTAGAGGATATAATGGAGGAACTTATTCTTCAGGATGGAGTTTTAATGTTCCAACTCAAAACCTTTACGATGCATATGGTGCTGGGGATTCTAGAAGAGATGTTGCAATATTAGATATTGTTGCCTGGGCTAATAGTACAGGTGCTGAATATGCTGAAGGTTATGAGCATACAGGATATTTTAATCATAAATATATTCCAAGATCTGGATCAACTGCTGCTCAGGGGGAATTAAATTATGAAAATAACTTTAGAGCAATTAGATATGCTGATGTATTGCTAATGGCAGCTGAAGCTAATAATAGAAAAACAAGTGCTGATGACGCTAAAGCTTTAAATTATCTTAATCAAGTTAGAGCTAGAGCATATGGAAATACCTCTCAAGCTTCAAGTTCGACTGGAGGTACTCTAACTCAAGAGATATGGGATGAAAGAAGATTAGAATTTGCAATGGAAGGACATAGATTTTTTGATTTAGTTAGAACAGGTGAAGCTTCAACTAAAATCTCAGGTTTTGTTTCTGGAAAACACGAGGTTTTTCCAATTCCGCAAACGGAAATTGATATTTCAGGATTAACTCAAAATGCTGGATACTAACATATAATATTATATAAATATGAAAACAATAAATAAATTTTTTACTTTACTTTTCGTTTTTACGGCGTTTGTAAGCTGTAAGGAAGACTTTCTAGAAGAAACTGACTTTGGAATAGTAGCTCCTTCAAACGTAAATGCGACTTTTAATATTACACAAGACAATACTGGTCTTGTGACTATAACCCCAACTGCGGTTGGTGCTGTAAAATTTGATGTTGATTTTGGTGACGGTAGCGAAGTAGCTACAGGTATCGCTGCAGGAAAACATGCAAAGCACACTTTTACAGAAGGCACTCATTCAATTGGTATAACTGCAATTGGTTTAGGTAATTTAAAAACTGCTGCTTCAGTTGAACTGATGGTATCATTTAAAGCTCCTCAGAATTTAGTAGTTGCAATTACTAATAGTACTACTATTTCAAGACAAGTTGATGTTGTAGCTACAGCTGATTATGCAACTAGCTTTGATTTTGCACCTGGACAAGATGGTGCTGAAGCTGTTAGTGCTAACATTGGAGAAACGGCATCTTTTAAATACGATGCTGCTGGAACTTACGCAGTTACTGTAACTGCTAAAGGTGGTGCTATAGAAACAACAAGTATGTCTCAAGATTTTGAGGTTACTGCGCTTATGCAACCTGTTGCTTCAGCTCCGACTCCTAAAGACAGACCTTCTTCGTCTGTTATTTCTGTTTACAGTTCTTCATATGCTGCTCAAGCTGTTACAAACTTTAACGGATTCCCAGACTGGGGACAAGGTGGACAAGGAAGTAGCTGGGCTGAATTTGATTTAAACGGTGATAAAATGTTACAATATGTAAACTTAAGTTACCAAGGTAATCAGTTTGATGCTGTTGATCTTTCAGGAATGGAATATGTACATATGGACGTTTGGACTGCTGATATGGATAAACTTGAACTTTCAATTATTCAAACTGCTATTCCACAAGAAACACCAATTGTTGTTGATCTTACAAAAGATGAGTGGACTAGTATTGATATCCCTTTATCTTCATACACTGACTTAGGACAAGCAGTAACCGCTATCGATCAATTAAAATACGTTGGTACCCCTTGGGCTGCTGGTTCAGTTTTTATTGATAATGTATATTTTTATAAAGCTTCAGAAGTTAAACTTCCTATAAGATTTGATCAAGAAGAAAAATTTGCTGGTGTTGGTGGTGCTTCTGTTGAACTATCTACTGATCCTGACGATTCTTCAAATAATACTGCTAAGGTTACTAATGGTGGAAACGATTGGGAAACTGCAGAAATAATGTTAGATGTGCCAATTAGTATCACATCTGGTGGTGACAACAAATATTCTGTTAGAATTTATTCTCCAGATGATGCTGATCACGCTTTAATGATGAAATTAGAGCAAAGTGGAGATAACGAGTTCATTGAATTATCTCAACCTTTTAAAGGTAAAGGATGGAATACAGTTAATTTTGATTTTTCAACTATTACTGCTCAAGCATGGCCAAATCCTGGTGCTGCATGGGATGGTAATGCTGATTTCAAAAAGTTAGTATTCTTTATTGATGGTGGATCTTCAACTCCTGGTGTTTATCACCTTGATGATGTTGCTTTAAACAGTCAATTGTACGGGTTACCTATTTACTTTAATGATCCAGCAATTCCTTTTAAAGGTGTTGGTGGAGCTGCTTTTGAAATGTCTACTGATCCAGATGATGCTACCAATAACACTGGTAAGCTTACAAATGGAGGTAATGACTGGGAAACTGCTGAACTAATAGTAGAAAGACCAATTAGTATAGTAAGTGGTGCTGATAACAGCTTCTTTGTTAACATACATTCACCTGATGATGCAGCACATGCATTAATGATGAAGCTAGAGCAAAGTGGAGCTAATGAGTATATTGAATTATCTGTTCCTTTCCAAGGTGCAGGATGGAATACAGTTCATTTCGATATGTCTACTGTTACTGCTCAAGCATGGCCAAATCCCGGTGCTGAATGGGATGGAACAGCTGATTTCAAAAAACTAGTATTTTTTGTAGACGGTGGATCTGCAACGCCTGGTGTTTATCATTTTGATAATATTGAAAAAAGGCCAGCTGTTGGTTTACCAATCGACTTCAGTACTTCTATTCCTTTCAAAGGAGTAGGTGGAGCTGGTTTCGAATTCTCTACTGATCCTGACGATGCAACTAATGCTACAGGAAAAGTAACTAATGGAGGAAACGACTGGGAAACTGCGGAACTAATTTTAGATTCGCCAATTAGTATAGTTAAAGATGCTACTAATTCATTTACTGTTAAAATTTATTCGCCAGACGATGCTGCGCATAAACTTATGATGAAGTTAGAGCAAAGTGGAGCAAATGAGTATATTGAGTTATCTCAAGATTTCCAAGGTGCTGGGTGGAATACTGTGACATTTGATATGTCAACTGTAGGAGCTCAAGCTTGGCCAAACCCTGGCGCGGAGTGGGACGGAACTGCTGATTTCAAAAAATTAGTATTCTTTATTGATGGCGGATCTGCAACACCAGGTGTTTATCACTTAGACGATATAATAAAGAACTAATAAATTTTAAAAAATAAACAATGAAAAATATTAATTTATTACTTAAAACAATTTTCACTTTTACAGTCCTTGTATTTATTGGCTGTGAAAAGGAAGAATACACTCTTGGAGCAATAAAAGCTCCAAGTGCAATTAGTATTACAGCTGAAATAGTAGGAGCTGATGCTGATAATCCTAACGGAGATGGAACTGGAGTTGTTCACTTTACAGCTACTGGAACAGACGTTATTACATGGAAATTTATCCAAAATGGTGTTGAAAGAATGGTGCCATCTGGAAAAACAACTTATGCTTTTAGCAACTTGGGACTTAATACTTATACTGTAAGTGCTGTTGCAATTGGATCTGGTGGTTCATCTTCTGATGCAGCAACAAATGTAGAGGTATTATCTACTTATAACCCGCCTGCTGCATTAATCGCTAAGTTAACATCAGGAACATGGAGAGTGCCAATTGAAGATGGTGGTCACATGGGAGTTGGAGGATATGGCGATTCTTCTGGAGTATGGTGGACTGCAGGTCCTGGAGATAAGTCTACAACTGGAATGAGTGACGACACATACAAATTTAATGCAGATGGAACATTTACATTTAATGTAGGTGCTAATTCTGAAATTTTTGGAAAGGGACACGCTTTATCTACAGATTTTGGTGGATTTAGAGATCAAACTCCAGATGGAAATGATGATATTGAAAATTTCCCTGTTACTCAAGATGATGTTGATAAATTATCTGGAACTTGGTATATTACTGCACCTGGTGGAGTAGAAACTATAAATTTTAGTGGTTTAGGATTTGTAGGCTTTTACACTAGCTCTCATGCATATGAAATTTCAGATAGATCTGTTGATAATACAATGTCACTAAAGAACTATTATGCTCATGAAAATAATGCATGGTTTTGGACACTGACTAATAGAGAATAATTTTGTTTAATTCTAAAAAACCTGAATAATTAATTTTGTTCAGGTTTTTTTTTAATTTATTTTTAAAAATGCTAAATAGATCTTTTTTTAATTTACTTCCATTTGTTTTTATTTTATTTTTGAGCTGCTCGTCTGGGACCGAGGAAGTAGGAGGAAATGGTGGACCCGTAGACCCTCCTAGTGAAATTATTCCTACAAATTTAAGTGTAAGTATTTCTATTGAAGGTTCTGATTCAAGTAACCCAAATGGAGATGGATCAGGTCTTGTTAAATTTTCTGCTTCTGCTACTAATGCGGTCTCTTATAGTTATAGATTTGGTACTGGGGACTCTAAAAATGCATCTGGAGCAGTTGAGTTTACTTACAGCGATGTAGGAACAAAAACTTACAATATAAAAGTATTAGCCTATTCTTCTACTAACCATTTCATAAGTATTGACAAGACTATTACTGTTTATGTTAAACCATTTTCTGAGCCAACTATTTTAGAGCTGTTGGCTGGTGATTCATCAAAAACCTGGAAAATTAATGCTGCCCAGGATGCTCATTTTTCAAATGGAGCAGAGGATAAACAGTATCCAACATATTGGAAAGCCTATTCTTTTTCAAAATCAGATTCTGGATTTTATGATGATGAATTTACTTTCAATGTGAACGGTACTTATCAGCATAAAACTAATAACAATGTTTATGGAAAGGGAGTCCATTTAAATTCTGATTTTGGAACAACTTCTTCTCCAACTAATGGAGACGGAGATATTGAGAATTATCCCTTAGATAATTACGAAACTACTTTCTCAGTAAAAATAGAAGACGATTTAGATAAAATTGAATTTGGAGCAAAAGGATTTATAGGATTTTATGTAGGTCAGCAGAATTATACCATTGCTTGTTCTGATGAAAATAATATTTTGATTAGAACAGTTGATGATAGTGATGTGGCTTGGTATTTATGGCTAACATCTGAAACAGTTTCTGAAACACCTTCAAAAGATCAATTTACTAATTTAGTTTGGTCTGATGATTTTGATTATACAGGTGCCATTGATCCAGATAAATGGACACATGAAGTTAGAGAGCAATGGTATAATAATGAAGCTCAATCAACAACTAATTTATTAGAAAACTCTAAAGTAGAAGACGGAAAATTAAAAATTACAGCTATTAAAAAATCTAATGGAGATTATACTTCTGCAAGAATAAGAACTTATAAAAAACTAGATTTTACTTATGGGAGAATTGATGTTAAAGCTAAAATGCCCTCTAAAACTAATGGTGTTTGGCCTGCAATTTGGCTACTAGGTTCTAATTATGAAAGTATAGACTGGCCTGCATGTGGAGAAATAGACATTCAAGAGTATGCACATACAAATAGTTTTAACGTACAATCTACAGTACACCAGCCGGAAGGCTATGGAGGACAAGGGGATTCACATGTTTCATATGATTATAATAATATAGCTGATGAATTTCATGTTTATTCCTTAGTATGGACTAAAGAAGCTTTAACCTTTTATGTTGATGATAAGCCGCATCATATGGTCGGTAACTCTTGCGCCTTACCATTTAATTGGGATTTTTATATTATTCTTAATTTTGCGATGGGAGGAGATATGGGAGGTGATATTGATTCGAGCTTTACTAGTGATTCAATGGAAATAGATTACGTTAAAGTTTATCAATAAAATAATATATTTAACTATGAGAAAAATTGTATTACTAATTTTCTTTTTATTTTTTAATTTTTCTTTTTCACAAGGACTTAAAACTAGTGGAAAAAAAATAGTCGATAAAAATGGAGATGAAGTTTTGCTAAGAGGAATGGGTCCCGGAGGATGGCTTGTTATGGAAGGTTACATGAATCAATCTGCTGGAATTGCTGGTCCTCAACATGAAATTAAAAGTAAACTCATCGAACTGATGGGTAAAGATAAAACAGAAACTTTTTTTACAGAATGGAGAAAGAATCATTTTACTAAAAGAGATGTGGATTCTTTAGCTGCTTGGGGTTTTAATAGTATTCGTCTTCCGATGCATTACAACTTAATGACTTTACCAATTGAAGATGAACCTATTGCTGGTCAACAAACTTGGATTGAAGAAGGATTTACTATTATTGATAATCTTCTAGAGTGGGCTAGACCTCACAACATGTATGTTATTTTAGACATGCATGCTGCACCTGGTGGCCAGGGTTATAATGCGGATATTTCTGATTATGATTCTACTAAACCTTCTTTATGGGAGAGCAAACCAAATCAAGATAAACTTGTTGCGCTATGGAGAAAACTAGCAGATCGATATAAGGATAATGAGTGGATAGGTGGTTATGATTTAATTAATGAAACTAATTGGGATCTTCCAAACGGGACGCTGCTAAGAGAAGTTTTTGAAAGAATAACAGCTGCAATAAGAGAAGTTGATAAAAATCATATTATTTATATTGAAGGCAACGACTATGCAAACAATTTTACTGGTTTAACGCCACCATGGGACGATAATATGGTTTATAGTTTTCATAAATATTGGAGTACTGTAAATGATGATGATTTAGATTGGATACTTCCAATGAGAGATCAGCAAAATGTTCCTCTTTGGATGGGTGAGTCTGGAGAAAACTCTAATACCTGGTACACTAGATTTATTTCTTTACTTGAAAAAAATGATGTAGGTTGGGCCTGGTGGACCATCAAAAAGGTTGGTGATATAGACAGTCCCTTTTCAGTTAAATTAAACCCGGGTTATCAAAAAATACTAGATTATTGGAAAGGCGAGGGAGACAAACCCTCAGAAGATGAAGCTTATGCTGCAATGATGAAACTTGCAGATAACTTGCTTATTGAAAATTGTTTGTACAGAAAAGATATTCCTGATGCAATGTTTAGGCAAACAATAACAGACGATGTTATTCCTTACTCTAAAGAACAATTGATCCCAGGAAGAATTGATTTGTCAGATTATGATTTAGGAAAAAATAATTTTGCGTATTACGATACTTCTGTTTCAGATAATAGAGAAAATGGAGAATTTAGTGCTTGGAATGCAGGTTGGAGATACAGAAATGATGGGGTGGATATCGAAGAGAATAATGACCTCAATAATAGTAACGGTAAACATATTGGCTTTACCAATAAAGGAGAATGGATTTCTTATTCAGTTAAAGTTTCTCAAACAGGAGCATACAAGGCTATCGCCAGAGTTGCTTCTGAAGAAACAGGTGGTGAATTTCATTTATCGTTAAATGATGAAGATATTACAACTACACAAAGCATAACTGGATCAGGCGGATGGACTACATTTAAAAATCATTCAGATATCAATAATATAGTTCTTGATGAAGGAGACCATGTTTTAAAAATACATTTTGATAACGATATTCCAATCAACATTAGTAGTATTAAGTTTGAAAGAACCGGAGCTGCAAGTACTGTAGCTTTTGCTGCTATTAATGGAAATACTGTTTCTGATGAAAAGTCAATTGAACTTTCGTTTAATCAGTCAGTTTCAAGTTCATCACTTAGTTCGTCTAAAGATGATTTTTCTATAGTTGTAAATGGTGTCGAAAAAGAAATAAATACAGTTTCGTTAGTTCCTAATAAGCTAAGGAAAATTATTATAACACTTAAAGGAAATTTATTGTTTTCTGATGAAATTGTAGCAAACTATTCAGGTTCTTCAATTAAATCTAAATCAGGCCAAGAGTTAAAATCATTTTCAGATTTATTAATTAATAATACTTTACAGCAAAGATTTGTTCTTCCTGGAAAAATTGAAGCAGAAGCTTCTAAGGTTAAATTTGGTTTTGGAATTGAAGATACTGAAGACGAAGGAGGAGGTAAAAATCTCGGATACACTGATGCGGGTGACTACGCAGATTATTTAATTTACACTAATAATTCGCAATCTTATTCTGTAGATGTCAGAGTTGCAGCTCAAAACGACGTTGGTGAAATTGGATTTTATATAGTAGACGCCACTGGTTCTAGAGAGTTTGAATTATGTACCGTTGAAACTCCCAAAACCGACGGTTGGCAAACTTGGACAACAGTTACGGCAAATACAAAAAATATTGGTAAAGGCGTATTTACTCTAAGAATGAAAGTTTTAAAAGGAGGGTTTAATTTAAATTGGTTTGAATTTAAAGATATCGACACTGATGGTGATGGTGTTACAGATTCTGTTGACAATTGTCCAGACACACCTGAAGGTTCTGCAGTAGATTTTAACGGTTGTCCTGTTTTCACTTTACCTTTAGATAATAATAAAGTTTCGGTTACTAGTGCGAGTTGTATTGGCAATACTGACGGATCGATTGGACTTAGTATTGAGGATGCTAGTTATGCTTATTCAGTTTCTATTACCGGCAAGGACGATCTAATTACACTTGGCGGAGAGACTAAGACGGCTTCAGTGACAGGACTTGGAACTGGTACTTATACGGTTTGTTTTAAAGTAGATGGACAAGACGCTTACGAGCAGTGCTTTGAAGTTAATATTGCAGAACCTAAAGCGTTAAGCGTGTTTATAGATGTGGATAACGACAACAGAACTACTAGCATACAATTAAGCGGTTCTTCTACTTACAACGTAGAAGT
>Ga0115006_10000276_pt1 | contig 27355 bp, 17 predicted proteins | sample ArcOceMetagenome_3_FD_88943 | JGI IMG/M metagenome (GOLD analysis project Ga0115006, IMG submission 88943) | Marine eukaryotic phytoplankton communities from Arctic Ocean - Arctic Ocean- Svalbard ARC20M Metagenome | ecosystem: Environmental > Aquatic > Marine > Oceanic | place: Arctic Ocean...
CACACACACACACACACACACACACACACACACACACACACACACACACACACACACACACACACACACACAAACACATGCAGGCCTATACACTGCACGTGTACGCCCCAGGGCTGAAGAAGATGAAAATCTTCAAGGAGAGCGGCGAGGTAGTTCTGTTTTTTCCGTTGTTCTGTTTTTCCTTGTAGGATATGTATGTATGTACATACATGTACATGCATACATACATATCCTACACGTAGGATATGTATGTATGTATGTTACATTATGATGTAATATGTAATATGTATGTATGTGTGTGTATGTATTGTTATACATGATGTAATATGTATGCATGCGCATGCGCAGGTATCGGTGTTTACCGTTGGGGCGATTCCGTACATGAGCGAGGGTGGGAACCGCACTGGCCGCTGGGGAGAGGTGTTATGTGTGTATGTATAGATCTAGGAATAGATGTAGATATAGACATAGATAGATGTACATGTACATGTACATGTACATGTAGATGCAGACACAGAGCGAGATAGAGATAGAGATAGAGATAGAGATAGAGATAGAGATGGAGACAGAGATAGGAACCGCAACGGCCATTTGGGAGAGGTGTGTTATGTGTGTATAGACAGAGGTATCGGTCAAATAGATATAGATATAGATTTAGATACAGATATACACACAGACACAGACATACACATAGGCATACACATAGACATACACAAAGAAATATATAGATGTAGATGTAGGAACCGCACCGGCCGTGTGGGGAGAGGTGTGTCCACGCGTGCAAAGAAGAGCGCATGAAATTTTCTTGAAATTTTCCGGACCAGGTCTCTTTTGAGGCAACCAGGCGCACAAAATCCCAAAATCTAGTAGTGGTATTCTTCCACGAAAATTCTGGATTTGGCCACACGCCCTCTCTAAAACATCTTTTTGAGGGGGTTTCAGGTGGGGGGCGTGTGTCCCCCAGATTCTGTGACCGGAAAATTTTATGCGGCCTTCAGTTCGGGTGGTAATTGCACCTGCTCCGGCTGTTGGGGAGAGGTTTTTTATGTTTGTGTAGATCGAGATAGGTATAGGTATAGGTGTAGAGGGGATAGAGGTTTTTTATGTTTGTGTAGATCGAGATAGGTATAGGTTTGAATATAGACAGAGATAGATGTAGATGTAGGTGTAGGTGTGGATGGAGACATAGAGATGGTGAGATGTAGGCATAGAGAGGTTTGTTATGTACGTATGTATTGGTGTAGGTGTAGGTGTAGTATGTATGTATGCATGTATGCACATGTATACATGTATGTATGCGTGAGTGTGTCTTCATAGACATAGACATAGACATATACATCAAAAAAATTACGTCCCTCCCTCTTCTTTTGCCCGTCTCTCTCAGGATACAAACCCCGACGGCATACTCGACATAGCTGCTTGGAACACGGCACAGGTGTGTGTGTCTGTGTGTCTGTGGGGCTGTGGGGCTGTGGGGCGTTGTGGCTGGGTGGCTGTGTCTGTCTGTCTGTGTCTGTCTGTCTGTGTACATTCAACAGTCGCCATATGGGTGTGCAAGGCTGTAGGAAGAGAAGAAAAAGAAAAAGAAAAAGAAAAAGAAAAAGAAAGATTCTGCAATATAGCAGAGCAATTTGTATGCATGTTTGCCGCCAGAAACCCGGCGCAGGTAAGAATTTCTCGTAAGCTGGGAGAGTCAGAGAGCGACAGCGAGAGTGAGAGCGAGAGAGCGAGAGAGCGAGAGAACGAGAGAACGAGAGAGCGAGAGAGCGAGACAGCGAGACAGCGAGAGCGAGAGCGAGAGAGAGCGAGAGAGAGAGAAAAGAGAAAGAGAGATTATGAGAGCCTTGCGCGTTTCAACCTGGACTGTGTGTGTTTCTCTGTTTTATCTGACAAGGGCACTGGCACTTGACTTTCTGCAGGAGGGAGGCGCTTCCTGCGCCACCTCAGCCCAAGTGTCGCCTGTCCTCTCTGCTGTCAGCGCGGGCGAGTTCGCGCATGCGCCAAAGCCTCTGTCCCTGGACGCTTCCGCCGCGGAAGGCGCCGGGGGCGCTGGCGTCGCCGGTGCAGACGGCGCTGGTGGTGTTTGAGTGGATGGAAAGATGTGCGCGCAAGCTGAGAGGGAGAGAGCGAGCGACACAGAGAGGGAGGGAATCAGGGAGGGAGAAAGAGAGAGGAGGGAGGGCAGAAGAGAGCGAGCGAGCGAGAGAGAGAGCGCGCGCGCGAGAGGGAGAGCGAGAGGGAGAGCGAGAGATAGTGGGTAGTGAGGACACGGCCTGCCCTATGCATCTTTATGCATTTTTACTATGTGTCATCGTCTCCAGTGAACAATCGTATCATGGAAATGTGCGCGGATCAAGGCTTGTCACTTTTCAATTCCAGAGAGAGAGAGAGCGAGAGAGAGAGAGAGAGACGCACACACACACACACACACAGAGAGAGAGAGAGAGAGAGAGAGAGAGTTTATTAGGAAACGCTGTCACTGTTCACCCACTGGTAATCCTTCTCTCTCCCCGACGGCCGCCAGGACCGGAGGCAATGTCCGACGCATCGCCGGTGCCGGCGCTTCTTTTTCATTTTTCACCGCGGATACTTGCCAGGCCTGCAACGCACCTTGCGTTCTTGCGCTCCTCGGGACGTTGAAAGGCAGAGTGAAATCTGCACGGCCTCTGACTGTCGACCTCCATGCTTTGGAACCTTGGATCCTGCGGCATATTTCACGCATACAGTGTCACAGTGTTGGAGACCTGGACTGATAGCATGCATGGACTAAGTCTGATACTGTAGCATGCAGGGACTAAGACTGATGGCATGCATGAAGTCTATCCCGGCAATCCCATGAGCACGGATATGCACGCGCTGCGCAGCATGCCATTGAGGAGCGCGAACACAGCTCATCATGTTCGTGCACTCTTTAGTCCGCTTCGACACACAGACAGACACCCGGAACAAAGGGTAAAGACCTCTCAAACTCCAAGTCCAGCACTTGAGTGTCGTCGGCTCCAGGCACTATCAGCGTGTGCTGTCCTCCAACAACTACCTTTGTGGCTTTCCCGGGTTCTGACACCCCTCGAGTCTGCGCACATATGATCAAGATACGTGACAATGCCTCGTCAGCAAGATGATGGCGTGTCAGTGAGAGGTAATGCGGATGCATCGCAAAGCACGCGTTGCATTCAAGTAGAGCAGAGAATCACCTGAGAAGATACGATCCACAATCCCCCTTCAGAATCAAATCTGTAGACAGCCAGCATGCCGTCAGAGCTTGGCCCCGCCGCAGCCGCAGAAATGCCACTTCCACTGCCGCTGCCGCTGCCGCTGTCAAAATGACTGGCGTTCCACTGCCGCGCAGTCACGAGCAAGTACGAGGAGGAGGCGATGGTGTATTTCGTCACTCCCGTTGCTCCTGCATGTCAATGTAGTCAAGGAGTCGTGAGTGGCCGTCGTAGATTCGCGCGTGGGCAAATACACGTACTGAGGCGAGATGCACGCGCTTGCCGCGGCGCTCACCTGACACATTGAGAGTCTGCACGAGCTCAAAGTGTTTCTCGCCGTCCTCGTGGACAAACGGTCCTGCTCCAACGCGCATACATCGTGCTCAGGTCAGCGCATCGTATATTAGTCAACAGCAGCTCGCACGTGTTAGGCTCTGCAACAACATGGGAGAGGAGACCGGAGGCGATGAGCTGGAGCACATGTGAGCACGCATCACATTCGGCGACAAGCACCAGCTGACAAACAGACGAGGCGCTAGATCCATCCTGCCCGCTGCGGGATTGACCCGCATCACTGAGACCAGACGTGTCGGAGTGCGAGGCACCAAACAATCCGCCCTCAATGTGCACTGAGCCAGCTGTTTGCACAGTCTGCACGTGCACCCACGAGAAGCCCTCCAACGTCTGCTCTGCCTCGGCAGAAGTGGAGGAAGAGGCGGGTGGCGAGGCTGGGAACAAGTGGTGGCGCCAGTGCCAAATATCGATTGTGTGCACGGTTGCGCTGAGCCCTGCCTCGTCTGCAGCGGAGCTCTGCGCCAGGGCCAGGAACTCGCGGCCGGTGCCGCACGACAGGTACTTCCACTGTCTGGCCCCATTGCCAGGGAAGAGTTGATGCTGGACGAACGACGCTGAGCTCCTTTCCCAGCGGTACAACACCGAGTGAATTGCGCTGTACGATCCATCAAAGCTGTTGGCAATGAGCAGCCACGCGTACCCAAACAGGAAGAAGGTCTCCAGGTCCGTGGGCCCTTGCGTGCTGAGAGTTTGGTGTGCCCTGAAGACTTCCGTGTGTGTGTCAAACATCAGGACCTGGGAGCGAGTCTGGTATGGATTGAATGAGCCACGTGCTGGCTGAGAGTCTGACTCGGGGTCCCGAGCGACAACATAATTGGCAAGAATGAGCAGGTGCGCAGTAGAAGCGTCGGGCATCGGCACCGTGACTTGCTCAACATCCACCGCCATTCCATGCCCTGCCAACAACGCCAGCACGTGTCAATCTCGTAAATCAACAGCAAAACAAGCCGTGCCCAACGAACAGCGTCAGCTGCAACTGCTCGCAGCACGTGATTCAAGCTCCTGAAAAATACGGGAGCAACACGCAGACATGCAAGAGCATGCATGGACAAACTGGTAGCCGCGTGCAAAGGACATGACACACGTCGCAAAGATCGACACGGGCATGCAAATTGCGCGTGAATGCGCGATGATTGGTATGCACGCGCTACACGCACGCATGCAAACCAACGTGCCTGCGTGCGAAAGCAACGAGTGCTCCTCCAGGGAAGGCCATGTCGGACGAACCGCAAGTGAAGACAAGGTGCTGACAGCCCATGGCAATTGGTTGCCCAAGCCTTGGTCGGCTGTGGGAACTTGATCTGAAGACAGATGGGCAATAGCATGCAGCCAAAGGTCAAGCGGCACCGCCGAGTCACCTTGTCCCCAAATTTCTCCAATCGAGTCTCCTGCAGAGGAGGGTCGGTAGGGTGTGAGCTCTCGCCACTCGCCGGCGATGAAATCTGAGGTGCCCCACGCCAAGAGGAGCGGCGAGGAGGCCAGTGAGCGAGGCGAGTTGCCTGTCGTGACCACCCAGAGCCCTTGCGAGTAGACGAGGTAGGCAGTGTCAACATTTGCCACGTGACGTGCTGCGTCTGTACTGTTTTCTCCGGCTCCACTTTCTGCGGATCCACTTTCTCCGGATCCATTGGATGGCGCAGCGTTGTCGCTGCTAGCCCATGAATCCGCGCTCAAGGATCGTCGACAGTAGACGGGATGACCGTTGTAGACCACATCTGTCCTTGCATACGTGCCCAAGAGTTGCGTGTTTTGCACAGCCAGCACGCGAGAATTATGCGTGCTGAGCGGCTGGAGGAGCTCGAGAGACTCAAAGGCTGCATCGGAGACATGATTTACCACCTTCAACGCCCCGAATACAATTGACGGCAGCGGCTCCTGAGGAAAGGGAGAATCAGAGAAAACTTGGATCCAAAGCTCTATGCCTGGGTTGCGCGTGAAGTCGTAGGTGTCAGGCACGACAAACTGCCACTGATACTGCTGAGACCGCGCACCGGGAACAGGCGGCGGCGTGACCGGACCCAGCACGAGCTCTCCACCGAGCCTAATCTCAAAGGTTGCCGCATCCATCAAGGCAGCATGGCTAGGTTCCTGAATCAATTGCGCTGCACTGATTTCCCATGTGATGATATCGCCTGCAAGGGCACCATGAAGGACATATTGCACGAGCGAGCCCCCAACACTGCACTGCACTCCCGCATGCGTTGGCACGTCTGCCCCAAACCCGTCAGACGCGAAGAGGGACTCAGCCGACGGAAACGTGTCAAAGATGGCTTCAAGTTTGCCCTCGTTGTAACATTCGTACGCGCACCTGGTATTGTTGCGCCTAACGCAGGCCTCCACGCACAGGTCAACACTGCTGCTGCATGACGCCACCGAGGATGTCTCATCACAAGCATGCGTGTGGTTGCGAAAGTAGAGGTCCTGAAAGGTTTCGAAAGTGAAATGCGAAGGATTCGGGAAAACCGGTAAATGTGAAACTTTGCCGCTGCACTCCCAATGCATCGGACATGGGTCCAATGTCCTTGGCCTCGTCGCACCCTCCCTGCTGTGATTCTTGAAAAAGAAGTTCCCGTTGGCGATGTGTGCAATTGTGTGTCCCGCATGCGGCCAGCGCCACGAATACAGCACAGGCGTGGAGTCAAAGTCCAGTGGGCACGACGTCTGATTGCACACGCGTTGGGCAGGGGTCGGAAGGACTACAAGGCGCTCCTCAAGACGCTCCTCATGAGACAGGCTGATGCTTGTGAGCGCCAGTGCGCCGACTCCCAGCGCCTGCCTCGGCTCGGGGACAGGGTGCTGAGAGAGCAGAGAAATGGCCACCTCTGACACCGTGTGATTGTTCTGCACGAGGTTGCCGCCGGCATCCTGCACCTCGGCAATTGGCGCGCGATACATGAGCAGCCTGCTGTTGTTGAGAAACTGGCTGCCGTTTCTTTCCTGCCAGAGATGCACCCGATCTGGCAGCTGGTCGTCACGAGAGCTCGCTCGAAGCACTATTGCTCCGCACTGCGCACAATCGCTCATTTCCTTGACAACACAAACACCTGGCAGACTGTCCGTGCCTTGTCCAACCCAATTCTCGTCTGACCACCAAAACGAAACGGATGATGCCGATAAATTGGCGGCAACCCCGATGTGACATGCATCTGACGGACAAACAAGACGAGCAACCTGCGCGTCAGCAAGGCTGAGAATGCTGGCCATGTCGCCGCCATACGCCGCACATCTTGCGCACACCTGTGCAAAGCTTCCCTTCTCGACAACAAACCAGAAATGCCCCTGGTGCTTGCGGATTGCCGTCTTTTGCTCACAAAGGTAGCATCCGGAATCTCGGCTTCCTGCGCCCGAGCTGGCATCAGATCCTTCGCCGACACCTTGCTCTAAAGTGTCATTGGCAAAGCCAGTCATCACGCCCAGCGGCACCCGATGCACCACCCACTCTTGCGAGGATGCTTGGAAAGAAAGACGATGAGATCCCCCCCACTCACTCACTGACGCTGAGAAAACGTTGACGAGAAATGTTTGCACGGCATGCTCGAGTGTAAAAAGGCGCCATACTGGTTCGACAGAAGAGGTAGTGCGATACAAGACGCGCGAGCCTTGCCGATAGACAGGGTAGCCGTGGTGCTCTACCTCGAGCTTTACATAGACCCCAGACATGGTCGACACGACATGGCTAACGTTCTCACAAGCAGCCTCTTGGCAGGTGCTTGCACCGTCCAGGAAAATACTCTCCGCCAGCTGCTGCTCGTATATGGGCAAGCCAAGATCGTCATAATTCTCAACGTGATATTTGCCGTCAGCAGCGTTGTGAAAACTTGACCCGGACAGAATCAATGCGTCGCGACCTGCGTGCGAATAGACACGGTAGGTCAGGTTCGATGATGCCCACCACGATTCATTCAAACACTTGAGATCTGAGGCGGAGGTGATGTTGACAGAGACGTCTTGGGTCACCGCATCCCTTTCATGCGCCCAAGATTGCAGGCGGATAGGCGTAGTGAACACCATTCGATTGCGGTGGTTGAAGAGCTTCAGATCCATTCCCACGAGAGCATCGGCAAAGAGGTGAGACCTGAGCAAGGTCAGCCGCGCGCTCGCAACCTCAATTGCAGCCCCGTTCTCATCCACCACCGCATCCAACCATTCTACACCAATAGATCCCTCAGCTAACAACGCGGTCTCCACCGACAAGACCTCGGCATCCCCTCCAGACACCTCAAAGTGGGCTGAGACTGATGCACCAGAGACAAGATCACAAAGAGCTGGCAGTGCTGGGTCGTAGGTTGCGTTGCTATCGAGGGCCCAGACCTGAAACTCCACGGTGTAATCCCGCGAGAGCAGTCCAATAGCCAGATCCGTAAAACTGGCAAGAGGTCCAGAGAATACAAGCTCTGTGGTTCCAGAAAGGGACATGACTCCCCTCGGATTGTTCCGCACCTTGACCCAGGCAACGGCGCGTTGACTGGCATCAACGCGGTTTTCTCCTCTGTCAAGCAGCACGAGTTGCGGCTGGCGCAAAAAGGGCTTTCCCGCCGTCGCGTCCGATGGGTGGCGGGAAATTTCAAAAGAATACGGTGCTCCCGGCAACACGGAAAAGAGTTGGGTTGTCACACTGAGCAGCCCTGGTGCTGAAATCTCGAGCGAAAAGTTCAGCCCTGCACGCTGGACACCGAGATTCTTGAATTCCGCCACGCCGTGAACGCCATGCGCTGTGATCAAGGCCGATGTTACATTTGATTGATTTGAATTCTGCTGCTCGTTGGACTCCAAGGGCGCAAGAGGATCCCTGCACGAGGGGTATTGCAGAAAGCATTCATACATGCAGACGGTATCATTCTTCTCTACGCAATCTTCTGCGCACAGGCTATTGCACCATCGATCACGGCAGAGACGCCCGTCACGAACCCCTGCGAGGTGAAGGGCATAAAATTCCTCGAAGCTGACCTCAGCATTTTTGATGGACAGAAGAGGTTGGTTGCGCCAGGGATGCAGCCGAAAGCATTCATACATGCAGACGGAATCATTCGTCTGTATGCAATCTTCTACGCACGTGCTGTTGCACCAACGGCAGGCACGACCAGAATTGAACTCCGCAAGGTGAATGACGACAAATTCCTCGAAGCTGATTTCAGTCTGTTGCCACAGCGAAGCGGTGACGCTGAAATTGAGATTAGAAACCAAATTGTCGGCACGGTCATGCACATGAATGACAGGCTGCACGTCAAAAGGTGATCCGCCAAAAGCGCCGCTCACCGTGCGCGCAACATACAACTTGTACCCAGGACCGCTGACAATCTCAAAAGGATCAGACGCAACGCCTTGCAGCAAGTTCGACGAAAATCGAAGAACATATTCTGCCCGTTTCTGCACGGTAAGATCAGTGAAAGGGACTTGGGTATCGTTGGATCTTGCGACGAGGGCGCCGTGCAGCGTATCTTCGGCGAACAGCGTGTGCACGGAGATTTTGCCGGAAATCGATGCAGTCACGACGTAGTGAGGATCTAGCCCGAATTGCGACAGGCAGACAAGACCTGCTTGACTTTCATGAGCCATCGACTGCACCTGGCGCAACCTGCGGCGACTCTCCAGCGTCCTGTCGGCACCGTACCGCGCATCGAGGTTCTCATCACAACACTTACGGACCTGGCTCAGCGCAAGCTGCACGGAAGGTAGGCACGCGCTGGTGTTTGTTCCTGCAGATAATCCTGGTTTTCCGCATGCTTCAATCAAGATGTGCAAACTGGCCGGAAGCCGAGGGGTCGCATACGTGGCAGCAACAATCCATGTCAGACCTCCTCTCTCGAAACTGGTAATCCATGACACTCCAGGCAGGTGCAGCAATTGAACGTGGACAAAACCATCAAGTTTGGTATCGTAGCCCAGCAACAACGCATCGCCCTGCGCAGTCGCGCCCTCTCTATCGCCGCTCCCATCGGTTGGGGCGATAAGCAAATACGGAGTTGACGACATGTGAAAGAAAATTAGCTCCGAGGCTCCCAGTGAGAACAGATCCCAGCGGTGCCGAAATGTCTCGCCATCCCATTCGTAGACGGCATTCGAGCTGTTTGAAGAAACTGTAGTAAAGTTAAAGCTGTTGGCCACAGCAATGAAGTCTTGTGAGCCTATCCGGAAGTGCTCCACCGATGTTGCTCTGTGCGTTTCTATGCTGGAGCAAAGCTGGAACGTGCTTTTCGCCGAATTCCACTTGAATGTCGGTGATTGCGCTGGCATGTTGGCGTCCCCCTCTACCGCTACAGCCAGAAAGGCATCTTGTCCGATTGAAAAAGCTGTGAGAGTCCGCGGAGCGAATCCCTGCAGGCTTTGCACGTGTACGAGCTCCATTTCCGAGGCAGGTGCGGGCTGGGGCTGGATTCTATAGATGGCTGTAGTACTCCATGCGATCGTAACTTCGACCAGCAACGTCGCCCCGTTGCACATGAAGCTTCCGACGCTGTTCGAAGTCTCAATACGCACTGTTGCCTCGCCCTCAGCAGAAAAGCTGTCCGGAGCGAGGTCCAGAGCAGGCACAATCACAGTCTTCACCGAGCACTCCGAGTCCTTACCTGCAGACAACTGAAACGGGCCGCCAACCTTGCGGTCTCCGATGTAAACGGCAGATACGAACTCATCAACACCGTTGAAATCGGTGTTGATCACAGCAATTGTCAGGCTGAAGCCGGTGCATGCGACGGGTATCTCTGAAAACGTTGCCTCGCAGGCAGGACCAGCCGCAGCGGTCGACGTGCAAAGCCGCGTCACATAGTCGCCAGAGGTTTTTGGAATTTGACCCTGGTATCCTTGTGCAAAATCACGAGTGGAGTTGTCCAAGATGCGAGCCCCGAAAGAGGTCATGGCCACAGCAAGATACTCGCCCTCTACCCCCTTGCTGTCTTTGGCCTGAAAGTGCGCCAGACCGACTAGGCCATGGGTGGAGAGTCTGCCAACTCGCCCTAGTGTTCCGTCCTGCACTTGGAAGATCGACGAATCCACAAGCACGGAGGATTTCGAGGCACGACTCGACTGCCGACATGCCACAGCGAGAAATTGAGCTCGCATCCCTTCACTCTGCCCGTCGACATAAGCTTGCATGCTCCATTGCACCAATCCCGACACAGTGACATGGGGAGACGCGACAACTCCCGTGGCTCGAGCGCTGCGCAGCACCGCCAGGGACGAAGAAACCGCCTTCAGCTCTAGCCTTACCGGAGGCCAGGTGCGCTCAAGCCACCCGTAAACGGTAACTGAAGCTCCGCTGTGTCGCTTTGCAACATTTCCCCCCTTATCCATAAAGCCGACAATGGGCTGCTGCGCGAAAGCAACCGTTGCACTCCCATTGCCAGGCTGCTGGACGAGAAAGAGACTTGCAGGCGCCCCCGCACTCACCTTCAGCGCCAAGCTCGCATTGGTCAGATTCTGCGATGAAAATGTGAGCTTGAAGCTCGCAGCCAAGTCAAGAGCCAGGTCCGAGAAGCGTGCCTGGCCTCCTTGCGTGACTATCCTTGTGCGTCCGTGCAGCGTACCGACGTGTGCAGGGCCGGAGGAAAGGGCTGCAGTTGCAACCACAAGCCTCGCTTCTGTCTCGTCCAGCACTAGGTTTCCTGCGGCGTCTGTCAAACTCGCGACCGGTTGCTCTGCAAACGCTGACCCACCATACGCTGCAATGGCTTCTGAGTGCATCGAGAGCACGGAGGGTGCTCCAGGAATGATGTCAAAGCTAACGCACGATGTGCCACCGACCATGGTGCAGGATGCCTCGCCAGAGTTTGCCGAGTCAGAAAACTCGAGCACATATCCTCGTCCAGCCCGAAACACGGATAGATCCGTGAAGACAGCAGAGCCTTGAGCGAGCTGCAATGTGCGTGAACCAAATACCAGCGGATCCTTGGTCGAGGGGTATTGCAGAAAGCATTCATACAGACAGACGGTATCATTCTTCTGTACGCAATCTTCTGCGCACAGGCTATTACACCACCGATCAAGGCAGGCACGACCTTCACGAACCTGTGCGCGGTGATGGGCGTAAAATTCCTCGTAGCTGGTCTCTATTTGGTTTGACAGGATCCAGTCAGCTACCGGACCCAACAGGGCAGCAGGTAGCAGATTCACAGAAACCATGGACGTGTTGTCGCCCGTTAACGGATATGCTCTGGTGCCGGGAGCAAGGCGGGCCACGCGCATGATCCCAACGTCCCCAATGCGCCCGCTGGTGTACGTAGCCTTCTGTAGGCCCGTGATCACGAGCTCGGAGTCAGTGTAATTGGACATGCTCAATCCAGCTATGGCTGTAACTGGCACACCAAATGAGCGGACGACAAGCCGGAAATGCACGCCAGGGTCGCTCTTTATCGCTACGCCCTCGAATTCAGCCTGCCCTGCTGACACAACTCGATCGAGTTGGCCTGACAGGAGAGGTGAATCCACCCAAGATTGATCATCGGTCGACCACACCTCTATTCCGAGCCTTACCCTCGTCCAGAAGTCGTCATAGACGATATTGTCAAACCTGTCTCGCAATTGAACGCGAAGAGGAGCCAGGAAGGGAGTAGCAACGTAAAGACCTTGCGGCACCTGCACAACTTGCAGACGAGCAGGATCTCCTGGCAGCACTTGAATAGCATGAGCCGAGACAGCTTCTTCGAAAACACCAAAAGACTCTGCGAAGGAGAGGACCACTCCAGACGACAGATGCATCAACGACAGGCTGGTAAATCGAGCGATCCCCCGCACTACCGGCGCATACAGAGACCCTGTCAGGTATCCGGTGCCGTTAACAGTCCCCGTCACCTCGATCCTACGCCCACGTTGCCCTCCGACCACCAAGCGTCCGGCCTCATCCACAACTTGCACCTGAGGCTCGAGCAAAGCACCAGCGGACGCAATGTCCGGAAGTTTCGTGGGTACAAGACGCAACGCGACGGCTGCCTCAAGAGAGAGCCGTGATACAAGCGTGTCAGATGTCCGAAATGGAGCAGAGACTGGGCCTCCGATGATTAGCATCTGACTTGCCGACAGTGACACCAAGGAAAACACGCTCTCCGATTTAACCGCAGGTGCGGGTGTCACATCCACAGTCTGGAGCCAAGAAGCGCTCAAGCTGCGTGCTTCGAGTCCCGCATCCGTTTGTTGTGCATGTCCAGTCGTCGCGTTCGACATGGGAAGGCTGATATCCGCTTGGATTGTGACTTGCAGCGCCGACACTTGAAGCACCTGGGCGGCTGATCTTTGAAGAAGCAGAAGACGATCTCCCAGCCAGAGACATGAGAAGAAAACACTGACAGATGATGATGATCCGGGCGCTGCTGCGATGCGCACATGACTCCACGTGTCAGAGGCGAGCGCGTAGACCATGAGCGTCGTGTTGCTCAGGATGGCGATCGCAGAGCCCTGCGGATGCATAGCGACCACGGCGTCTAAAGATGTGACAGGCTGCATATTCTCCGGGGCAAGCACTGTGCTCCACTTTGAATTCTCGTGCCTCACAGTGGACAAAATGTGCAGCAGTATGCTGCTTTGGCTTCTGGCGTCAAACAGAATCAAGGCCGAGGAATTGGCCAGTAACTTAGGACTCATGATTCCCGAGGGCTGACCTTCAACGTCATTCCAGTCCTCCCACACGCGATCCGCATGCAGATACCGGTACAAGCCGCCGAGTGGTTCAGAGGATCCTGGTGTCGATGCCCCTCCATAGATCCACATAGTGCCGTTCTGCGCACAGGCGGCGTGGTTGAAGCGAGCTGTCGGCACAAATGCTGAAGACGGCAGCACCAAACTAATCGTATTAAGCCGAGGGACATATTCGGCAAGGCGGTTGAGAGATCCCAGCGACCCGATGCCGCCAAAGATGAGAACCCGGTCGTCTAACATCACCACACTTGAACCTCCAAGATCTTCCAGCGTCTTCCAGACATCATTTCTCCACCACTGTCCCTGGTACACGTCAAGGTCGACTGAAGCGTTGCCGACCTCGGGAAATGCTGCGTGCGAGAGAGCAAAGTTGAGTTTGAGCTTGCCGGGGGTATCAATCACGAGATCCGGAATCGTAAGCACATGGTCGGAACCCGCATTCGTGATCCTCTCATACCTTAAGAGCACATGCGTCATCGGCGATGATACTGTGGCTGTCGTATGCTTCAAGTCGAGGTTTATCAGCCGTGATCCGATGCAATCGACCAACTGCAATTTCACGACGACGGGTTGGCCAACAATAATATGCTTACCAGAGACAGGTTTTATGGAAAGAATTTCAACACGGCTGTTTGGAGGGGGCGCTTTGTCGAAGTACGAATTGGCGTGACCTGGATGCACAACCACAGTGCGACTGATAGCGCTGCGAAGGAAGCCCGCTTCGAAAACCAGCTCCGCTTCCACACACGATGTGCTCAGCTGCAAATCAATGGCAGCAACGCCGATGTTCTTATCCACCTCTGCGCTGAATGCTTTTGCTGATGCAGCCACAAAGGTTGGCTGTGGGTCGCTTTGGCTAGTGTCCCCAGAAATGCGGTGCCTGCGCAACTCACGAACACTGACGGAGCGGGTAGTCTGAAGATGAGCGGGAGAATCCCCGTTGAGCACTCTAACTTTTGCTGACAACGTAGAATTCGCGTAGACGGGATCAGGTGGAAGATTAACGACGGCAAGGTGGGTGGCCTCGCGCGACATGCGTGAGGCGTTGCGGAATCCAAATGCCTGCGACAGCACAGGGTTGTCATTGGCAAGTATGCATAATCTTGTGATGAGGTATTTTTAATTTTGATGTCCTGTGCTTCACTTGCTTCAATTGACCTATTCTTTGATACTGGTGAACAATCATCGTACTACGGCCCTTTTCTCTTTGACATGGGAAGAACAAAAAACAAAGAATACACACCTGCAGGTCTTGGGCCCAAGATTGGCCGGAAAGCAAGATGCGCTCACCATTGATGTCGACCAGCTCCAATGCTCCCGACGCCGCAGAACCCACAGCAAAATGTCGAATCCACTTCCCGCCGCCAACTCCAACCTCTTCCGAACTTGCATGCGAACAGTAAATATCAGAGGATCCAGACCCTGCACCATGACTATCCTGCACAGCGATGATGAGGCAGCGCTCTGACGTCGATGACACGTCTTTCAGAAGATGGCCCCTGAACAGCGAGAGCGCGTCTGCCGGTCCCGTTGCCAAGGTATGCACAACGCGCACATCTCCCCCAGATCCCACCCGCAGAATTATTGCGTCGCTTATGCTTGACGCCACGGCGATGAAACCAAAGCCCAGCCCCCCGACTATGCCCGTGTGCTCGTAGCCGTCCCTCTCAGCCACCCAGGACACCAGGTGTGCCGGAGCGCGACACGCGTGTTCTGCGACGATGAGAAACTCTTGATTCTCCTCGTCCCACTGCATCAGAGCGACCTTCCCGCCCTTCTCGTGAGCAACGGCCAAGAGGGCGTGCTCAGACGAGAAGGAAAGGTGCGTCAGGGATCGTGCCCCGTGACTTTCGAATTCTTGTATCAGCAGCATTTCGGGCTCGATCCCGGGCCCGCAGCTTTCTCGGTACGCTCGTCCGAAGGAGTAGATGGCAGATATGATGTGATGGCTCGAGCCATTGTAATAATTGGAGACCGCGATCAGAGTCTGCCCGTTGAGTTGCATCACCTCTATTTGCGTAGCACCCATCGTCATAAAGGTCTGAACTGCAGCGACATGCGAAATTCTCCCCAAGCTCTGCCGAAGCGAGTAGACAGCGGAGGGCACATAATAGCTCTTGAGTTCATCGTCATAATGATTTGCCACGAGCAGAAACCATCGTTTACACAGCTGCACATTCTGCCACCAGACCGGCCTCGAGAGTCCATGGATTCGCGAAACCTCTGCCAATGACATGGTCGGCATCTCCAAGTGCGCGGCTTGACTGGACATTTCATACAGGATTGACTTGTAAAGCGGCGCGACGAGCGATGCAGGGTGCATGTCTACTGAGCAAGTGCCTGTACACGCGAGACCCGCGCATGCAACCATGAGAAGATTCTGCATAGCCGAGCCATCTTGAATACTACTCACGTCCACTTGAAATGACAGGAAATGCCGTACGCCAGAGCAGTTTTGATCCCTAAAGCCTCCGCTGGCAAATTTGATGGGCACGCGCTCAGCCGACGCAATTTGAGCTTTGCCCTGTTGTTGTTTTTCACCATGGTACCCTACAGGTCAGTAAGAGCTCAACAATCATTTTTAAAGACAAGACAAGCAAGAGATACGGTCCATGAGTCCAGATGACAGACTAGATTGACCTGCGATGACGTCTCAATCCGCAAGCTGGCCATCGGCATTTCAGACAGGACGTTTGATGACTGGGCACGATGGCATGTCAGAGCTCCGATCCCGCGTTGCGCTGTGCCCCAGCAGGCCAGACCAGGATACAACAAGTCCTCGAAGCGGCATCTATCTGGTGCATTCGAGCCTGCACCATCGCAAGAGCACCTGTTGTTTGTGATGCATTTGTACATGCAGCACTGATTTACGGTGTAATTGGAGGCCGTCCTGTTCTGCACGCAGTTTTCGGTGCACGAGCGGTTGCACAACCCCTTGTCACAATCCAGGTGCTGGTGCCCCATCAACTGCAGAGTTTGATTTTGCCTGAACATCGACGAGGAGCTCCGTGTGTGGTATGCCATGCCCGCTTCCGCAGGCCCCGTGGGCGTTTCAATCATCCACCAGCCGTTCCAAATGTCCTCCTCCGCTAACGAAGCGAGAGAGAAATCCTTTGTCGGTGCAAATTTGGGCTTGGGCTGTGCCTGTAGCTCCTGCACCTCCACCTGTACTCCGCGCTGTCCAAAGGCCTCTTGCAGTGATTCTTTCGTCAAGCGCAAAAGCTTCTTCGCTATGCTATCCTGCAGCAGGCTTTCAGAGGTCGGTGTTGACGGGGCATCCGTGGGTTCGGGCGAGCCATCATCTGAATCAACCTCCTGCTGTACGGAAATTTCAAACTTGATGACTACCTCGTATTCAGCAACGTTTAGCAGATGTCGGCGCCTTGTCAAAATTGTGGACTTGGGAAAGACAAAAACCTCGAGAATGGTAATATCTTCCGGCGACAAGGCCAGCACCTGAGCAAGGGATTCCACAAACGCCAGCTTTTCCGTCCGGGACAGACCCGTAGATCCATCCTGCAGTGACTGGATGAAGGTCACGTCCCCTTGCACGTTGACTGAACCTGCAGCAGCAGTGATATTGATGCCGGAAGCAACGAATGGGATGATCCCGACATGACCCTCCACGAAAAATTCCAAGCTCCAGTCAGAGCTCGCGGCACTGATGGTCAGATCGTAGAAGTATGCCCGCCCATTGAAGGTGCTGATGTTGGCAACTTGTCCGTGCATTCTTGCATCCGAGTCTGCTGGAAAAACGTCCGACGTTGGAAGCAACCGGACACTCACGTTGTACTCGCCCGTGAGAATCTGGTTTCCACCAGCGTCTTCGAGCTGAGCCACGGGCTGTGGAATGAGTGGCAAGCCTGCTATTCCACGCGTAGCGCATCGCAGCACACGCAATTGTGAGGCAGGGCCTGTGATCACGTTTAACGGCGCTGTTTCCACCGACATCAGCCCCGGAGCCGCAAAAACGATGGTGTAGCCCGAGCCGCGCAAAGTCAAGGCGAGGTCAGTAAAGTTCACATAGCACCTGGCGTTGCTTTCACTATCAATCACTTGCACGCGAGCGCCCCGAAGCTGTCCAGCCACTGCGCCGTTGGTACCAATGCCTGCTGTTACCTGCAGCTCGTCGCCTTTCGTCAAGCCAACGAAATTTCCCCCTACGTCAGATGCAGCAACTATGGGACTAGTGGATAGAGGCTGGCCTCCGAAAGCTTGCTTGGGGGTCTCTGTATAGAGTGCCAGCCGAGCTGCCGGTCCAGCATTAATGGAGAAAAGGGCGCTCATCGCGTGAAAGACCACAGACGAATTTGGAAGAGACACGATAGCACTAAAATTCATCTGATATCCCATGGCGGCAACATTGACTGAAAGATCTGTGTAGTTACCAGATCCAAGGACTTGTAGATCGAGCGATCCATTCAGATTCTTGGTTCTGAGGCTCAAGGAGTGCCTGCCATCGCCAACCCCGACATTTGCAATGCAAAAGTTTGCCTCGCAAGTTGTGCCCTGTAAGACGGGAGCGCTGAAGGCACACATCGCCGTCGGAACAATCAGTTTGACTGAGAAAAGAGAATCACAATCTTCTACGACGTTGCCACCGGCATCGGATATTGCCAAGAGGGGCTGGATCGCGAGAGCCACCCCGCCAGTGCTGTTCGTGGGTTGTTTCAGCAGCAATATCTTTGCAGGCTGGCCAGTAGCGACGTAAATCCAGTGCAAGTGCGTTCCACGAACACCAGGCGACGTGAAGCGGAGCAAGTAGAAGCCAGGAGATCGTCTAATTGCTGCGTCACGAAGATCGAAGGATCCGTGCATGTTGACGAGAGCTGGCCCTGCAAAGTTGCCCAGCGGAGAGGGAACTGCCCAGTTCAGGCGCAGGTTGACACTTGCCGACAGGACGAAGCCGTCGCATGGAGACAGATTTACGTCGGGGGACACCTCGATGAAGACAGGTATGGATTCCTCCCCATCAATTGCGGCTTGGCGGACTTGCGACAACACGCTGTACTTGGACAGCACGATAGCGTTAGAGTCACAGCTCGCAAAACACCCAGGAAAGGGGCCCCGGTTCACGGAGAATCCCACCATCTTTAGCAGGTCAAATCCTCCAACCGACAATCGGCGCAACTGCTCTGTGTCATAATCAAAGTCGGAGCACTTGACGGAAACATCGAGGAACGCCTCAACGAGGACATAGTCATGGGGAACCGTGACGTTGATAAGCACGAGGCAGGACGACTGACCCTTGCACTCAAATTCGCGTGAGACTTCACGCTGCTCCATCAAAGACACGGATACATTGAGAGGCTCTTGCACGAGATTTCCGCCCTTGTCCAACGCGTCTAGCTGAAGCGGAAGAGGCTCACCACCTCCGACATTTACATGCGCATTGAATGGCTGAATTGCTGGCCACGGCTCCACGATGGACACGGGGGGAAACTCAACTTGGGCAAGCTGCGCATTGAGAAACTGAGATGTCAACGCCCCCGCAAGTGAATCCGCCTCCCTTTTGTTTGCCGTGTGAATCAAGACTTCGATGATGATAGCCACTGTACCCGCTTCCTTGATGGCTGGAGATGATGTGTCCTCTACCACTGACATGACTGTGATGGAACTGGCAGGGCCTGCTGAAGCGATGGCGTTGGAAAATCTCTTCTGATGCTGGACACCAACAGTGAGAGCTTGCTCGAGCTGCTGATGCGCACCACCCTCGATGAATTCGCGACGTCTCATGCCCAACACCTGCCATGTTTCAGTTCAACTGCATTGCACGCATGATATCCAAAAGAGCCAAGTACGAAGACACAAGGCAAAAGTTCCGACCGACAGACATTAGGGGCAGGGGAGAGTGAGACTCACATGCAGCGTAATCAGTACAGAGCGAGGAAGCTTTGATGGGTCCAGCGCTGCATCACTGCTGTGCATCTTCGTCGACAAGCGAAATGCATTGCCTGCGCTGACGTTAAAAGACGGACTGACGATGTCGGTCAAATCGGGGAAGGAAAACACGAGTGCATATCCAGTGGCTGCGGCATCCACAACAAGATCTGTAAATATGGCCCACGAATCGTTGACCTGCGCGAATCGGTTCCCGTACAAGTGCGCGGGCGAATCAGCCTGCAGCACCGCTGAGACAATTCCCGACACGTTGGCGGCCAAGTTGCCTCCAGCATCCACAAACCAGACGACTGGTTGGACTGAGAGCTGGTCACCTCCAACGCCATCACCAGGGTTCTGTTTCAAGACCATAGAAACCGCAGGTCCGGCCTGCACACTGAAAGGAGCACTTTTCATGGTCGCCAGCACAGTTCCAAACCCGGTGGTGACATTATTCGGAGCAGAGCCAGGCAGATAAGCGGTAAAGGTGAGCGTCTGGTTGTCCTTGCGCAAGGTCAATGCCAAATGTGAAAACACTGCGAGACCTTCCACAAAGACCTCAACGGTTTGGCCAATCATGTGCTGCCCGCCCGCAGCGGCTTGCGTCACCTCCACTTCATACGCCCCATGGTTCTCAACGACACGATTGCCTCCCAGATCCAGGAGCTCGACAGAAACTTGCGGCGAGAAGGCGCGCGTCGCAACCGAGTTTGAAGGCCGTGTGACAAACCCGATGGCTGCTGGGTTCCCAACTCGAATGAATATCGGGGCACTAAAAGCGTGCCAAACACTTTGAGGAAGCCACGACACGCTGATTTCGGCATTGAGGGTGCTTGCGTTATAACATTGCACTCCTCCTACCTTGGCTGACGTTTCCACTCGCACGCGGAGCTGGCCTGCCTCCGACAGACTGCCCCATGGTACGAAGATGCGGTCCAGTATCAAACTCATCTTGGCGCAGTTGTTGTCCTGGCCGTCAGAGACAAGGAAGTGGCTCCCGATGCGCTCGTTTCCGATCCAGACACCGGAGACGTATTCGTCGGGATCGGCAAAGTCGGAGTTGGCCACGCGCACCGAAACCTGCATCTCGCTTGCCTGCGACGCTGGAACCACCGGAAGCAAAACTTGGCACGCTGGCCCTGACGCCTGCTTAGAAATGCAGGACATCTGAACAAAACGTCTGGAAACAGGAGCCGGGGGCAGGACTGAAAATTGAAGCACATACGGCCCAGCGGCCTTGTCCACCCTCAGATTGGAAAAGGTGAAGCAGCTGTCAGAGAGAGGGCCACTGAGAACATCGCCGGACAAAGGCTCTTGCGCTGCTCGTCCGTCAGGAGATGTCGTCAGGTTCGCCGCAATTGTGATCCCGGAACCAGAAACCAGATTCCCTCCTTTGTCGCGCACGCAGACTCGCGGGTCGAGACGCACGCCTCCGAAGCAGCCTGGCTGTCCAGGCGCGCATAGTGGATAGGCTAGCTCCAGGTACGACGCCTGTCCTACTGTAACAAGGATGATATTGCTCGTGACACTGGGTAGCACCGCGCTTGAAAACTCGAGCCGATAAGACCCAGGGGCATCGATGGCGAGGTCCTTAAACTTGGCGAGGCCCTTGACGCTCGTCACCTCCGCCGCGCCTGTCAGCGTGGTGCTGACACTATCAGAACTGTTGTCGCCGACACCGCCAGCGTGGATTGTTTTCAATGCCACACGAATGTTGATGGCTGCCGAATCTGACTCCACCAGATTTCCGCCAGCGTCGAGGAGATGAATCCACACCGAAAACGGATGCCCACCGCGTCCCTCAGATGGCTGTGCAGCGATGAAGAGTTGCGTCGCCATGCTCGCCATCACCTGGAAAGGTTCTGCCACCGTCGAAAAGCCACAGGGCCACTGAGCGCGGAAGACAAGCGTCGCAGAGGCTGTCACCTGAACAATGGCCAGATCGGTGAAGGTTGCTACCCCAGCAAGAGCCAGTACGTGCAAGGTGCCTTGCAGCCCGCCGTGCGGACCTGCATGGGATGAATTGCGCAAGAGAGACACGTTGACGGCAACCGAAACATCAGCGGTATTGTTAGCGAGGTCCAAGATGACAAGTCTGGGCTGGTGCATGAAGGGTTGTACTGCAAACGCAGCTTCAGGCTGCCTCTGAATCGACATCCGGACACAACTGCCAGCCTTGACCGTGAAGGCCATCGTCTGGCCGTGCAACGTTCCATGGCGAAACTGCAATACATAGCCGACTCGAGCAGTGGGGATGAGGAGCGAGGGGAAGTGCGCCGTGCCCGCAACAGCAACGGCTTCCGTCACGCCTAGCAGCTTGCCTTGCATCACGAAACCTGAAGGGTGCATCACGAAACCTAGGGTTGCGCTGATGTTATAGTCCACAGGCACGAGATTGCCGTGGGCGTCACGAACCGACACCTGCAAAGGCCCTATAGGCTGCATGGATGTGAGATTGAGGTGCACGAACTGGGCGTAGAGGCTATCCTCCCTCGCTTCCCGCACCCGGAAGACACGAGAAGTTGCCGATTTGAGAAACGGCGAGCTGAAGTTCAACTGGTACACTCCAGCGCGATGCACAGTGAGATTCTGGAAGAGCGCCACTCCAAGCGGCGCCCTGGCTGCAACCTCCGTCACGCCAATCAGCTGCGCGTCTGTGAACGACGCATTCACCGTCAGCAGCTGCACATGGATGTGGTCTAAGAAGTCGAGGACTTTGTTGCCATTGGCGTCCAAGGCGCGCACGAGCGGAGGCTGAGTGAACGCAGCTCCAGCCACTGTCTCCCGCGGCTGCTGCTCGATGCCGAGCCTGACCGGGACGCCAAAGGGCACCGTCGCAACAAGCACAGATGCCGAGACAATCAGGCTAGGTGCGCAGGAGACGCAAGTGAACGTGAGACGATACGGCTTGGAGGCGTGCGCCGGCCGCAGGTTGCTGAATGTCGCCACTCCTTTGACTGTCACCACCTCGGTCTCGCCCACCAGCGCCACAGGCTCGCCTGTCGCACCCTGCGCTCCATCCTCCCCCGACGCCTCCAAGTGTTGCTCTTCTGCCGTCACCTGTATTTTGGCAGAGGAAAGGATGTTGAAGCCATGCACGTCGCGCGCTGCAAGCACGTAACGCTGCTCTGCTGCTGCAATGATCGGCCTCGGTGGATACTCCACCACAGTCAACGATGTAAGATTGCCAGGCGACATGCGCAGTAGGCGATGGTCGTGTTGCAGGGGTCCCGTGAGCAGTCCGTGCTCTTGACTGGATACAGCCAAGGACAGAAGACCCTCACACACAAACGCGTCGCAGTACAACGTTGATGTAGATGTCAGTGGCACGCGTCGGTGCCAAGGCGGCGAAGCGCAGGTCAAGGCTTGTGTCGATAGCTTGGTTGCACGAGATTCAAAGACCGGAGATGACGAGGAGTTCCAGACGTGCCAGCGACAGACATATGTGTCTGCATCGCTGAAGCCCAGGCCAGTAACTGATATGGTGTCGCCCGCCGGCGCGGCAAAGCGGGGCGAAACCTCCAGCCAGGACACCGTAAACGCCACTGAGAGACTATTTGACTGCATGTCACGAGAGTTGACGACCATGTCGTACTTGGCTTCAGGCATGGCCTGCACGCGAGCGGAGAGGCTCGTGTCTGAAACCCATGACACTGCAACCGACTGATTGAGCCTCGGGATAGCACCGTGATCCACACGGCTTTCGAGATTTGAGGGCAGCAGCTCCATCTCTTTGCCATTGGGAAGCAAGACGGTGATGTAAGCATTCCCATCATCGGCTGTCACCGTCGCCAATTTGCCATTCAAGTGGAACGCATTTTCAAAAACGAGGCTATGGATTAGCACCTTCTCGCCCACGGCTGGTCGCCGGGTCAAAACCAACGTCGCCGGCAGCGCTCGCTCTCCAAATCCAACACCCTCAATGTGCAGGTCACCCTCACCTGCAATGCCCAGCACAGAGGGCACACGGCTAGTCATGTTGAGCGCCGGGGCAGGCGCCAGCTCCACCAGGTTAATGACGTCCGATGTCGGGAACACGACCAGATGGTGAGAGTAGACGCCATACACGAGCACTTGTGCGCTGCTCTGCGAGTGCGAGAGGAGAAAGACGTCACGGTCCGTCGATAAGAGCCTTAGCCGCCTCGTTGCCTCAAAGCGCCCGTGAAGCGCTGACAGATAGATTGGCGGCACGCGCGCCGCTAGAGCCACAAGAGGTGCGATGCGTGCATGCGACCAGCTAATTGCGACAACGCTCACAGCGGCCTGCTGTACCGCAATGCCCAGCAGCTGTTGCCGTCGGCCGTCCCAAGACAAGTGAGTAAGATGCTGCAACTCGGAGAGAAACAACCTTTCCTCCTTCAGAGTATTCAGCGACAGTCTGACTAGTTCTTTCCCCTTACGTGTTGCAACGACAAAGAGAAAGGACGAGTCTTGAATGGCTGCTACATCTCTCACAGATGTGCCGTTGACCGTCACGAGCTCCGATGTCAGACCGGTTGTGGGGTCAATTTCCAGCACGCTGGTCGCGAAGGTGGAGTTTGAGGATGGCGCACACCCGATGAGAGTCCCTCGGGCACTGAAAAACACTACACTCCACAGATTCCGCACGGGCCCGGCCCCACTGACCGGCGTGAGATGCAAACTTTGTGCGATTGTTGGAAAGGAAGGACCATACAAGCACGAGCATGCCGATGATGCCACCGCAGAGCATCTGCAGTTTCCTCGAATCGCGAGCTTGGTTAAGACTGCCGGAGCGCCAGGCGTGACCACGTACACAGCATTCGTGTAGATGTCGCCCTGTCATGCGGTGGCCATTCACAATCTTGCTATCAACAGAGGGAGTGGACTCGGCCCAATGGTTGCGGCATGCTCGCAGCAAAGCACGCTCGTCCTCTCGCGGCTGGGGCCACTGTGTGCATGCTTGAGCTTGCGCATACGCACCGCAAACGACGACATGGACGTCAACGGTAGCTGGGCTGCGCGAATCTGAGCCTCGGCGAGCACGTGGGTTCGATTGCACACGCCGCCGCTGCTCACTTCCTGTGAGCGCAGCTCCATGCATCCTGCTGAAGACCACACGCATCAGAGGCGAGCGGCTGCAGTCTCGGTGCGTGCTGTTGTGCGCCTGCGCGTGCTCTCTGCGTCACCCAGCACCGGTCTGCAGGCGATACCTGGATCAGCGGGGGCAGCCTCGTGCACTTGTATTCGGACGACAGGCCCGGCTTTTTGCAGGATGACGAAGGCTGCCGCCGCGCTTGCCTCTGCGCCAGCCTCACTCACATCCACGGTGCTGCAACACGCCGCGACAAGCACAGTGATCAGGAAGCCTCTACTCATTTCCTTCATCACGCCGCTTCGTAGTGAAAGGAGGTACAGTCACGAACTGTTGACACGAACCTTTTTTCTTTTTAGGTCCGACTCGAAAAAAAGAAAAAAAGGTCGCCGCCGAGTCGAGTCGACGGCAGTCGACGACGGTGCGGTTGTGCAATTGCGGCTATCTGGTAAATCGACAAGTGAGTGTCCGCCCAGCGCTCTTCCCGTGTGCCGCATATTCATCAGGACCTTCTCCTCCAAAAACAGCGCGCTGCTGAGACGTATCGAGTGATGTGCAAAACGATTCCTGACAGGCGGCATGAGTGGCGCCAGCGAGACGGTGCCGACGGAGATAAACCTCACAAAGTGCTTGCTATGTCACGAGAAGCCGTGCACTATGGCTCTTCTCCCCTGTGGTCCGTGTGCGCCGATCTGCACGCGTGCATATACAGCATACCAGCGTTGTCGCTCTCTGACGGCCTGACTGGTCGATCTCTGCTACGGCGCGCCGGTCCAGGTCACTTGTGTGCGTGCGCCGACTGCGCAACGACCTGCGAGCAGAAGACGTGTCCCATCCCGCACTGCGCGAACCTAGTGGAGAGCGCCATGGCCATCAAGGAAGGTGACACTAGACTGGATCCGTGAATTTGATTTCGACATAAGATCAATACGGTCATGCTCGAGTGCCTCGACTCGGATTATCTGGCATCGACTTCTCGGGGACCACCGCTCTGAAGCGTGTTTGTCTGGATACTCGTCATCGACACGAGTCTAGGTGCAAGGATGTGCAAGCTTAGCTTACACAGTTGTGATGTCTGGGTCCGCTGTTTCAGGCCCGGGCTCGCCCCGATTGCGTGTACGGAAGAGCCGATCTATGATTCCAGGGTAAGACTCGGACATGCGAATGAATAATGCTCTACTTGCGTTCGCAATAAACACTCGTTGTCTATCATCGAGACTGTTTGATAAGTACCAATAAACAAACATCATCATCATTAACTTGAACGCATGTCACTGTCACCGGCTGTCTCTGCACAAAGGCCTTGAACCACCAGCATCATTCTAGAGGTATTCTCAACTCTTCCCCTTTCAGCACCGTGATGAGGGGCAACCCTTCATCGCTGTGCACTCCCTCCTGCACCTATCTGCTCCCTGACGAAAAGCAACGGGGACATCTGTCTCATCTCGCCGCACTGGCAGCAAGCGGGAGCAAGCGAGGGGGGGAGAGAGCGAGAGCGAGAGCAAGCGAGAGGGGGCGAGAGGGAGCGAGAGGGAGAGAGAGGGCGAGAGAGGGATAGAGAGGGAGGGAGAGGGAGGGAGAGGGAGGGAGAGGGGGAGAGGGGGAGAGAGTGTGCGCGCTTTAATTCAAAAGCGATACCACCACGATGACAGAGTGCCCATGACATTAGAGTTCTATATACATAACATACATCATAAATCAAATACAAGACGGGCCAACTACCTTACAAACCCTCCTTTCCTTCTAGTTCGCCTGCCGCCGCCACTCGCCCCTCACTCTCCTTCCCCAGTACGGCACCCCGCGTGGGATCCGGCGCAGAGGACACGCGTGAGCGGGTTTCAGCACAACGCAGCAACGCATGTGGATGGAACAAATGCATCAGACCACTCGGAGTGTTCTCATCGGTCCTAGACGTACCTGCTCTCATAGGTGCACCCCACAACATACCCGCCACTCCCTCATACAGGGTGTGCCCTGTATGCGCACTCGAGCCCTCCTCCTCCTCCTCCTCTTCCTCGTTCACTGCGTCAGCTTTGAATAAACCTTCCTCCTCCTCCTCCTCCTCCTCCTCCGCCCATTCCTTCCCTTCGTCCTCCTCCTCTTCCTGGTCCTCCAAACACTCCTCCTCTCCTCCCTCGTGCGCATCGACCGTCATGCGAGTCTTTGTCCTCAGATCACGAGAGTCTCCTGTCTCTGTATCTACCCCTCCCCTTCTTTCTTTCACCTCTATCTGCGAAGGATTCAGACGTTTGGCCCAGAGATTTAGCAGGTGTGCTCCACCGTCAGCCGAATCCACTTCTTTCCCGTCCGAGGCCTCACCCATGGTGAAGGTGGCACACGTCCACGAGGGAAGGGCTGGGGAGGCTAGGATATCTGGTGCGGGTGCCTCAGCCTGGTTACCGATATGGCGTTTCTCGTTTTGTCTTTGCAGGGTCTCGTTTTCTTGCACCAAGCGATCCATCTCCTGAGACACGAGGTCAAGATCGTCTTGGGCGTCCAGCGTCTCCTCTTCAATGGATTCCAACACCTCATGCAATTCTCCGCACATGCCCAGCAGCCTTGAAGACAGCTGCACTCCCGCCTCCAGCAGCACCATAGCCCGCGCTCGCGCCGCGTTTTCTCGCGCATTGCTTTCCACGCTAGGTGCATGCATCTCGGATGCAAATTGGGTCTGTCGCACGACAGATCCAATTTGCGTCGTGCGACTGGCGTTGGTCAAGACTGCCTCAATTTGCCGCTTGCTCGATGGCGCTGGGTCCGCAGACAGCAGGTTGTCAATCTCTCGCTGCACCACTGCCAGTTCCCTCTCTGATGTCGTTGACTGCCGCGTTTCGCGCTGCACGCCACTTGCTTTCGCCTCAATCTCCCGTTTCGGCGACCCAACGCTGCTCTGTACGTGTGCGTGCACCGTCGTCAGCGAGCCCTCCTGCCCGCACGTAACCTCTGCAGAGCACAAGGGCACTTGCATGGCCGTCTGGGTGGCTGCCAGCAATTCCTGCGCCTGCGTCAATTCGGCACACATGTGCTGCAAGATTTTGTGCAAGACACTCTGCGAGTCCTTCAAGACACGACAGGTATCACACTGCCGCTCCTTGCCTTTCGCCAACGCGTCCTGCACCACCGTCAGTTCTTCGTTGAGCGTCGCAATCTCCTCTTGCAGCGACGCCATCCGCCGCGCGTCCTCGGCGTTCTTGTCCAGCAGAGCACTCACGTGCTCAAGCTTCTCCTC
>Ga0115006_10000277_pt1 | contig 27337 bp, 25 predicted proteins | sample ArcOceMetagenome_3_FD_88943 | JGI IMG/M metagenome (GOLD analysis project Ga0115006, IMG submission 88943) | Marine eukaryotic phytoplankton communities from Arctic Ocean - Arctic Ocean- Svalbard ARC20M Metagenome | ecosystem: Environmental > Aquatic > Marine > Oceanic | place: Arctic Ocean...
ATTACGTAATCTGGATCCCAGTAACCCATTTTTGCGTAAGGGATTACACCTGATTCGTAACGTTCACTTTTGATTCGAGTACGTGATTCTACAGCTTGAGACATGAAAACCTCCTGGTTTAAATTTATGCTAATTTTGATTGCTGGACTTTATATTCTAGAAGAATATATAACTTTTAGAATATAATAAGCAAACTAAAGTACTTATTATTCCTTTTTCTTAAACATAATATATCACTAACTGAAACCAAAGTAGTCTATACATTAATTATATCATAGATAAGTATTACTAATATTTACGCAGGTTACTAATAACTTTAAATTTTTTATTTTGGAGAAAACTGTTTAGTAAATATTTCACGATCAGATAAACTCTAAAATTTTTATTGGGGACTGAGTCCAGGGATCTAATAACGAACGAGGCCTTATCCCAACGGTTGGATTCCTTTAATTTTCTTTATCTTTTACTTCGTTGACTAAATATTTTATTAATGAAGCTTTCCCAAAATAAGTCACTAATAAGTATTGTAAAAGTGAACTTTTTTCAAAACAATTCGCTTTTTATTGAAAACTCAATTAAAATTAATTGTGTAATAAGTATGGTTAATGCCAGGATCCAGATTTGAACTGGAGACACGAGGATTTTCAATCCACTGCTCTACCGACTGAGCTATCCCGGCTTGACTTGTATACATATTATTATATGCTAAGGAATAGTTTTTAGCAAGTAAAAAGAATTACGTGTTAACCATAATGCTTAAAGGTTATATTAAAAAAACGTTAAAAATTTTAGCAAATTTACAATTAGCAATAACTCTGCTGTTTATCATTGGCTTAATTATTGCCGTTGGTACAGTTGTTGAACAAGACCAAGCTCTAACGTTTTACAAAAACAGTTACCCAGAACTTAAGCCTTTATTTGGATTTCTAACTTGGAAAGTTATTATTTTTTTTAGTTTAGATAAAGTATATACATCATGGTACTTCGTGGTGGTATTAATCTTATTTGGTAGTTCACTGCTAGCTTGTACTTTTACAACCCAGCTACCATCAATTAAGTTATTTAAGATATGGAAATTTTATACTAAAAAAAAGCAGTTAACTGATCTAAACATTAGCGAAAGTATAAAATTAAAATTTTTTAATTCGGTACCTTACCAATTTAATAATACTAATTACCATTTTTTTCGACAACAAAAAAAGAGCTACGCTTACTCAGGTTTACTAGGTCGGGTTGCTCCCGTCGTAGTTCATTTAAGTATTATTATTTTACTTTTGGGTTCTACTATAGGTTCGTTTGGTGGCTTTATTGCACAACAATTAGTACCAAGAGGCGAGTTAACCCATATCCAAAATGTTACCAAGTTTGGTAAATTTAGTTCTCTACCTCAAGACCTCTCTATTCGTGTTAACGATTTTTGGATTACCTACACTGCTGATTCTCAAACGGACCAATTTTATTCTGATTTATCCGTATTGAATTCCCAAGGGAAAGAAATCAAAAGAAAAACGGTGTTTGTAAATGAGCCTTTAACAGTTGAAGGTGTTGTTCTTTATCAAACTGATTGGGATATTATTGGTTTAAAACTTCGTTTACCTAATGACCAAATTTTTCAAGTGCCCCTGAAAAAGATTACAAAAAACGGTAGTAAATTTTGGGTTGGTTCGTTAAATTTTGACTCGACTTTACGTCAAAAATACTCGGTTGTCAGCAATAGCTTAAATGGTAAGTTATCGCTTTATAACGAACAGGGTGTAAAGCTTAACGATCTTCAATTAGGAGAAAAAATTTATCTTGATAAAAATATTGGACTTGAAGTTGTTGATTTTATAACAAGTACTGGTTTACAAATTAAGGTAGACCCAGGTATTCAAACTGTATATGCTTCTTTCTTACTATTGATAATTAGTATTTACGTAAGCTTTTTTAGCTATTCGCAAATTTGGTTGGTAGAAACAGCGAAAAGAATTACGATCGGGGGTAACTCTAACCGTGCAGTTCTATTTTTTCAACAAGAGTTTCGCACGTTAATTAAACAATCAACCCTACCTTAGTAACTTAAATACGCCTTTTGCTTATTTCATGTGCTTGTGTATTTTTTACGTATTCTGATATAAAACGACTTGTAAGAATTTTTCCTTTTTGTGCAATTAAAGGAAATACTCGCAAGATTTGCGGTAATGTTGCTTTATAAAGCGAACATAACGTTTATCATTATAGCAAAAATATAAGATATAATAACAGAAAGACAATGTTTACTAATAATAAATAAATTAATTTATAGCATATGAAAAAGTTACTATTATTTTTTCTATCGTTTACAGTTTTTGCTGCGACACCAAATTTAGCTCTTGCAGATGTTGCTGGTTTAACTCCATGTAAAGATTCCGCAGGATTTAAACGACGCCTTGAACAGTCTACGAAAAAGTTAAATACACGCTTAGAGAATTATGAGCCAGGAACGCCTGCTTATTTAGCTTTAGAATCGCAAATTAATCAGACGAAAGTACGTTTTGATAAATACGGCAAACAAGGCTTATTATGCGGTGCAGACGGTTTACCGCACTTAATTGCAGACGGTCGACCAAGTCACGCTGGCGAATTTGTTCTTCCTGGTGTTTTATTTATTTACATTACCGGCTATATTGGTTGGTCCGGGCGTAGCTATCAACAGTGGGCTAAAAAAACAGATAAGCCAAATGAAAATGAAATTATTATTAATGTGCCTGTAGCTATTGGTATGATGTCTGCTAGTTTCCTTTGGCCATTCGCTGCTTGGAAGGAGCTTGTCTCTGGTGAACTATTAGTCCCAAGTGATGAAATAACAGTATCACCACGTTAGTTTAATTTAAATAAAGATTAATAAATTTAGGGTTTAAAACTATGGACAAAAATTTACAAAAATACCTTTCTACGGCACCCGTATTAATTACAGTATGGTTATCTTTTACTGCTGGTTTTATAATTGAAATCCAGCGTTATATGCCTGATACACTGTCGTTTGCCCCATACTAATGGTAGACTTTTTCGAGACAGTTGTTACCTATAATGTCTTCAAAAAAGAATACTAATTAGCAATTTAAAGAGGCGTTAAAATATGCCTCTTTAAATATCAAAAATAATATAGAACTTGTTGTGCTAACTAAAAATACTGAGCCGAAACTTAAGCTTTTAACATCAACCCTTTTTAGTCGACTTTTATATAAAACACGATTCAGTAATCGTAAAGGTAACCAGTTTTTGTTAAGTGTCGATGTTTTAAAAGATGAAGTGAGGCGAGATCTTCTAAATATCACCATTCAAAATATCGAAAAGGTATACCAAAATCTACTCGAATTACCAAATTCTAATGCTTATCTAGAAAAGAATGGAAAACACATTTTTCTTCAGCTTATTAAAAAAACTTGCGAGGAATTTTTAACTCAACAATATGGATACCAGATAAAACTAAATAATCGTATTTTAAAAACGACTTTATACACCGAAACTCTTTTACAAGATTGCGAAATTCTTTTCGAAGTACCATTTTATTCGATTGTAAACCCAAATACACCCTATTTTAAAAAAATTTATTACCCTATATATAGTTACGCTTCGGAAAATTTTATTGAATCCCTATTAGATAATTTAGTTATTGAGATAAGTAACTGTATTGTTTATTTTAGTTTGGTCACGTTTTCTTTTTTATATACATTTAGACAAACACTATACCGAACAAAATTTTTATCTCTTAGAAATTTTGAGCGTTTTCGCAATAATATAATTTGGCAATTACGTGTAAAAATTTTTGTCCAGAACCCCATAGATTTATACCATAATCGGTATAAGATTTTTATCTTACGGACAAGTGGTTTATATTGCCGTAGTGTATATGCAAATCGGACAACTCAACTAACATCATTAAGTAAAATACCACTAACTATCATATCTGCAATAGAAATAAAAGATTTCATAATAAGCCGCTTTGATGAACTAATTTACCTTTTAAGCAAAGGTGTGCGTTTTACATTGACTTCCGTTGTGGGCCAAGTTATTGGCTTAATATGGCGTGGTATTATTGATGGTTTAAAAAAATAAATCTTCAATACTGAAATAGCCTTCCAATTTTATGTAGGCACCTTTCTGTTCTCTTGGGTTATTTTATAAGTACCACATAAGATCTAACTTTAACTACGAGAAGTCTTCCGATTCCCGTGAAAAAATCCATATATTCTGGTTGGTCTTAAAGTCGATGAACTTAGACCAGGTATACCTAGAAAATATAAACACATTTCATGAAATATAAACGACTTCCCATAGAATGGGAAATGTATATATTTGATACTTAATAAAACCCACTAAAACGGAGACGATATTCCTTCTTAAAAACCTTCCTTATTATAGCGGAGAAGGTGGGATTCGAACCCACGGAAGCTTGCACTTCATCTGATTTCAAATCAGACGCAATCGACCAACTCTGCCACCTCTCCTAATGATAATATTAATAAATATATATGGTATTGTCAAGATACCTTTCTATTGGGCAAGAAGGGATTCGAACCCCTGACACCATGGTTCGTAGCCATGTGCTCTAGTCCACTGAGCTACAAGCCCGATCTTATTATATCTTACTAAGGTTGCTAATGAAAGTCAAATAATCTTTTTCAGTAAGATTTTATACGCACTAGGGCTTGACCATGTTCCTTAAAATTTTAATGCGCTAAATTACACCCCTAAAAAAAACAACGTAAGCTCTAAGGCTTACGTTGTTTTAAAAGTTTAAACTAAGTTACAGTGAAGCTTTTGCATCACCAATAGCTTTCTTCAGAATTTCTTCGCTTTCAGGAGAAAGTTTTTGCTCACTCTTAATTGAAGTAAGAAGGCCTGCTTGTGAATTCTTAAGGTAGTTACGGAACTTAACGATAAATCCCCTTACATCAGCAACGGCAACGTCATCTAAGTAACCGTTAATACCTGTGTAGATAATAACAACTTGCTCTTCTACAGGAATTGGAGCATTCTGTGATTGCTTTAACATTTCACGTAAACGCTGACCACGTGCTAACTCATTTTGAGTTGCTTGATCTAGATCTGATGCGAATTGTGAGAATGCCTCAAGTTCAGCGAATTGTGCAAGATCTAGCTTAAGCTTACCAGCAACCTGCTTCATTGCTTTAATTTGAGCAGCTGAACCTACACGAGATACTGAGATACCTACGTTAATAGCTGGACGAATACCCGCGTTAAATAGATCACCGGAAAGGAAAATTTGACCATCCGTAATACTAATAACGTTTGTTGGGATGTATGCAGATACATCACCCGCCTGGGTTTCAATGATTGGAAGAGCAGTCATACTACCACCACCTAAGCTATCACTTAATTTTGCAGCACGCTCTAGTAAACGTGAGTGAAGGTAGAATACATCACCTGGGTAAGCCTCACGACCTGGCGGACGACGTAGTAATAACGACATTTCACGGTACGCAGACGCTTGCTTCGTTAAATCATCATAGATGATTAGTGTTGCTTTACCGTTGTACATGAAGTACTCTGCTAGAGCTGCACCAGTATAAGGCGCGATGTACTGTAGTGTGGCTGGATCATCAGCATTAGCTGCTACAACAATTGTATAAGGGCTTGCACCCCTTTCATCAATGGAAGTAACTACGGCTGCTACCGATGAAGCTTTTTGACCAACAGCAACGTATACACAGATAACATCTTCACCTTTTTGGTTAAGAATTGTATCAATTGCTACTGATGTTTTACCTGTTTGACGGTCACCAATTAATAGCTCACGTTGACCACGTCCAATTGGGATCATTGCGTCGATAGCTGTAATACCAGTTTGAACTGGCTCACATACAGACTTTCTTGTAATAATACCTGGCGCCATTGACTCTACAAGTCTACTCTCAGTACTTGCAATGTCACCCTTACCATCGATTGGGCGTGCAAGTGAATCAACTACACGTCCTAAGAATCCCTCACCAACAGGAACCTGTGCAATTTTACCTGTAGAACGTACCGTGCTTCCTTCTAGAATGCCTAAACCCGTCCCCATTAGAACGGCACCAACATTATCATTTTCTAGGTTTAAAGCAATACCAATAGTCTTATCTTCGAATTCTAGTAGTTCACCAGCCATAACTTGCTCAAGGCCGTAAACACGCGCAATACCATCTCCGATTTGAAGTACTGTACCTACGTTATCGATTTTAACTTCCTGGTCGTAACTTTCAATTTGTTGACGGATAATGTTGCTAATCTCGTCAGGTCTAATGTTGATCATAGTTTAAATTACTTGTTTATTAAAGAGTCTCTGAATTCTATGGTTTAAAAACTTAAAATTCAACTGTTGACAAATTAAACTCCTAAAAGATTACTAATTTGTCTTAATTGTCCGCGAATGCTTGTATCAATCATTTTCGAACCAATTTCAATTGTAAAACCACCAATTAATTGAGGATCTACTTTTAGTGCAAGTTTAATTTGCTTTGCACCTGTGATAACTTTTAATTTTTCTGCGATTTCTTTCTGTTGGTCCGCTGACAGCTTAATTGATGACGTAACCTTTGCAATTTCAATAGACTCTTGCTTGTATGATAATTCTAAGAACTTTTCAGCAATGTTTTCTAAAAGCTGAATACGACCACGGTCAACAAGTAATAACAGAAATTTTAAAGTTCGGCCGTCAATTTGCTCGCCAAGAACATCCTTAACTACATTCTTCTTCGCATCTTTAGTAATTAAAGGGTTACCTAAAAATTTCTTTAGATCGCTTGAATTTGCTAAAAACTGAGAAACGATATTCATATCGTTTGTCATGTTTTGTAATGAGTTATTGGATTTAGCCAAATCTAGGAGTGCTTCCGCATATGGCTCCGCAACTTTACATAAAACAATTGACATAGTTTAGTCGGATAATTTCGAAATATTTCTATCAATGATTTGTTGCTGTAAACTTGAAGTCAGTTTACCTTCCAATTGCATTGTAATTCGTTTTAAGGCTAGTGCACAAACATAATCAGAAATTTGCTTACGTACACGCCCCTCAATTGTCCCAATTTGGGCTTTTGCTGATGCGGTTAGTCGCTCGATTTCTGCTTTACCATCCGTTAAGATTGCGCTTTTTACGTTTTGCGCGGTAGCCTTTGCATCTTTCTCAATGGATTCGATAACCATTTGAGACTGTGCTAATTGTGTTTCACTTTCTGTTAAGCGGGCTGTCGCTTCTTGCAACTTTTCTTCAGACTCTTGAATTGCTCCAAGAATTTTCTGTTGACGTTCTGCAAGACTCTCAGATAAAGCACCGCTTAATAAGTAAAACAGTCCACCACCTAAAATAATTAGGTTAATTAGGTTGGCCTCAAAAATATCAGAGTTAAAAGAAACTCCTCCATCAGAAATTTGAGTAGAAAAACTGTTTAAAGTCTGAGTTAATAAATCCATTTTTGTAAAAATGTTTCTAATGATAACTGTGGTAATTAAAGAACAACTTCTTTACCAAGCAGTTTATCTTTTATAAGCTGGCTTAATTCTTCTACTTGAGTCTCTAGTTTTTCTAGAGCAAGAGATTTCTGCGCTTCTAATTCTTTATTTGTTTGATCGATTAGCTTAGCAGCATCTGCACGCGCTTGGCCAATTTCTTCAGCAACAACACTCTTAGCTTCTTGTTCTGAAGTAGCAACAGTAGATTGTGCATTAGATCTAGCAGTTTTTAACTGCTCTTCGTATTGCTGATATAATTCATCAGCTGTTAACAACTTTTCTGAGGCTTGTGTTAAGTTTCCGTTGATGTAAGCTTCACGGTCATCTAACACTTTTGATACTGGCTTATAAAATACAAAAGTTAATGCAACAGTCAATAAAATAAACTGAATTGCCATTAATGGTAACGTTGCATTAAAATCAAAAAGCCCACCAGCCAACATCTGCGTTGCAGGCATAATAAAAGAATTCATCTAATCTTTTCTGTAAATATATGTGTTTAGACTTAGGAAAAGCTAAGGAGAATTAAAAAGGTGCGCTTAGCAATAAGCTAAGCGCATTAAATCAAATTAACCAACAAATGGGTTAGCAAATAATAAACAAAGTGCAACTACTAGACCATAAATTGTTAGTGACTCCATGAATGCTAGAGAAAGTAGCAGAGTACCACGAATTTTACCTTCTGCTTCTGGCTGACGAGCAAGACCTTCAACAGCCTGTGCAGCAGCAGTACCTTGACCAATACCAGGACCAATAGCAGCTAAACCAATCGCTAAACCTGCAGCAATAACAGAAGCACCTGAGATAATAGGGTTCATAATAATTTATGTGTTAGTTTTAAATTTTAATTCGATGTTTATGAAATTAACAAATTTCTTAAAAGGATATGCACTTTAGTGCAAGTCCATACTATTCAACACACTCAGCAATATATGCAGCTGAAAGTGTAGAAAATACTAATGCTTGTACAGAACTAGCAAAAATACCTAAAACCATTACTGGAAGAGGTACCAGTAGTGGTACAAGTAGACATAGAACGGATACAACGATTTCATCTGCTAAAATGTTACCGAATAATCGGAAACTTAGAGATAGAGGCTTAGTAAAATCCTCTAAAATATTGATAGGCAGAAAAATAGGCGATGGCGAAATATAACGCGCAAATAAACCTAAACCTTTTGCTTTAAATCCACCATAGAAATAACTGATAGACGTTAGCAACGATAAAGCCACCGTTGTATTAATATCGTTTGTTGGGGCAGCTAATTCACCTTCTGGTAAATGTATAAGTTTCCAAGGTACTAAAGCACCAAGCCAATTTGCAACAAAAATAAACAAGAATAACGTTCCAACGTAAGGAACCCAAGGACGATATTCATGTTCACCAAGTTGATCTTTGGCGATACCAGAAACATATTCAAAAACCGCTTCGACAAAATTTTGCAGCCCTTTTGGAACCTGTTGCATGTTTTGTGTACCAAGAACAGCGATTGTTAATATGATTGCTATTACTAACCATGTAACTAACAATACTTGTCCGTGCACAGCTAAACCTGCAATGTTCCAGTATAAATGCGTACCTACTTCTACAGCAGCTAACGAAAAAAACATAGAAAAGTTTATAACTAGACGTAATATTGCAGAATTTTATTGTTCCCTAATATTTATTATACCTAGGTATAGTATTCCGGTACATATAATATTATAAATCGTTTCTTTACACACAAGCACTTATTTAAAGGCGCTATTAGAAAATAACAAACACAATTAGTAATGTTATAATTCCAATTGTAAGGCTGCTAGACAATTTTTAGATATTAAAATCTTAAGTTTGATTCTTCCTTACCAATTCCATGTATGCATCAGCTAATAACTTTTGTTGCCCTTTAGCATTTTTATGTACCCGTTCAAAATTTTTTCTTCTCCCTTCTTGATCTTGTATTGTTAAAAGATCAATTGGAGATAAAGCCATTTTAACTATATTTAACCAATATATATACGAACAACTTCTAAGTATACTAACACTAAAAGTGCTTTAAATACCTTATTAAATTAAAAAATTACCATACTGTAGTAAGCAATACGGTAATTTTACTGGTTTATCATTTATAATGAAGCTTGTTTCCCAGCCACAATTGCATCTGATAATGTTGAGATGATTAATTTAATAGATCGGACAGCATCATCATTTGCTGGAATTGGTATATCAACCATATTTGGGTCACAATTTGTATCTAAAATAGATATTATTGTAATGCCAAGCTTTTTACATTCAGCTATTGCAGTGGCTTCTCGCTTTGGATCCACTACAATAGCAATTGAAGGTATTTGTGACATTTCTGTTAACCCACCTAAATTCTGGCGTAATTTTTCATACTCTTTGCGTAAAAGGGCAGCTTCTTTTTTTGGTAAAAGATCAAGTGCACCTGTTTCTTCCTTTTTTGTAAGCTCTTTTAAATAACTAACTCGTTTTTCTACAGTTGCCCAATTTGTAAGAATACCCCCTAACCAACGGTGATTAACGTAATGTTCTCCACATTTATTAGCCTCTTCAGCAATAATGTTTGCAGCTTGACGCTTTGTTCCGATGAAAAGAAAACTTTTGCCTTCTTTTGCTGCTTTTTGCACATAATTATATGCATGCGTTAAGAGTCTAGCTGTTTGGACTAGATCAATAACATGTATACCATTTTGCTCTGTATAAATGTAGGGGAACATTTTTGGGTTCCATCTACTTGATTGGTGCCCAAAGTGCACCCCAGCGTCTAACAATTCTCCTAATGTAACTAATGTCATAAAATATGTTTAAATGAAATATGCTAAGTAACTAAAGTAATTTTTTTTCTAGAAAATCAGTCAAAAAATCACAAATTTTGTGGTGAGAATTTTAAATTTTACGTGAATAAAACTCAATAACGAATAGCTCGTTTAATTTTAGAGCAATCCATTCACGATCAATAATACCTAAAACTTTTGTACTCAGTGAACTCTTATCAAAATCTAAATTTTGTGGCACGTTAGATAGCGCAGGTAATTCTAAATTTTTGGTTATTAATTGTTTTGATGCTGCCGAATCTTTAATTGAGATAACATCACCGGGTTGACATTGATAACTAGGAATCGATACACAAGAATTGTTAATAGTAATGTGTTTGTGTCCAACGATTTGGCGGGCTGAGGCTATTGTAGGTGCCATACCTAAGCGGAAGATTATATTATCTAAACGCATTTCTAGCAATTGAAGGAGTATAGTTCCTGTCGCACCCTTAATTTTTTTTGCTTGCTTTATGTAGTTCATTAACTGTTTTTCAGTTAAGCCATAATTAAAACGTAGTTTTTGTTTTTCTTCTAATCTTACAGCATATTGTGTTAACTTTTTAGGTACTGCCCCATGTTGACCAGGACGATTTGTTAAGCGACCTTTTTTACTTGTAAGACCAGGTAAATCTCCTAAACGTCTTGTTATTCGTAACTTTGCCCCTCTGTATCGAGCCATAAAATTGGGTTTCCTCCTTTTATTTTTTGACTTTATATATCTATTGAAAATACTACAAAATTTAGCAAAAAGCAAAACTTCACGTAAATTAAATTACGCTAGGCGTGTATCTAATACAGCAGCTTTAAGGTTTTTAGCTTCGATTTGGCGAATTAAATTATTTTTAGCATTTTCATTTCGACTTTTTTTCAAGTTTTCAAAGCTATTAAAGCCTGTACCCGCAGGAATTAAGCGACCAATAATAACATTTTCTTTTAATCCATTTAACCAATCCTTTTTTCCTTCAATAGCAGCTTCTGTTAATACGCGTGTCGTTTCCTGGAAACTTGCTGCGGAAATAAAACTGTCACTATTTAGAGACGCTTTTGTTAACCCTAATAGCATTGGTTGATATGTTGGCGGTTCTTCATTACTGTTAATAGCTGCACCCGTTATAATTTCAGCCTGTCCGATATCTAATATTTCGCCAGGTAATAATGTTGTATCGCCACCTCCAGTTACACGGACTTTAGAAGTCATTTGTTTAACAATAACTTCAATATGTTTATCTGCAATTTGTACTCCTTGTGAAAAATAAGTACGTTGCACTTCATCGACTAAAAAGAGTTGTAATTGTTTAAAACTTTTTTTGCAAGCTATATGAATCGGGTATTGTAATTGAAAATAATTAAATAAAGTTTCTAATTTAGAGTGTGGGTTAACAGGGCCATCGGTCAATTGCTCTAAAAAGTTAACAAAGCTACCATTTGCAAATTTTACATTAACGTTTGGCTCCACTAATATAACAATAACTTCACTATTTGGTTTAGTTAACTCTATTTTATTATCTTTAAAAAATACTTTCCCTTCATGTGGGGCTAATATACAAGCATTTTTAATTTTTCGGGCTTCTAATATTTCTTCAATTTTTGGTAAGCCTTGGACGATATCTACGGTTTTTAATTTTTCATATACTAAAGTTGCTAACATGTCAGCTTTTTCAACTAAAGAATAAGGGCCAACTCGTAGAACGGTTCCGGGAGAAATTAAGTAAGGTCTACCAAGTCGTATTTGTATAGTATCATTTTTGATTTGATATATTTGACCTGCATATTTAGAACGTATTTTAGTTGTTATATACGTACCAACTCGAACTAAGTCACCTACCTTAACCGTAGGTTTTTCCTCTAAATTATTGTAGAAACAGGTTTTAAGAGAATTTTCTTGTAAGAGTAAAAATTCAATATTATTGTTTTTTTGTTTAAAGTTGACTAAAGTTGCTTCGGTTTTTGCCAATAAGTCAATTTTTGCGATAGATGTATTGTCCAATACATATTGATTATTTTTAACCAAGTATTTAACAAAGAGTGTACTTTCGCTCTGAAAATCTTTAAAAAGCGATTCATTAATAGCTATAGGCTCATACAAAACTACTCTCATTTTACAGCCTTGCTCATAGTCACTACTAGTATACTCAAGTAGAGCTTTTAAATTCGAAGTTTTATTTTTTATATCTAAAACTAAGAATGTTTGTAGTAGATCAACGCCACCGTTATTTGATTTAATTTTCTCCCCATCTTTGTAAAAAATTCGTTTTACGGTTCTAAGTGTGATACTGCGTGTTTGAGCTGCAGGGAAGAATTTATGATTAAGGAAGAATCCTTTGTCTTGTGGTACGGTGTGCACGAAAACGGGGCGAAGAAGAATATAACGTAGTCCGTTATAAGTAATTGGTTCTAAATATGTAAGCTTTTGGATGCAGATTTTAGTATTTATACCTAATCTAATAAATTCCCCCGGCTGTACAAATCCTTTAATAGGAAGTGTTCGCTCATTTTCTGGTCCCGTGAAACGATAAAGTTCCCCCGGTTTAATAATGATTTCAGAATCTGCTTCATTAATTTCCATAAAGCCTGAAACATTTGCGTGTAAATTTTGGTAAATTTGTTGCCCCTCTTTGATAAATTTACCTTCACTAAAGTCGCATCTTATGCTTTGTAATTGTTTTATATAATGTGTTTCTTCGGGCACAAAATAAAGCGAACCTTTGAAATGTGTTTTTTTACTCTTTTTCTTCTTACCAAGATTACTTTGAGTTGAATAATAAACAATACCACCCGTCGCGGTTTTATACGTATCATCCTTTAGACTGGCTAAGGCTTGCCCATGCTTTAATTGTTCTCCCTTTTTACAATATAGTTGAAATGTGTGTGTTTCTTGCTTTGTTGTTAATAATAGCTCATCCTCTTGTGTTGCTATATTTTTCTCAACAGTACCATTTTCTAACACCATTGAAGATGTTACAATATTTATTTTAACTTTATTATCAGACTTTGAAATCTTAACAATACCAGGGTACTTATTAGAAATAATTTGACTTGCTATTGTTTGCTTCGGAACAAATTTTTGACCTACTTTTACATTAAATATTGCCGACTTCTGTAAAGTATAACGTTTACCATACAGTACCCAAACTAGACCCGTAGTCTCACTAATTTGTTTAGTTGCCCCTTCGCCATCTACACTTTCAGCAATCTTGATATTTTGGAGAAAAACTTCACCCGATACTTCCGTATAAATATCTTGACGATCTTCTTCTAAAATTAAATTAGCATCCTTTTTTATTTCGCCGAGAACCTGATTACGGTATACTTTTTGTTCATTATTTACTAATAGTAGTGCCGCCTTTGGTATAGCCACAGAACAAAACGTTTGATTCTGGGTTTCTATATAAAGTAGAACTTTTTCATTTAGTTCAAACCCTTTTTCGCCGTGGATAGTTCTGACTAAGGTAACTGGTAAATTTAATTGGTAACGGACTGTACCTCCAAAAGGTGCCCGAATTTGTTCTGTTAGGTCACCTGAAAATACCCCCCCAGTGTGGAATGTTCGCATCGTTAATTGCGTTCCAGGTTCACCAATAGATTGGGCCGCTAAAATACCAACAGCTTCTCCTAAATCAATTATCTTGGAATAAGATAAATGCCAACCATAACATTTTCGGCATACTGACCGTAATGAGTTGCAGGTCAATGGTGAGCGCAATTCAAAATCGTCTTTGTTTAACTGGAGTAATAATGTTGCCCGTTCATTAGTTATTTCTGTATTTGCCTTCCAATTAATTTCTTTATCTTCAATCGAAATTGGCTTTGCTAAAAGCCGCCCAATAAGACGGTCTTTGTTCGGTAGCTTGTTTTTATTTAACCCTGAAAAATCCTTTAAAGACAAGCCATCGGTTGTTAAACAATCTTCATCGCGAACAATAATATCTTGCGCTACGTCAACTAACCTTCTAGTTAAATAACCTGAATCCGCTGTTCGAAGGGCTGTATCTACTAAACCTTTACGTGCACCGTAGGAAGATATAATATATTCTGTAACTTTTAACCCCTCACGGAAATTACTTTTTATTGGTAAATCGATAATTTGCCCTTGTGGGTCTGCCATTAACCCACGCATTCCAACTAATTGCCTTACTTGGGAAATATTTCCACGTGCTCCAGAAAACGCCATAATGTATAAGGGGTTTAAGGGATCACTTTCGCGAAAATAAGTTAAAACTTCATCCTTTAAAACATTATTCGCGTTATTCCAAATATCGATAATTTTTTGAAAACGCTCAACTGTTGTTATATTACCGGAGGTATAGTTTTGTTCAGTAAAGTCAACATCATTGTTTGTCATACCAATCAGTTTACTTTTTGTAAACGGAACCCGAAGATCTTCGATGCTTAACGATATGCCAGATAGTGTTGCATAATGGAAAGTTAAATTTTTAACTTTATCTGCAATCAATGAAGATTTTATTACCCCGTAATTATGAAAAGTCGTAGCCATTAATTGCTGCAACTTTTTCTTATTTATTACTTCGTTCGTGAAAGTAGGTTTTTTATTTTTGTTATTCGCCATACGTTATAAGTGGTACTATTTTAGACAAAAGAATTATTAAGAAGAATACGTCCAGGTGTCGTTTTTAGATACTTAGTGAAACTCCCAGTCTCTAAGATTTGTTTAATTTGAATATCGGTTGATAAATAAATAACCCGATCTAGGTATTCGTTTTTTATAAATTCTCCAGCCTCCAGTTCCTCAGCAAGAGATTCATTATTATCATTACATCGAACCCAGACGAAAGTATGTAATTGTAATAATGTTTGAGTATAAGCTTTAATAACGTCATCAAAACTATAAAAGTATTGATCTGTTTTTAATTGCTGAGTAGGGTTATTTGCCGAAAGATAATAACAACCTAAAACCATGTCTTGACTTGGTGTAAGAATTGGTTCGCCCGTAGCTGGCGATAAAAAATTATTAGGTGCGAGCATTAACATACGGGCCTCAGTTTGGGCTTCAAGACATAATGGAATATGAACAGCCATTTGATCACCATCAAAATCTGCGTTAAAAGCAGGACAAACTAATGGGTGCAACTTAATAGCACGACCTTCAACTAATAAAGGTTCAAAAGCTTGAATACCTAACCTATGCAATGTCGGGGCTCGGTTAAGTAAAATTGGATGACCGACCATTACTTGTTCAAGAATTTCCCACGCCAGTGTTTCATTATTCTGAATAATGTTTTTTGCTGCTTTGATATTGTTGACTAACCCTTCGTATATTAAACGATGTACAACAAATGGTTGGAATAATTCAATAGCCATTTCCCGCGGTAATCCACATTGGTTTAATTTTAATTCGGGACCAACAATAATAACAGAACGGCCAGAATAATCAACCCGTTTACCCAATAAATTTTGTCTAAAACGCCCTTGCTTACCTTCAATAATGTCGGATAGTGATTTTAACGGACGATTATTTAACCCAAATACGGCCCGACCACGTTTACCATTATCAATTAAGGAATCAACCGCTTCTTGTAACATACGTTTCTCGTTCCGTATAATTAGCTCTGGAGCTATAATTTCTTGGAGTCGGGCTAAACGGTTATTTCGATTTATAACACGTCTATATAAATCATTGAGGTCTGAGGTTGCGAACCTACCACCATCTAATTGAACCATAGGACGTAGGTCCGGTGGTAGTATTGGAATAACATCTATAACCATCCAGGATGGATCTGATCCAGACCCAATAAATTGGTCAATTATCCTCAAACGTTTGATTAACTTTTCGCGATCTAAATTTTTTGCAGAGGGTATTAATGACCTTAGTTCTTTTGATTCTTTTTCGAGGTTTAAATCTTTTAAAAGGGTTTTAATAGCTTCCGCTCCAATACCTATTTCTACGCCATTAGTATCAGTTTTCTCAGAATCAAAAACCTGCCAGTCAGTTTCTACCAGCACTTGTTTATAAACAAGTTCATTATTATTAGCAGGGTTTAGTATTATATAAGAATTAAAGTAAATGATTTGCTCTAGTTCCTTTAACGAAATATTTAATATTAAAGCAATTTTACTGGGACGTCCTTTAACGTACCACACATGTGTAACGGGGGAAGCTAATTCTACAAAACCCATTCGATGTCGTCTAACATTAGACTCAATCACCTCAACCCCACAGCGTTCACAAACTATCCCTTTATATCGTACACGTTTATATTTACCACAATGGCATTCCCAATCATTTACTGGGCCAAAAATCCTTTCACAAAATAAACCCCCCATTTCAGGCTTTAAGGTACGATAATTTATTGTTTCCGGTTTAATGACTTCACCTATAAATTGGCCATTAGGAAGAACTCTTTTCCCCCAATTACGTATACGCTCAGGGGATGCTAAATTAATCTTTACATAATCAAATGCACGCTCTGTTTTTAACATACAGTATTAACTTTAAATTAGTTGATTGTCCACGATGGTAAAAAATTTACTGGGTCAAATTATTCAAGAATAACAAAACCATAGCACTCTTTAAAAGTAAAAACTTTAAATAAGGTTTCGGAAAACTCTTAAGTTAGAACACTTTCTTCGCTCTGCGGTAACGAATGAGGCCCTTCTGTTTCAAATTTATACGTGGCGACATCCAAGCACAACGCTTGTAATTCTCGCATTAAAACTTTAAAGGATTCAGGCATTCCTGGTTTTGGTATAGGAAGACCTTTAACGATAGCATTTAACGTTTCGTTACGGCCTTGCATATCATCAGATTTAATTGTTAATAATTCTTGCAGAGTGTATGCGGCACCAAAAGCTTCAAGTGCCCATACTTCCATTTCCCCTAATCTTTGTCCCCCTTGCTGTGCACGGCCGCCAAGTGGTTGTTGAGTCACTAAAGAATAAGGGCCGGTTGAACGTGCATGTATTTTATCGTCAACTAAATGAACGAGTTTTAACATATAAGCCCGACCAACTGTTATTGGATTTTCAAATACTTTACCCGTTCGGCCATCCCGCAAAATCATTTTACCAGGGTGCTGATTTGAAAAAATCCAATCTTTTTTTGTTGCTGCTTTTTTTAATTTATTATTTACTAGCGCCCGAGAAGCTTCTGGACCATACATTTCATCAAAAGGTACAATTTTAAATCTCACATTTAAATTACCTGCGGCAAAACCAAGTAAACATTCAAAAATCTGCCCTACATTCATACGAGAAGGAACACCAAGTGGGTTTAAAATCATGTCAATAGGTGTACCATCTGGCATATAAGGCATATCTTGACGAGGTAATATTTTTGAAATTATCCCTTTATTACCATGTCGACCAGCCATTTTATCACCGATTTGGATCTTACGTGTTTGGGCGATATAAACTTTGATTATTTCATCCGTTCCTGGAGGTAAATCATCCCGGTTTGCTCGAGAAAATATTTTTACATCTAATATTCGGCCACAGGTACCGTGTGGTAGTTTTAATGAAGTATTTCGAACATCCCGAGATTTACCTCCAAAAATAGCCCGTAATAGTTTTCCTTCAGGAGGGTAATCGGATTCACCTTTTGGTGTTAACTTACCCACTAAAATATCGCCTGAATTAACCCAGGCGCCGATTTGTATTATTCCGTTTTCATCTAAATGACGTATAGAATATTCATTTACATTAGGTAAATCCTTAGTAACTTCTTCCATGCCTAGCTTAGTTTGCCGAACTTCAAGTTCAAATTTTTCTATATGAAGTGAAGTGTATAAATCGTCATAAAGTAAACGTTCACTAATAATAAAAGCATCTTCATAGTTATAACCTTCCCACGGCATGTAAGCAATCACAATATTTTGTCCAACTGATAACTCACCGCCCTCTGTAGATGCACCATCTGCTAATATCTGACCAATTTTTACCTTTTCATTTATTGAAATAATAGGCTTTTGGTTTATACAGGTATCTTGATTCGAACGTTGGTATTTTGTTAATGTGTATGTAAAGACTGTATAGTTTTTATCGCGGACAGTAATAAAACCATCGGTAATATTAATTACTTTTCCACAACAAACACTTAAAACAGTCATTCCCGAATCACGAGCAGTTTGCCCTTCAAGCCCTGTTCCAATAACTGGAGCTTCAGGATAAAGTAATGGGACAGATTGTCGTTGCATATTGGACCCCATTAGAGCACGGTTGGCATCGTCATGCTCTAAAAAGGGAATAAGAGATGTTGCAAGTGAAACAACTTGAATTGGCGAAACTGCAATATAATCAACTTCCATTGATGAAACGTTAACCAGATTTCGATTATAACGGACAGGAACAATCGATTCTTGAATAAATCCATTCTGGTCAATAGCTAAATCTCCAGCTGCAAGATTATATCCATCCTCTTGTGTTGCATCTAAGTAGATTGGGAACGTATCCTTTAAAATCTTACCCTTGTAAACTTTATAAAATGGGGTCTCAATAAATCCATATGAATTTACTCTACTGTAAGTAGATAAAGACCCAATTAAGCCTGCGTTAGGTCCTTCTGGTGTTTCGATTGGACAAATACGCCCATATTGACTTGGGTGTATATCACGAACAGCAAAACCTGCTCGGTCACGAGTTATTCCACCAGGTCCTAAAACTGATAAACGCCTTTTGTGGGTTAATTCTGCCAAAGGGTTTGTTTGATCCATAAACTGGGATAATGGATTGGAACCAAAAAATTCTCGTACAGATGAAACTAAAGGTTTTGGGTTTATTAATACGTTAACCCGTAAATAGCTACGTTCACAAATAATCATACGCTCCTGAGCAATCCGCTCTAAGCGGTTTAAACCAACCCGAATCTGGTTCTGTATTAGCTCCCCGACCGACCGGACGCGTCGATTACCTAAATGATCAATATCATCATCGGCTGTTGGGGCCATCCGAAATTTAATTAATTCATTAACAATATGTAAAACATCGTTCGCCGTTAGAATATGTATATTCTTATCGACATTTAGATTTAATCGTTTATTTAATTTATATCGACCAACGTAACCTAAGTCATAACGCTTTTGATCGAAAAATTTTGAATATAACATTTGTTGTCCGGCTTTAACGGTGGCTGGCTCACCTGGTCGGAGTTTATCGTATAAGTTAAGGAAAGCTTCATCTTGCGAGATTGATTCGTACTCATCAAAAGTTTTTTTAAAATATTGTGGGTACTCAATCGTATTAAAAATTTCGGTGTCAGTTAAGCCTAATGTTTTAAAAAACACGTAAGCTGACACTTTTTTTGCTTTGTCAATTTTAATGGTAACAAAATCATCTTTATCAATTTCAAACTTTACCCACGTTCCACGGTTTGAGATTAAGCTAGCCGTATAATAACGGAAATTTTGTTTATCAGTATCGGTTTTATAATATAAACCAGGACTCCGAACTATTTGGTTGATAATAATACGTTCAATCCCATTCACGAGAAATGTCCCTTCGTTTGTCATTAAAGGAATATCGCATAACAGCACCTGGTTTTCAGACCGTTCGTTTGAGTTGGTTAAATATGTTAGTTGAGCAACGGTATAAATTCGAACACTATATGTTGCATCTCGCTGTTGCGCCTCTAATAAAGAGTACTTAGGCTGACGAATTTTGTAGTGTTTATGAGATAAATTTAATTCTAATTCATCTAAATAATCTCTTATCGCTGAAAAATTTTCTAATTCCTGGAGAAAACCTAGTTCGAGAAACCAACAAAAGCTGATCCGCTGGGTTTCTAACAAATTAGGCAACAAAAAATTATAAATATCTTTCTGTAAGCTATACATGTCTAATTTTAAGTTTTTTGTAATTTTTTGTAGCTTTATCAAAACGTATATAAAAAGTAACCTTAAACCTAAGAGATTTTAAAATTTAATATTAATATCCTACTTAAAAGATCTAAAAGTGTACCCTTGGCCACGTACCGTAGTTATAAAATCGGGTTTGCTTGGAGTATTCTCTAATTTTACCCGAAGCCGAGAGATATATACGTCTACTACCCGAGTATCAACAAAACGTGACGGCGTATATCCCCATAAGTGGGTAATTATAGATGAGCGAGATAAAGTGTTATTCGCATTTTTAATTAATAGAACCAATAACATGTTCTCAATAGGGGTAAGAATAAGTTTTCTTCCATCTTTAAGTATAGTATTTGTTTGCAAATCAATAATTAAATTCTGCAATTTTAATATATCTTTTTTATTTTGTGGACGTTCCGTAAATTTATCGTGTGTTCTTACTATTTGTTTAACACGCTCTTCAATCTTTTTTAAAGACACGGGTTTAAAAATATCCTCACTCACACCCGCTTCAAAGGCCAATATGAAGTTAGCAATTGTCCATAAGGAAGACAAAACAACAATAGGTTTATGAAAATATTCTCTGGTAGAGCTACAAAATGCATAACTGTCTAGAGTAGGTATTTCCATACCCAAAACAATAATTTCAGGATTATATAATTTTAATGTATTTAAAGCTAATTTTTTCTCGTAGGTTGCAATAACATGATAACCGAGTTGTGTAAACTTTCTTGTTAAATGTGTTAATATTCGGCGTTCATTATCAATTATTAAAATTGTTTTTTTACCTAGAAATTTTTCCACATTTTATTATATATGTAAACTATTATTAGTGGTACATAAGCCTTAGAAATTGTTGAAAAACTCTGCAACAAAATTAAGACCGCACCGTATTCTTCCTGTGTTGTTATCTATTTTAGTAATTATTACTTACTGATGATCATTACAAAGTTCGGTGGAATAGATAATTGGACCCACACCCGAACTATTAAGTCCAGACCAACAATAATTCCATAGATTTTAGAACAACTGAGATAGTAGAAAAAAGAAGGATTATATGTTACAATTCTTAAAAGTAATATATAAATATTATGGCGAGCGTAGCCAAGTGGTTAAGGCACTGGGTTGTGGTTCCAGCATTCGCGGGTTCGATTCCCGTCGTTCGCCCATATAAAGATAAAATTTAAAAAGGCAATTTTAATTGCCTTATTAGGGTTAATAAAAGAGGTAATTACTAACACTAAATTATTACTCCGTTTCAAGAAACACATTTAAATGTTTTGCGATCATGATGGCTTCGTTCTCAATTTTGTTTAATGCTGTTGGCTGGTCAATACCAACTAAAGGAATTTCACGTTTATCAGTTAAACAAAGTAAAAGTTGTCGTTTTGGGTTTAGACCTTCTTCGATCCGCATTTTAATGGACTTAATTTCATCGAAATTAAAATTTAGCCTTAATTCACGATTTTTACCTGGGAACCCTTTTCGATAAACAACAACTTGCTGTAAGTTACGATCGTATTCATTGTATCCCGACCCAACATTCCAAAAAATTGTCAGTGTTAGAAACATTCCTAACGTGACACCCACGGTCCCATAAAAAAGAAGAACAATCCCTTGGGGAAGAAATGAAATTCCACTGGAATCAGAAAAAAACAATAAGTCTATCTTTAGGTAGCTAGATAAGCCAGTACAGAAAAAGCCAAGCCCTCCTAAACTAACAGCAATAGCCCAAAAGAAGTTACTTAAACGTCGTGAACCATCAAAATTTGTTTTAATGATTGCAGTTTCAGACATAGAAGTTAGGGTAAAAGATATTTAAAATGATTTAAAGAAATCAGTAACAACTAAATCTTAATTATTGATACTGATTTTTATAGTTTGCTAAGGTTTAAAACCTACCTAGATTAATCTGATTGTTCTTAAACCAAAGTATAAGCCGGCAGCCAGGCTGAACATTAATGTCATTAATAAAGTGTAGCCAATAAGTGTGCTCATGTGTAGTCTTTTTTAGAATTTATTAATATATTTATTATACTATAAGTCGTTTTAAAATAGATAAAGACACTTAAAATAAGTGTCTTTATCTTACTAAGCGCTCATCCTACCTACCATATCGCCTACTATTTTACTTTGTATTGTAGCGGGGTTTAGACGCACAAACTCAAACTAACTAAATTTTCTTAGTAGTAAGCGGATTGAGCCATCGTTTTGGTCTTCAGCCCCCACATACTGGAAGCTTTGCTCCTCACTAACTTTTGTTATTAAGTTAAATGCATAGCGTTGTTTTACTTGGTTAATGAACTTATTTACTGAATAATTTTGGTCCCAAAACATAAGATCAGCAACTAATTCGTATTCTTTACCGTTATACTTAAAACCAATGTCATGGTTGTTACTTTGACGTACGACAATCTCCGCTTCATGCTCTTGGTTTTTATAACCTCGAATTGTAGTTGCTGCGGTATCGTACTTAATGTTCAAATCATCTAAGCTTTTTTCAATAATTGCTCGATCGTAAAGCTTGGTAGTAATTTTTGTGAAATGAGACATCTTTCAAAACATTCAATTAACAGGCTGCTTGTTATTGCCAATATACTTGACTTAAAACATACTATAACATATAAATATAAAAAAATTTATTTGTTGCAAAAAATGTTTTCCCAAAAATCAACTTATCGAATTATTCCTAAGGTATAATAGAGCGAAAATGAAACAATAAATATTAAATGCTTCTTGCAGATGACCTAAACCAGTTATTAGACGTACTCCCAACATTTATTAGTACCCCTCTAAAAAACCACAATCGTCGGGACGCGTTAATTGAAATTGTGCTGGATATTGGGAGAAGGCCTGAGGCACGATTTTTTAATAAAACAGAATATCTATCCTATCGCACCATTACGTGGCAAGATTTAGACACAATTTTAAAAAAATTAGGTAAATTTAGTGGGGACAATCGAGCTGGTATTGAAAAAACTTTACATAGAATTAGTTCTTTACGAAATCGAAAAGGTAATGTAATTGGTTTAACATGTAGGATTGGTCGTGCATTTTTTGGTACAGTAAGTCTAATTCGTGACTTGCTAGAACAGAATAAATCGATTTTACTTTTAGGTCGACCTGGGGTTGGTAAAACAACAGCAATAAGAGAAATTGCAAGAGTATTGTCCGATGGTATGAAAAAACGGGTTATTATAATTGACACCTCGAATGAAATTGCCGGTGATGGTGATTTACCTCACCCTTCTATTGGAAAAGCAAGACGCATGCAAGTTTCTAATCATCAAAATCAACACGAGGTTATGATTGAAGCGGTTGAAAATCATATGCCTGAAATTATTATTATTGATGAAATCGGTACAGAACTAGAAGCTGCTGCTGCTAGAACAATTGGGGAACGGGGTGTTAATTTAGTTGGTACGGCACACGGTAATACACTAGCGAATTTGCTTAAAAATCCAACAACGTCAGATTTAATTGGTGGGATTCAGTATGTTACCCTAGGAGATGAAGAGGCAAAACGGCGTGGGACCTCGAAAAGTATCCTGGAAAGGAAAGCTCCACCTACATTCGATATTGCAATAGAAATTCATGATCCCAAAACATGGGTTATCCATACAGATATTGAGAACTCTGTTGATCGTTTACTTCAAGGAAATAGTTACCCAATACAAAAACGACACCTTTCAACCGCTTACTCAAACTTAGTGGAATGTACAATTATACAAACTGAGGTAGGTCCTGATTCAATACGTGATCCCAAAAAGGATTTAAACATTGACAAGAAGCAAAACAATTCGTACATAACCAAACGTTTTAAGCAGAACAACAGTCAAAAAGAGAAAAAGGACTTAAAAAGGGATTTTACCTTCTTGTATATTTACGGGATTAATAATCAAGATATTAAATCGCTAATAAGTACATTACGCCTTCCAATTATAATTACAAAAGAAATCCAATACGCAGACTCAATTTTAGCTTTAGCTAACTTAATTAAAAATAACCGAAAATTAAGGCAGATCTCACATTCACGTAAAATTACAATACATACTATTCAAACAAATAATTTGGTAAAAATTGCTAAAGCCCTTCGTTTACTTGCTAAGAAAAATTCATTAAAACAAATGGAAGGTAGTAATGAAGTTAAACGATATGTTAAAACTAATTTTACCCAGTTAATAAGCCAAGAATTTCTTAACCCATTAGAAGAAACAAGGTTGGCCATTGAAGAAATTGTAGTAACAAAGAAAAAAGTTGTGGATTTGTCTCCACAGTCAGGAATGGTTCGTAGACAACAACACGAGTTAATTGGACATTATCAATTACGTTCTCATACAGTTGGGATGGACCAAAATAGACGATTACGTATTTTTCCATCGTCTTAAAAGATCCCTGTATTAACTAAAGATCTGACTAAAAAGGATCATAGTAATGAGAAGGCTATTTTCTTATGGCAAAAGATATTTGAAGGAGTCTTGATAAGTGGCGATAAACATACAGTAGTAGCCTGTCTTCCTTGGCCAGTTATGTTTGAAGGTATTGTTCTTCCATAGCCCGTAGTTTTCTAACTTTGGGTTATTTAATGCCTTTCTTTAATACCAAAAGTTATTAGCTCTACTTTTCACGTTAGTGAAAGTAATTTGTAAATTATAAATTTCTAGCATATAATATATACGGGTATATTTTAATTCAAACTCGTCTAAAAAATGGCAATTAATTTACAAGAAGAGTATAATAAAACGAATATTCAAGGTATTATTGACCAATTAGATGCGGATTTAGTTGGGTTAGCACCTGTGAAAAGAAGAATTAAAGAAATAGCAGCATTATTACTTGTACAACGACTTAGAAAAAGTTTAGGTATGGGTATAAATTCAGCGCCAATAGGTTTACACATGTCATTTACAGGTAGTCCTGGTACTGGGAAAACAGAAGTTGCTAACCGTATGGCCGATATTCTATTCAAATTAGGTTATATCCGTAAGGGGCATTTAATTACTGTAACCCGAGATGATTTAGTCGGCCAATACATTGGTCATACGGCACCAAAAACAAAAGAAGTTTTAAAGCAAGCTATGGGTGGCGTATTATTTATCGATGAAGCTTATTATCTATATAAGCCAGATAATGAACGAGATTATGGTGCTGAAGCTATTGAAATTCTTTTGCAGGTAATGGAAAACCAGCGTGAAGATCTTGTTGTAATTTTCGCAGGTTATAAAGACCGTATGGATGGTTTCTATGAATCTAATCCAGGTTTATCATCACGTGTAGCAAACCATATTGACTTTCCAGATTACACCCCAGAGGAGTTAATTCAAATTGGGCGGATGATTCTTGAGGAACAGCAATATAGAATGACAATAGAAGCTGAGCAAGCTTTATTAACATATATTGAAAAACGCGCACAACTGCCTTTGTTTGCAAATGCGAGAACAATTAGTAATGCAATTGATACAGCACGTATGCGCCATGCTAATAGAATGTTCAATTCTGGAGATGTGGTTTTAACAAAAGCCGATTTAGTAACAATTCAAGTTGAAGATATCACAGGTAGTGACCTTTTTACTGAATTAAACTAAAAGAATCTTTTCCCAAGTAATTTACACCCGTTTATCGGTTATCTAACATCTAAAAAACTCATAATTATAATCTTATGGTTGAAGTATTACTTTCTGGCATTGTATTAGGTCTTGTCCCATGCACAATTACAGGTCTTTTTGTAGCAGCTTACTTACAGTATCGTCGTGGTGAGCAGTTTGGATTATAGTCCATTAAATTAAACAAATTATCAACTTGATTTTGCAAAAAATTAAGTTGGTAATTTATCATAATTAACCCAAATTTCGTTAAATCCAATGGTCAAAAAGAGCGTAAGTTCCTTTAAATAGTCTGTTTATTTAAACTAAATCTTGATTGCCCCACTTATATTAACTCTTTAAGTTTTAGTTATTCGTTGCGCTTCAATAAGATGTTTATTAAAATAGAAATGTTATTACTAAATCTATATTTAAAGAATAAAATTTTAATGAAAAACGAGTTAGAAATTTATGAATTAGTCTTATTACTTAAATTTACAGCAACACCAGAGGGCCTAACGGATCGAATAGAATTTTATCGAGACTTTCTTATTGAAAAAGGATGCAAAGTAATGGTTAAGAACCATGGAAAAATTTCTTTGGCCTACCCAATTAAAGATTGTGATTCAGCAACATCGGTGCAAGTTGTTTTTTTAGGAAATGGCGAAGTTATTAAACAAATAAACACTGAAATTCTGCGTGATACTACAATATTACGTTCGCTGACTACACGCGTAAAGGATCCAAATGGTATGAATATTTTTGCATCAGTTTAATACGGATGGTTAAACATAAAATAGCACGTATATTTTTGTGGTGATCGATCATCTTTCGTATTTGCTTCTATTGTATAGCTAGCACACTCACAAAAGTTTGCAATTAAATTCGTTATAGACGAAAACATAAATAATAAACCTCCCCCCCAAAAAGCGTCCTTTTTGGGGAAATTTTAAAGACTAATGAAACTTAATTTATTATTAACTCAGAACCGGTAGTTGCAGCACTGGCATGAGGAACTAATCTAAAACCATTAGTTTTAAATACTCTAATTACACGACCAATGGCCAAATTACAAATCTCTTCGAATTGCTGGGGAGTTATGTCGTTTAAGTCGATATTTTTTTTATGACTTATTGCAACAACATTTTCAGCAATTAAATATATTTGTTGAGCTGAAAGTGTCACCGGTAGAATAATATTTAAATCCATTCCACAATTTGTTAGGGAATTAGATTTTTTATTTCTCAAAGTGATTAAAGTTGCAAATAAGACCCTTATATTTACGTAATTTTATATTAACTTAACTACTGTAATATAATATCTAGGGGTAAGGATAATAATATATTATAACAGGATATAAATTCCTGGGAGGTTTTCAAGACCAAAAAATTAAATAAATAAAAAATTAATCATGACTACAACTTTACAAAGACGCGAAAGCGCAAGCTTCTGGGAGCAATTCTGTGCATGGATCACTTCAACTGAGAACAGACTATACATTGGTTGGTTCGGTTGTCTAATGTTCCCTACTCTACTTACTGCTATTTCAGTATACATCATCGCTTTTATCGCAGCACCTCCAGTAGATATCGACGGTATCCGTGAGCCAGTTGCTGGTTCTCTACTTTACGGTAACAACATCATCTCTGGTGCTGTAGTTCCAAG
>Ga0115006_10000280_pt1 | contig 27241 bp, 23 predicted proteins | sample ArcOceMetagenome_3_FD_88943 | JGI IMG/M metagenome (GOLD analysis project Ga0115006, IMG submission 88943) | Marine eukaryotic phytoplankton communities from Arctic Ocean - Arctic Ocean- Svalbard ARC20M Metagenome | ecosystem: Environmental > Aquatic > Marine > Oceanic | place: Arctic Ocean...
ACACACACACACACACATATATATATATGTAACCCAGGGCACAGGGTCAGTAGGCCGCGGGGCACAGGGTCAGTAGGCGATAGTGTAGGCGAGGGGCGGTCTGATGCCTTGCTGACTCTTGCTTGCTCACTCTTGCTCATGCATGCGGGAACACAGAGGAAGCAGAAACAGCCCCGCTGCCGGCGGCCCCCCAACTGACAGTGCCAATAGGAGACGTCTTGGCCTTCGCGGTCACGGTGCATTGGACGGTCCCAGGGTCGGAGGGCAAGGCACTGACGTTTGACATTGACAGCTGTCACCACCTGGCCTACGGCAAGCTTGCTCAACCCCTACACCCTGCACCCCGCCATGCCCTTCCGTTGCCAGTGTGCTTGCGCACGCTGGTCCCGTATGTGGAGTATCTGCCCCATCTCGGCTTCACTCACGTGCGGGACAAGCTGGGGGCAAGCTAGACTCTTGCGCTAGAAGCTTCTAGCTAGACTCTTGCGCTAGACTCTTGCGCTAGAAGCTTGGGCTAGAAGCTTGCTCTAGAATCCTGCTCTAGCTAGCATCTGCGTTGCTCCGTGCGTGCCTTCCTCCTTGCCTTCCTCCTTGCCTCCTTCCTTGCCTCCCTCCTTGTCCCTCTTGGCCATGCCCTTGTTCCCGGATTTCTCCCGCTCTCATCGTCCGTGTTCAATCTGGGTGATGAAACAGGGACGGAACCAGGCTGCTTTACGGACACCGAGGCAATGTTTGCCAACTCGCGCCAAAGCTGCTGCGATAATGCCGTCGGACCCTACAAGAAGTTCATTGTGGGCTTGGACGAGCAAGCGGTCAAACCTCTCCCTGCTATGTTTCTTGCTCCAGCTTTAGCAGGCCCTAGCATATTGGGCAGTGCCAAAGAGCGTGCTGGAGGTGGATTGACGCGCCGAGTGCGAGCATGCCGCAGGAGTATTTCGTGCGAGTGAGGGCCAAGAATGAGAACGGAGAGGGCCAGTGGGGATACATCTCCGTACGTCCGCTCCAGAAACCAGTAACGCCTGCGCGCGCTGCCGCGAGACTGGCCAACGCCTCCGATTTCACTCATTATCCCCCGGCCCTCGCCGCTGGTGCGTTTCCTACATCCTGCGCTCCGACAGACTAAGTGTGTCAGATAGGCTTCGTGTGTCGGATATTGTAGTGCAGAGACGGCACGGCACGCTGTCTTAGAGAGATGGCATGCGCGAGATGGTGCAAGACATGTCATGTGTGCGTGGAACGCAACGAGCTGACGGGCGCGAGTGGCCACGCGGGTCATGCCAGAGGCAGCCATCCTGCAGGCAAGCGCGGCGGTGATCAGCTGGAGCGCCGCGTTGCGCGCTGACCGTTACTGGATCCAGCTGTCTGAAAACGGTGCCCCTATGTGCCCTGTTGGCCTGTGTTGTGCGCTCCTTTTGAGCGCGCCCCGATACTAGAACGAGCTTTCGAGGCTCTTTTCCACCTTTCGAGGCTCCTGCGCTTGCCCTTGACTCGGCCACTTGCATGCGGTTAACCCGACATTTGTCGTGTTCTGGTTGTAAGCTTCAGAGATTCTTTGCGCCGCTGCGCGGGAGGTGGAGCCGCATGCGTGATTATTAGAGGAGAGAGAACGAGGGCAGGCACCTGAAACAAAGGCATTGTTGCCTCAATGACTATGGCAAACAGGAGGGACTCTGACCGCGCACCAGCAGCTGGTGCCGGCATGTGCCCCGCCAGCGGCGCCAGACTGGCCGTGGTATCCGCGGCCCTCAGCCAACGACGAGCGGTTGGATGCGAGCAACCTGCGCGTGGACAATGACCTGGTCTGCAGGCTCTTCACGCCCGTCCTTTGCTCTCCCTGGACTCAACTCTGTGGAACAGCCAGTGATAATCGGGCGATCGTGTATGGACTTCGTCCGGGGGCAAGCTACGCGTTCCGAGTCTTCGCAGGCAACCTCGCTGGCACTGATACTTCCGGCATCAGCACCCAGGCTGTTTCTGTGCCTCCTGTGGATTCGATTACTAGCGCTGTCACGGGACTCAAGGTTGCATGGGTTACTGAGACGCAAGTTTGCTTGATCTGGAATGCCCTTAGCTCCTCCGAGCCTGTCGTCTCGTACCAAGTCCTTGCTCTATCCCCGACGGATGAGCCCAAGGGCTCGCAAGAGGTTCCGCACAGATTCGACGCGACAGGAAGCGCTGCAGGCGCCACCTACACGGCAACCTTTTCGCACTTGATTCAAGATGAACCGCTGCTATTCCAAGTGCGTGCCAGAAGCTTAAACTCGAGCGGCTACTCGCGCTCTCCCTCCTCGGTGGTAACAGCGGCGCCAAGTGCGCCCCCCGGCGGACGCATCGGTGGAGGTAGAGTGCTGAGCGTCTCTCAGTCGAGCGTAATGCTGTCCTGGTACTACGTGGGTCCTGATCTCGTCACGCGCTACAATGTACAAGCCAGCACCAGCAACTTTACGCAGCACGCCCCTTCTGCTCACGCGTTGGATGCCAATGGCAACGTGTATATCACAAAAGACGAGTTCGTACAGTATGCAACCAGTGCCGAAAGGTTTCCCGAGTACGACTACAACGCCGACGGAAAGTGGGCGCAGAACGAATTCACGCAGTGGGCAAATGATTTTGGAGGCAGCGGCAACTTTGGCACGCAAGACTTGGATGCTGACGGCTTTGTGTCCTACCAAGAGTTTGCGAGCATGATGATTGCTTCGACTGGCGGCATGGCGGCAGCTGTCGGAGGCATCACTGCTAAGTTTTCCCACTTTGATTCCGATCATGACGACGTGTGGGTGAACGCGGAGTACTCGTCCTTTGCCCTCGCGTTTCCCTCCAGCGTTGCCAAAGAGGTGGAGGTGCTAGCAGTGCGCGCATCCGGGCAGGGCGTCGAGACGCTCAACATCACTGGTCTGCTGCTGGGCGCGCAATACGTCTTCAGGATCCGGGCAGCCAACCTGCATGTATCCGACTTCAACCTCACTGAGGCCACCTACTCCGACGCCTACATACCTGTGGCCCAGCCGCCCCCCGTGGCAGATCTTCAAGCGGTGGCGCTCGGAGCAACAATGGTGACACTTTCTTGGACCGATCCTCCGGGCGCACCGGCAACGGCTTACCAAGTGCGCTTGAGCCTCGCGAACCGCGGCTTCGCTGCCCTGTACGACGACATGACTATGCCTACCGTTGTTTCCGGAGCTCAGATGCTGCTGCTGCAGGGCCAGCCCGCTGCACGCACGCCAGAGGGGCATACAGAGGGAGGAACACGGAATGCGGTGACGGTGACAAATCTGCACCGTGGGGCGCGACATCGCTTCCGCGTGCATGCTCGCAATCTTAACCAAAACGGTTATGAGGTGGAGGGGAGCAATGAGGTTGAAATATACCTGCAGATGCAGCCCCCGCCAGCGTACAATGTCAAGCTCATTGCAACGACGGCGACGTCGGTGAGCGTGGGCTGGGAGGCTGAGACCTTTCCTCGCATTCAGCAATTTGCCATTCGCTGGTGGACAAGCGGCGCGGTAGGTGTTGGGCCCGCACAAGAAATGCTCGTGGGTGAGGACGAAAGGTTGGCCAATGTGTCAGGGTTGGCCCCAGAAACCCAGGTTGCCATTGCTGTGCTGCCGCAAAACTGGAACAGGCTGAGCGAGAGTGGTCTGGAAGGTGCTGCGACGATTGTTGTCTCGTCTGCTTCAGTCCCCGGCGTGGTCAAGTCCCTGACCCCAATTGCTGTCAGCTCTACATCTATAACATTACAATTCAATGAGAGTGATTTTGGGTCGGCAACTCGCTACGTCGTGCAGATCAAGCGATCAGAGCAGGCGGTGTGGCGAGACTATGCGCAAGTACAATGCCGGGAGCTGTCCCTGCAGCCGATCGAGTGCCCGACCATAATCGACATCGGCGGTCTGCAGCAGGGCATTTCGTATGACATGGTTGTCCTGCTCTTGAATCAGAACGCGGACCCACCGTTGCGGCCAACTCCGCTGACGGTGACGCCGGTCAACATTCCGTCGCAAGCGGTCACCAACCTGCGCGTCACGGCTCTCACCAGCTCTTCCGTGAGCATAGGCTTCAACATTCCCGATGGCATCGATGCGCCCTTCGCCTTCATAGTCATTTGGTCCTGTGACCAATGGAGCAGGGAAACCAGGAGCAAGGAAATCACCGAGACGAGGTACACTGTGCTTGGGCTCACACTCAACGAGGAGTGTGAGGTGACAGTCATCGGGCGCAACCTCAACACGCTTCAGTACACTGGCGCTAAGCGCGCACCGCCTATCACTATCATTGCCAGCAACGTGCCGACGGAACCGCAAGAGATCGAGGCAACCAGCTGCACGGTGCAAGCGTCGTCGGGGTATTCGTCTGTCACCATCGCCTGGCTTCCGCCCCTCGTCGGCAAGCCGATTGTCGAGTACAAGATCGAGGTTGCGAATGCCACTCAAGCTGGGGAGGTACCTGTATTTTACATCGCCGGGTACAGCCCGGGGAGCAAGCCAAGTTTCCAAGTGGCTTCTCGCTCGTCTATTCCCCATCTCCCCTTCACTCTCTACGAGGTCAGTCTTTTCCACTGCCTGTATCTCCCACTGCTGCGCCTGCCAGACCAGAGCTACAGCTGAGAAGGATGCTGACGAGTGATGACATGGCTCCAGGACCGACCGTTGCTTTTCCGCGTGTCAGCACGCAATCTCAACTCAGAGGGATTTGGAAATGGCGGGGTCGGACAGGGGATTGCTGTCAATGCTCCCTTTGCACCTGTCAACAATTTCCAAGTGACCTCTGTCGAGAAGGATTCTGTGCTCTTAGGGTGGGAGACGCCCAAGTTTGGATATGTGACAAGTTATCGAGTGAAAGTGTGTGTGGCGGATGATTATTGTTCCGGCGGGAGGTATATGGTGGACAACAAATGCTCACCACTTTGCGCGTGCTTAGCTGACGGTACACCCTCTTGTGCCGACGGCACAGAGGCAGATTGCAATTGTGTTGCTCCCAACACCGACGCCAAATGCGAGTTCAACTCAGACTGCACGGGAGATGGTGTGTGCCTGCGCGTGTGCGGGTGCCACGATTGCACATCCGTCACTCGCCCTGCCGGTCCATTCACGGGCCAGCTCTTTTATAACGATGTCGGCGCCGAATACATTTACGACGGCGAAGAATGGATTTCGACGGGCAAGAACAATTGGCGGCTGGTGGCCCAACTGCCGGTGCGCATGTCGACGTTTAAAATTCGCAACGCGACAACCGTGATTTTAGGCAAGGAGCGCACTGGGCCCCTGCAGCAGGGCCTTCGTCACGATTTTTCAATTGAAGCACGCAACCTGAATGTGCTTGGGTATGGTTCAAGGTCGGTGTCACGGGGGGCGATGCCTTCGTTTTTGCCTCCGACGCCCATCCAGGTGTTTGCCATCAACCCTCAGGCAGATTCGTGTGTGGTTCTATGGTGTCGCGGCCTGGACGGCCCTCAATATGGACCCACCCACTTTTACCGCATTCAGGGCATACGGACTGCCACAGGCGCCAAGTATTTTGACGAGCAAGTAATCGGTGTGACCACCGCCCTATGCATGAGTGTAGTTGTCAATAAGTTGTGGCCGGGAACCAAGTATAGTTTTAAAGTGTTTGCAGGCAATCTTGCCGGCCTCGACGACCTTGGCGGCGGCAATAACACAGTGACCACGCTTCCTTATCCTGCGGGGATTGGCCTGTCTCGCGTTGACACGAGCAATGATTGTGGGGTGCTCAACCGGCCTGGGTGCCGAGTGACAATGTATTGGGACGCTATTCCCAATCAGAACGAAATCGAGTACAAGGTGAAGATGCGCCTATACTATTCCGGTCCATCTAATAATAATCCCTGGGTGGTGAAGGCTACCGACGTACTTGGAAACATGGTAGAAATTACCGACCTAGCTGTCGCTGATACTCGGTACGAAGTATGCATTCAGGGACGAATTGTCGGAGGCGAATACCATCCGACATGTACTTTGGAGGATCAAATCGTCATCACCTCTGCCCCCTCGTATGCGGTCGTCGAATTTCGAGTAGACAATATGACTGCTTCCGAACTACGTTTGAGCTGGAGAGTGTTTGACCAGTATGATGATGTCATATTGCGAGATACGTGGTATGCACTCGAAGAATCGCAAGACGCTTTCGCTCCGGACGCTAAAGGACTGCAGGACAGCGTCCAGATCCGTACAATTCACCACGCTACTTCCACAGAGTGTTATTACGATTCGCGGCATTTATGCATTTACACTACTATCACAGGCCTCGCCCCTGGCAGACAGGTGCATTATCGCGTGCGCGCACGCAATGCAAACGCGGAGGGGCTGTCGAGCATGGCAGCGTACTTGACAACAGCGCCTTTTGCGCGCATTCCGTCGGCTCATAATTTGCGAGTCGCAAGTGTAACAGATACATCGGTGCTGATGGAGTGGCAACGGCCTCCGGGCATGATCGGAACTTCGCTCGTGTGGAGTGAGATCACCTGGGAGCCCAACGGCAAAGTGCGCGTGGATGGAGCTCCCTTGAGGATCGGCTACACTGAAGCTCTGAAAACGCTCGACGGCGCGTGCGTGGAAGGATACTGCTGGTATAATGCCACTGGTCTCATGACAGATCGCATTTATACATTCCACATTCGCCTCAACAACAACCACGAGACAGGCTACGAGGCAGGGGTCTCCATCAAGGCAAGCCCAGTGGGTGTACCGGACGCGCCATCGCAGGCCTTCATTGCGGCTGTCACGTCCGAGTCCATCGAGCTGCGTTGGCGGCCACCGCACGGCGTCCCGTACGTTGGGCTGCCTGGCGTGCGAGAAGCCATCAAGTACAAGCTACGATGTCGCTTGATGCCCGGCTATGCTGCCTCCGACGAAGCCTCCGTGTGCAACAACGCCACCTTTTTCAAGGATAGCGGCGTGGAGCTGGAGGCCTCGGAGCAGGTGCGCACTGGCGTCTCTCCGGTGGAGCACGCGTACGTGGCAACCATTCAGGGTCTCGAGGCCGGCATCGGGTACCGTGTCCAAGTTTGCTCCGGGGGCCTCAATGTGGGCTTCGGGGATCGCTACTTTGAAGACGGGTGCGGCCCTTTTGTGGAGGCTGTCACCTCCGGGCCGCCCGAACCAGTGATGCTGTCAAGCCCTGGCGTTTACCAAACTTCCGTGTCCCTCTCGTGGACGTCGGCGAGTGTGGGTTCCGGGGAGGCCGGCTCCGCCAAGGAACTCGGCTGGAACTTTCTCGAAGGTATGGACGTCAACGGATACTCGCTCGAGTGCCCGGGCGGGGCCACCATCAAACAGCTCAAGGACCTGTGCTGGGCTCGGCCAGACTGTGCAGGCTTCAACACATACGGGTGCCTCAAGAGTCATATCCCGCACTTTTGGCGCCGCACGCATGAGGGCAGGGAGCGCAAGGAGTGGCTGCTAATGACTGAGCACGCTTCCCTCTTGTCCAGACAAGCCGCGACAGGCTCGAGCGCAGCGTCAGCGCAGATGGCCTCCCGTGCCGCAGACCTCCTGGCCGCAGCTGCGGCGCCGCAGGCGCTCACCGCCGCAGCTCTGGCCGCCACGTCGGCCGCTGCGGCTGCCAAAGCGGCGGACGCAGCGGACGCCGCCGATAGCCATCTCACCTCCCCCCCACTGCAGACGCATGCCAACGGCACGTGCTGCATAGACGACCCGATCTTCAACGAAATCGGGACCATGACATACGCGGGCTGGACAGACATGCCAGGCTGTGAGAAAGCGTGGTCAGACCTCCCGCCGCAGCGCGCCGCCTGTGGCTGCAGATGCATCGGGACGTGGTACAAAACCATTCGCTATCGCGTGCAGTACCAGCGCAATCCGTCAGCAGCGTTCATCAACGTGGCTGGCGCCGAGGATCTGATTGGCCTCACGCACCTCGTGACCGGCTTGGAGGCCGGGCGCCAGTACGCCTTTCGCGTCTTTGCCCAGGGGCTCAATGCACTCGGGCCCGATCTATCCGGCAGCAACACTCTTTACGCCCGGCCGCTGGGCGTGCCGGCCGAGCCCGCAGCCGCGTCACTCGTCAAGACGTTCCGCTCGGGGGAAGGCGCTGTGGTCGGGACGGCGACCCTGTCCTGGCTGGTTGAACAGCAAGCCTCGCTCGACGAGCTTGTCACCGCATACCAGATCCAGATCTCGCTCGACGGTAGCACGTTCAGCAACAGCCTGAGCTATCTGCTTGGTGGCACCCAGTACTCTGTGGGCCTCGCTCAAGTCGCCGCGTCTCCAAGCAAGCTGGCGCCCGACTCTGACATTGTGATTGCCCAAGCCAGCGAAGGGCAACTGCAGATCACTGTCGTCGTGGAGAACCTGGCGCTCGGGCAGACGTACTGGCTGCGCGTGCTTGCGCGCAACCACAATCTTGCGGGCTACTCGCTGTCACCGCCCTCGAATACCATCCGTGTGCTCATGTCCGGCGCGCCGCCGCCCGTCCTCAACCTCGAGGCTGCGCTTGTCTCCTCTTGCACCCAAGAGTCGTGTGGGTGCGCATGCTGCGGGCAAGGAGGAACCAATACCTGCGACGGGATTGCCGACGTGACGATCCAGTGGAACAATCCCTCGGGCGCCTTTGACATCAGCGCCTTCAAGATCGCTGCCTCCTTGAATGGCCATGTCGTGTCGGAGGGGTTCAAGTCTCCCACACCCGAGGGCGTCGGCGACGGGAGCTACACCCTGGCCGTTGATGGCCACATGGTTCTGAGAGACATCACAGAGACATATGTGATCAAGGGGCTGCTGCTGCATCGGACTTATCTCATCTCTGTCACTGCGCGCAACGAGAACACGGAGGGCTACAAGTACCCCGCACAGATGGAGGTGATGCCCGCTGAGAAGCCCTGGGTCTCGGTGCAAGAGACTCTGAGGGCTGTGCGGGTCACGCGCACCAGCGTCACCCTCGAATGGCGCCCTGTCACCTCCCAACCAGTGTCCTTCTACAAAGTGGACTCGGACGTGTCGCCGGCTTTTGCGGCATCTGCGGCCGACAGTTTCTTCGGCGAGTTTGCGCACCAGTCCTCCGAGGACGCCGACTATCGCATGCGCGTCATTGTCACAGAGCTGACGCCCGAACAGCCCTACTACTTTGTGGTGACGCCTCGAAACCTCAACATAGGCAGCGCATCAGGCGCGTCGGCCGCTTTTGTCTTGGGCTACCGCGGGTGTCCGGGTGCGGTGCAGGATCTTGCCGTGACGCCTCTTGCTCCCAGCGCCCTCTATGCATCGCTGCGTGCTTTCCGCCTCACTTGGACCGCAAGCACGACCAGCGAGCGCGTCCTCGCCTATCGCATCTGGCATTCGTCCTCCTCCCTCGGCGAACAGGGTGCCTATGAAAGGATAGCAGACGTGGATGCAGCACAGGCAGGCGCCATGGAGCACCACGTGGACGGCTTCGCAGCATCGCAATCGCCGCACTCATTTCTGGTCACGCCCATATTGGCCCATTGCGCTGTCATCGGGCCCATCACCCCGCGCGCGCTCCCCTTGATTCCCGAGCTCGCGCGCGTTCAGTCGGTGACGAGCAAGACGGCGACCGTGCACTGGAGGAGCCCGGGCTGTCCCGACGCCTGTCAGCCCTTGTCGGCCTTTGTCGTGTCGGTGGGCAATTGCGCTACGAGCGCAAGCGTCCATGCGCACGCGCCGGTCATGCTCGACTGCCAGCTGGCCCAAAGCGAGGAGACGAGCCCGGTGGATGCAGACGCGTGCGCCTCTGACGGCTGGTGTCATCACACTGTACACGGCCTCGCACACGGTCGACCTGTGCGCATTCGGCTGCAAGCTTGGGGAGAGGGCTATAGGGAGCCGGGCGCGAATGTGACTCTGGTGGCCGTTCCGTCGCGCCCTGCCCAACGCGCTCCCTCTTCGCTCACGCTCGAATGGAAGCAGAACGCAGCGAGTGACAGCAGCGGCGCGTCCGTGCGCCTCATGTGGAGTGCTCCGCTTCTTGAGCCCTTGGATGAGCGCGTGGACCGATACAAGATAGGCTATTGGCTGGTGTCGGACAAGGCGTGTTGGGCCCTGCCGCCAAGGCCCTACCCGTGCTTTTCCTACCAAGAGAGCGGGGTGGTGGAGCTGGCCTCGGCTGCCACCGTGACAGGCCTACGCCCGGACGTGAAATACGCCTTCAAGGTCTTTGCCGGCAACTTGAATGGGTTTGAAGTGGTGGGCTCGGATGTGCTGACGCCCGTGGCCAGCTCGCACATGCCTGGACCCGTGGAACGCCTGTCAGCAGTGTCGCTCAGCGACTCGTCATTGATGCTCTCCTGGGTCAACCCCAGCCATCCCACGCCGCGCAAGCTGCTTATCAAGCTCACGGACCTAGATTGCGTCAGAGACGAGACGGACAAGGGCGCCGGCGCATCCTCAGTGGCCTCCTCGTGCGTGCGGTCCTGGCAGGAGTCGTGTTCCTTGGGCACATGTGCTGCTGCTCCGTCCTTCTGCGTCGGTACGCCCGTTGCGCCCCGGCCGGTGTAGTGTAGTGTAGTGTGATGGGTTCCGCGAGATGCCTGCGCGCAGCTGCATGCTCCAGCGTCCTCTACTTGTTGCACCTGCGCTGCGCGTCCTTCTGCGCGCTCGCGCACAGGGCAAGGGGGCTGCGGCATCTAGCGCCTGCGCTGCATACGGGGCATGTGACATGGGTGGCGCATGTGGGGCTGCCGCCTGCAGGGGGCTCTTCCTTCATCGTGGTGTGCTCCTCGGACCTGGACTGCGGCGGCGGCACATGCACGGCGAACAACATGGGCGACGTCTGCGAGGAGAGCGGAGAGTGCACAGGCGGTGCAGGCACAGGCGGTGCAGAATGTGTGCTGGCCTGTCCATCACAATACCTCCTGTCTGGGCTCCGGTCTGCCCGCCCGCACGAAGTTGAGGTTGAAACAGGAGCTTTTGTCGACCGCATGTGGGAGCCCTGCGTGCGCAACCCGCAGGCTTGCGACGCGGCTGTTTTCTCTGGTCTCCTCTCCCCGCCCTCCCCGCTTTCCCCGCCCCCCGTCCTGTGTGCTTGCACATAGTATGCTTGCCGGCAACAGAGGCGGAGGTGGGGCGTCGAGGAGCTGTGGCCCTCGACCTGCCATACACACGTGGCGTGCTGTTGGCTGCTCCTTCTCCATCTTTTTTTTGAGCGGTTGCGCTACCATTGTAGATGTGGTGTGTGTGCGTGCGTGCGTGCGCGCGCGCGTGCACGTGTACACATACATACATATACGCATACACAGGGCCAGCTCTGGCCCACAGGGTCAGTGGGCCCTGGGGCACAGGGTCAGTAGGCGATAGTGTAGGCGAGGGCAGTGCTCCTGCATGCGGAGCGTGCCTGAAGCCTGATGAGGCGCATGCGGCAGGGCTAGCCACGTTGCGCGCGTCGGCCATGCCGCCCCCGCAGCCCGTGACCAACCTCCACGTCAAGGCCATCTCCGACACCACCGTCCTCCTTGCGTGGACGCTTGCGCCCCCAGCGCCCAACAGGGCGCTTCCGTCGCACCTCGTGCTGCGAGCACGGCGCAAGATGGGAGGGGCTGCGGCAGGTTGGCCGCCAGCACTTATGCTCGCACCCCCTCCCTGCGTTGGCTTGCTCAAGCCTGGCTGCATGCGGGGGCGGTGCCTTGCACGCGTCTGCATTCGTGTTGATGCTAGCCTACATGTGTGGCAGCAGAGGCCTGGAACGTGACCTTGTCCGACGGTGCCGAGGCAGCCGAGGGCTTAGCACTCGACATTGAGGCGCGTGGGCAGACGTGCACGCAAGGCGGCACCTTGGCTGTGCGGGGCGGCGATGGAGCGGGGTTTGCAGCAAGCTTCAGTGTCATCGGCGGCTCCCTCGATGCCCTGGTCATCTCGTCGCATGGTGCCGGTTACACGTTCGAGGACGGCCTGCAAGTTGTCATCGACTCCGGTGGCGTCGGGTGCCAGGGCCTCGTGTTGCGCCCTCGCCTCCGCTCGCTCCGCCTCAACCCCAACGCGACTTCTGTGGTGATACGCAAGGTGGGCAAGCAGGCGCTGGAGGTGGCGCAAGGCGCCGATGGGCCCACGTACGACTTTTCCGTGCAGGTGGCCTCGGCGGCCGCGAGTGCTACCTCTGACGCCGCCATTCTCCAAGGCGTGGCGCTTCTGGCGCCCCCGTCGCGGCTCTCGTCCTTTGCAGTGGTAGCCGGCTCGGTGACGACGCGCGGCCTGTCTATCGCGTGGGCTCCGGGGGCGCCCTTGCGGCTCTCCCTCTCCTTGGACGGAGGCGTCACCTTTTTCAACCACGCAGGCAGCCCGCTGTCAGCAAACCTGACGCAGCAAGACGTAAGCTCGTACGTCAACGCCCTGGGGGTAGAAGAAGGGCTTGCGGCAGGAGCGCGCTTGACCCTGCGCGCGTGCCCGTTTGACGCGAGCAGGGCGGCAGGCGAGCAGCAGCGCGCCGATGGGTGCTCTCTGCTCCGAGCCTCTCTGGCGTCGCCGCTTGCGGGCGTCACGCGGCTCGAGGCGCGGCACGTCAATTCGACTAGCGTCAGCATCGAGTGGGATGCGCCGTTGCACGCGCCTCCTGCCGTGCCCCTCGTCTACGCCATCGAGGTTGCCGTGGTCAACTCGTTGGCGCCAACCCCATACTCGCCCCGTTTCTTCCGCCTGGGCGGCGCATGGGAGGACTTAAGCGCACGGAGCACAAGCTTCTCCCTGCAGGACCTGGTGGACGCTGCCGTATTTGACCTTTCGCTCCCCGAGTCCTCACCCGCTACCTCCCCCCCCGTCAGCTCGTCGACCAGCGCTGCCCCCGCGGGGACCACCGCTGTGAGCACAACGCCATCTCCTCCACCGCCTTCCGACCCATTGGACCAACGTGTAGCTGCCCTCTCTCGTGCCCTGGGAGCTCGGGCGCGCATCTTGGGTACGCTTTGCTGTGCAGCACTGTGCTATGCGACATGAGCAAGGGCTGCGCGGTGCTGTGCGGTGTTTTGCTGTGTGGCGAAGGCTACTTGACAGGGGTGCATGCGGGCAGTGCGGATGGCGGCCAAAGGCGCCCTGTGGGAGCCCTCGTCCTATTCGTCGGCCGGAAGCGTGCAGACAGAGGTGCGGATGCTGGATCGCCCGCAAATGGCCGGCGGGGCCTCTCTGGTTAGCAACCTTGCGACGCAGAGTGTGGCGGGAGACAGAGTCACGATAGGCTGGCAGGTGACATCAAGCCGGTACGTACCACGCCGCCTCTGGCACAGCACCTGGAGCACAGCGCCTCGAACATAGCGCCTCTAGAATAGCTCGTCCTTGCCCTGCGCGAGAGCTGCCTATGGCCCACTTTGCTCCTGCGCCCGCGGCCATGCGGTGCAGAGCTGGCGCTCACGCCGCAGATGCTGCAACCAGGACATGCGTGACAACGCTGCAGCCAGATTGCCGGCTCACAGGCGCCGTGTGCGTGCGCAGAGGGAGCGAGGCGGCCCTGACAGGCTTTTCGGTGTACGCGGCCTATAACGCACCTGGCGAGCGCGCCATGCCGCACCGCTTCGCGTTGTTTGCAATGCTGCCTTCGCAGGCTAATGCCGCCTCGCCCGTGGCCACGGGCACAGCCAGTCTGGATGCCAGTGGCAAGGCTCTCGCCAGCTTCCTTGTCTCCTCCCTTTATTTCTCGCGTTTCCTCTCTTCGCCTTCCCTCGCCCAAGGAAACAGCTTGGCCGGAGGAGGAGGCGGCGGCGTCGGGGAGGCGGCATGGCCGGGAACAGCATGGATCAGGGTGGTCCCTCGCTCAGGCGCGGGCGAGGCGCAGAGCAAGGGGAGCTGGTGTGGAGGCTCCTGCCAGGCGCGCGGACCGCTGCCCGTCATGGCCCTCCCTCCGCCCCACCCCCCGACAAACCTGGTGGCGGCTGCTATGGGCAACGGACGCGTGTCGCTTGCGTGGACGCCCGCAGCCCAGCCAGCGCTCCTGGAGCACCAGGTCAGATTTCGCATCTCGGTCGCGCCCCTCCTTGGTCAGCCCGCGGCGCACGGCAAGGGCTCCGAACGCCTGCGCGCTGCCGGCGACTTTGTCGAGCTCTCTCAAGTTGCTGGGTCCTCTGCTGTCATCTCGGGCTTGAACGCCTCTGACTGGTGGGTCTTGCTCCCCAACCAGTCATGTCATGTCATGTGACTCCCCAACCTGGTGCTGTATGTGGTGCTGTATGTGGTGCTTCAACCTGTTGCTTCCCAGCCCCTACACCCACCACTGTAACGCATCAGACTGGTGGCGCATTGTTCTGTCTGCTCGTTGCCGCCGTCTGCACGCTGCCCTGTGCGTGCCACGCGCATGCGTTGCCGGCCGACGCGCTGACGGCGGATGCATGATGGTGCGCACGGTGGCTTGGCCGTCCGCGTTGTGCATGCGACAATGCGTCGTGCTGCATGGCCACACTTGCTGCGTGCCACTGGCACTGGGTGCCGGCGCGCGATGGCGAGGCAGGCTCATCTTCCACGTGCAAGCCAGGTTGCGCGCAGGCCCTGCATACTCTCCTGTTCTCATGCGTCTTGCTTGCCAAAGTTCCTGCCCTCGGCCCCCGCGCGGTTGCACTCTCAGCTCTGGGCTGGGGTTGAGCGGGGCCAGTGTGATGGAGCGTTCGATGCATGGTGCAAACATGCCATGCGCATACAGTAGGCATGCAGGCATGCACACGGTGCAGCAGGCATACACATGGGCCAGGCATGCCGGTGCCGCACCTTAGGCGCACATTTGCCTCACAGATACCGTGCGCTTGCCCGCCGCCTGCGCGCCTGCCATATCGGTGTCCACTCTGCTGCAGAAACTTAAACGTCCTCGGGTACACAAGCGAGGCGGCGGCGGCGGCTGTGGAGGTGGACGCTCTTGCGCCAGGCGTGCGCGCGCTTTGCGTGTCCGAGACCTCCTGGCACTCTATCTCGGTCACATGGGCAGCGGCGGCGGGCTATGTGTCAGAGTATGTGGTCTCCGTCTCGCGCCTTGTCCCCGCCGCCGCCTGGACGGGCATCGGCGTGCTCTCCGCCCCTGGTCCTCCCCCGCCCGTCCCCCGCCTGAGCCTTCCTTAGTTGCGTGCATCGCCTAAGTAACATTCAATACGTATTAGTGCCTGGTCTGCTGCCTGTCGCGCGGTGCTGTGTGAGACTGCATGATGCTGCGTTGATCACGCGTGTTTCTGGTGGCCAAGCCTTGAGCCGGGAGCAGAGCAGGAGCCTGTCTTCTGCCGCGCTCTCGTGCGGGGAGCGCAGCGCATGTGGGCAGCTAGGCTCGCACCGTGCCTGATGCTTGCCTTCGCCTGCCTGCCTGCTGCTCCAACAGCAGCCACTGATTAGCCACGCGTCAGGCCACTAGTCATGTGTGTGTCTACAATGTCAACGCGTGCGCGCACTGCATGACGAGAGATGAACATGGTCCTAAACTGGGCAACTTCCATGAGCAGGGCAAGTGCTGGAGACGACGACGCTGCCGGCGACGCGCCTGCACCACGCAACCGTGGGCAATCTACTGCCCAACTCCTCGTACCTTGTGTCCGTCACCGCTCGCTCCCTGCTGGTGCATGATGCGCCAACGCGTGCTGCCATGCTGCCGGCAAACGTCACCGCCTCCACCCAGGCCGCGCCCGGCGGACCATGGGCCGTGAGGGCCTTGAAGATCGGTCCCGACTTTGTGGCCATGACTTGGCTGCACGCCGCCCTTGCGTCGGCGCCTGCCGTCACCCACTTCCGCCTGCACTTCAATGCCACCGGGAAGGGGCACGGGGGCATGAATGTGGCGGGGAGGAAGGTCTACAAGACATTTGTTTCCCTCGGGCCCTCTGCGCCAGGGGCAGGCGGCTTGGTGTGCAGCGGCTTGCTTTCGTCAAGTGAGTACGTGGTTTCGGTGGCGGCCTGTGGGCGCGGGGGGTGCAGGCATGCGGCGGCCTTGACTATCTGGACCGCGCCCTACGCGCCGCAGGGCTTGGCAGTCAGCACCCTTTCTGATTCCGCATTCTCAATTTCCCTCCACTGGAACGCCCCGTGCGCGCGCTCCGCCGACGGCAACCCCGCGAGGCCCGACCCCAAGGGCAAGGCGGCACCCGTGTGCGCGTCTGGGCTGGCGACGCCTCTTGACGTACGCTACCGCGTATCCTATCGCACAATTGTCACAGACACAGAGTCAAGGTCAGAGTGGAGCGAGGAAGCGGCGTCGGACAACGGCGGGGCGGCAACGACCAAGACCCTCTCGGCCCTGCAGATTGGTTCCGTCTACCAGGCGCGCCTCGTCGCCGTCTTCTCAGGCATGCGCTCAGAACCCGTGTTCGTAACCGCGCAGCTCACTGGCAGTCCGCGCAGCGTGGAAGCGTTTGGCGTTGCCGACGACGCGCATCTCGGCATCCTCGGCTCCTCCGTCACCCTGCGCTGGAACCCTCCCTCTTCTTCTGCCGTGTCCCTCTACAAGTTGAGCTGGGCAAAGGTGACGTCGTCTCTGGTCGGGATGTATCAAGCCAACGGCGGCGGGTTGGGCAGCACGCAGAGTGGCGTGGTCGCAATCGACATGCGCCAGTACAACCAGTTTGCCAACGGCTCAGGCGTCAACTACTATCCTGTCACGGGCCTCTCCCAGCACGAAACCTACTCGTTCCGCATCCAGGCGCGCAACTTGAACGGCCTCGGCTACGAAGCCGGCCTGGGCTGTGCTCAAGGATCTGACCTGACCCTTGTCAGCGATTGCATCACGGCGTCACCTGTGAGGCAACCGCGTGCCGTGCAGCACCTGCGCGTGACCGCTGCCACAGCATCAGTGATCCAGGTGGAGTGGTTGCCGCCGGCGGGCGCGGAGGCGGCGTTTCGCGACTCGCTTGTCTTTCGCGTATCTCGTGCCAGTGTGGTCGGGGATGAAACAGGCGAGGAGGTGGAGCTAGCTGGATCGCTGGCGCTGCCGACATCGGGGCTGAGGGTGTTGCGGCATCGAGACGAGACGGGCGTCGACGGCGTCGTCTATCGCTACCGTGTGCAAGCACGCAACAAGAATTCGCTGGGCTTCGAGGCAGGCAGCACGGTCTTGGCGACGCGGCTCACCACCACCTGTGTGCCATCAGACGCGTCTTGTTCCGTGTCCCGCGTGCGCGCCGTCGCCTTTGCCGGTCGCGAGAACCCTGAGGAATCCGGTGTGGGCATCGTTGTCGAGTGGGATCCTCCGCCTGGGCTGTTTGCAGGGCAGGTGCAAGGGCAGTACTACTACCGCATCCTCGCGTCGACAGCTGCCGAGGGGGGCTGGGGCGATGCAAACGATCAGAGCGCGTTTGGAACGACTCTAGCGGGGGCCAGTCTGGGTGACCTTGCCCCGGGAACTCATCGAGCGTTGATCGTCAATGGCCTTGGCGCCGCCGTCAACAAGCAGACGCCCCTCAGCTTTTTGGTACAGGCGCGCAACCTCAACTGCGATGGCGCCTGCTCCTATCCCGATGTCAGCACAGACTTTAATTCTCTCAACTACTTTGGCACGACGCAAGGCCCGGTCTTGTCGACGCAGTTCCGCTGGCAGCCTTCTCCGCTCGGTCAAGTAGCTGTCAAGATCACGAGCAAGTCGTCTGTCACCTTGTCGTGGAGCCCCATACCCTCGTCCTTGGAAGATCCCCTGTTCATGGCCAAGTGCCGCATCGCTGGGAATCAGGTGCACAAGAGTGTCCTGTGTCGGCGCTTGTCTGCCGCGATTGCTCCACTTGTTGTTGTAGATGTTTGCCGGGGGCGTTCTCGCCTTGCCCGCGCGCATTGCTGCGAGCGTGTGCCAGCATTTTGCTGCTGTGCGCCACCAAAGCGTCAACCATTCGTGTACTCCCGAATGCGACAAGCTGATGAGCTTCTCTGTTCTGGCAGATGGCGGGCTGGACAGGCACAGACGTTCTCTTGTCTCGATCCAGTGGAGTAGAAGCAAGTGCTGGCTCAGTTACGGTCCCGAATCTCGAGGAAGGCACCCTGTATGATTTCGTCGTCTTCTCAAGAAACCGGCACATGGATGCGTGGGAAGGGCACGGGAGCGCAGTTCTTTCTGCGCGACCCCTTCGACCGCCGTCCGTAGTCCTCAACCTGAGGGTGGTTGAAATCAACGCAACGTGCGTGCGCCTGGCATTCACACCGCCTCAGGAGGCCGTGTCGCTGTCCGGCTACAGGGTATCAAGTATGCAGGCGCCCGATGCTCCCGTGTCAGCCACGCCGCACGAGAATCAGACCGTCGTCGCTTATGTTGAAACTACGAGCACGGGGTTTGAAGACGTGTTTGCCTTGGTTGCAGGGCTTGGAGCGGGCAAGCTCTATTACCTTGCTGTGCAGGCTGTGAATCCGGGCGGCGGGGGAGACGGTGCGCGCATCACTGTGCGGCCTTTTGGCGCAACCGGAGGGCCGGAGGGCGTGCAAGTGATGATTGCCAGCTCCAAGGCCATACTCTTGACTTGGCGTCCTCCTCTCCACTTGCCTCTCCCTGGACTGCGAGTGAGCGGTTATGAAGTGATGGCTGTGCTGCCTCCTGGGTCCGTGTGGGGTGAGGCGGGAAGCACGGTTGAGGCTGTTGGATCTACGTCTGTGACCTCTGCCTCGGCTGGCACAGGAATTAGCCATGCATTGGCGAACAGCACACTTGATGCGTTGGCCAGCAGCTCTCTTCAAGCTTCCGTCCTCACCTACGCGGTGCGCGCTCTGGTCGAACAAGACCTCGCGTTCGGTGGCGGGATTGTGCGCGGCAGCGCCTCTGTCGCTTCCATCTCGGTTGGGCGCATGCCACGGTGGAGAGGCGAGACACCCGCGGATGGCAGTGTCATCATGGCTTGGATCGGGCAGACTGTTGCCGTGCCGCTCCAGGTCGCCGACCCTGACATTGCCACCGGTCAGGGCATACGCTTCGAGCTGTTGGGAGCTGCACCGCCCGAGTCCGGATTGGGGATTGTGTCTGGGCCAGAGGCTGGGTCGGCGGCTGGTGTGACAGCTGGTGTGGCAGCTGGTGTGACAGCTCGTGGCATCCTCCAGGAGGGCTTGGTCCAATACTCGATCATGAATGCAACGGCCTCGTCCCAGCTCATCTTCAAAGGGACCACAGAGGTCTTGTAGCAAGTGCACCTCACAGTCACACTGTGCTTGCCCGTGCGCCCGTGCGGAGGGGTTGTTGTCTTACATGCATGGCACGTCCGTTGCGTGTGTGTGTGTGTTGTGTGTGTGTGTGTGATGACAGCTGTCAGGTTCTCGGTACAAAGTGTGCGTGCGGGGCGTGGACGGGACGAATTTGACGACGGAAACGAGGTGCTACAGCGTGCAGATCCCGAGGCCAAAGCCGGCGTTCGTATCACCGCCCAACAATTCCTCATATGCAAGCGCAGTGGGCTGCCACCTGATCATCCCCCTGGTGGCGCAAGACGGCACGTCGTTCGAGCTTGACCCGTCCTTGGCCCAAGCCAGCGGGTACGGGGTGTCCATACAGGCGCTCTACACCTACCAAAGCTCGCGCTACAGGCAAGTCAAGTCGGTGGGGCTGCCTCCTGGCGCCATACTCACCCAGCCTGCCACCAACTCGTCGTCCTCGTCGTCCTCAGACCCTCTGCCCAGAAACCCAAGCCGTTCGAATTTGGAGTGGATCGCAAGCAAGGGGCAGGAGGGGTACAAGTACGTGGTCTGCGTGGTGGCAATCGACTCCTCCAAGGCCTTCAGTTCCGTGGGCGAGCCAAACGACCAAGCGGGCGCGGGCGAAATCTTTTGCCTCAACGTAGACGTGCAACGATGCAGGTACTGCCAAAGAGACCAAGACTCTCTCCAAACCGTCGCCAAGGCGTGGCATGGAGCGTGGTTGGAAGTGTGGAGCGGCAATCATGTCTACGAATCCCCGGACTCCCTACTCTTTGATGCCTCCCCTCCCCTCCAAACGCCCACCCCGCCCATGGCAACAATAGATGCAAGTTCGGGAATGGCCGCAGCGGGAGAACGGAACAAGCTCAGGAACAGCTTCAATCCCGTTGAGGTTGGCGTTACCTACGCGGTGGACCGGCAAGATGATCTGTGGCACATCGCCTTGCGCTTCGGGGTCGACTTGACCGACATTCTCTTTTGGAACCCTGACCTTGCGGACCAGAAGGCAAAGGAAACGCAGGTGCCTGTGTCACAGCTTGGTCACCGTCGCCCATGCTCGCTGCCGCCTTGCGCTAAAGGCGGCAGCGATACTCGAGATGCTCCAGATGCTCCCTGCCGCCTTTCGCGTTGACCATCTCTCATTCGTGTCTGCCAGCTTGTTGGGCGCGTGCTGCGCGTTTTGCAGTGGGCTGCATGTGTACAGCATGTGACCATGATGCATGCATGTGTCACCATGTGTCTCCATGCTGTCTGCCTCCAGTACGAGTTGGTACCCAACCAAGAGCTGTGCTTATTACCGCCCACGTGCATCTACGCTGCACGAGTCACGCATCAGCCGTGGAGCTCAAGGTCTGGCCCTTGAGGCCTTGAACCTGCACCTGCCCCTCTCGCTGCCTGCCGTGTCTCGACTCCTTGCATGTGACAGCATGTTGGCCAACAGCGCGCTCACGCCAGGTTGTTTGCACGCGCCCATGAGCAGCGGGTCGATGATCGACGCTGCCTGAGCCTGCTCATGCTACGCTTCCCATGGCGGTTGATCATAATGAGATGATGCCTGTAGAACAGGAGGGTCGACTCTGCAGGCACGGGGTTGAGCTTCACTTTTAAAGAATGAATTTGAGCGGAGGGCAGGGCTAAAGAGGTGTCATAGTTGCTCTTCTCGCTCGGCCTTTTCCTCGGCAGTCTCTCCGGCCTTGATTGCTTCGAGGCAGGGTTGAAGGCCGAGCTCTTCAGCCCAATCCACCCAGTCGCTCTGTGGCAACAGGATGCGTCAGCGCCGTGCCTCGTGTTCGCTGTGTTCGTGCCTCCTTCTTCGTCCTCAAGCGTGTGCGCCCACGTGCGCGCGTTTGCAGCAGGAGGAATGCCGGCAAGCAGCACAGCAGCAAGGGCGACGGAGAACCGAGCTCCTTGCTGTGAGGGGCAGCGGGCAAGGGGAGAAGACCTTGGCAGCCTCGTCTTTGAAGCGCAGGTGCCCTTGATTCACCGAGTCCCTGCCACCCCACCATCAGGGAGCACCGTGGACTCGTCGACGAGTCACGTGCCGCTGCGCTCGCGCGCCACGGCACAGCTCAATAGGCACGCGGCCCTCTGCCGCACCCTGGCGCACCGCGGCACAGGAGGGCACAAACACAGTAGCAGACGCACGAGCGCACGGCGCCAACACGGTAGCAGACGCACGAGCGTCCTGGCATGAACAGCATGCACTCACGCCAGCAACTTGCCCTCGGGATCACACCGCTCAAAGAAAAAGTCGACAAAGGTGTCAGGGAGCGAGTCTTGCCCGTCGAGGGACTTGAGCATTTCCCCATACACTTGGAAGTAAGTCTCCTTGTCCATCGCTGCGCCCGAGATCTGGCACGGCGCAAGAAGTAAGAGACCAACGTCCCATCGCCACATCCCCGCAGCAACCCGCCCGCCCTCCACCACGGGGCACCGGTTTCTGTGCACTGCGCACGCCTGTGCATAGTCGCACGCGAGCGGCAGAAGACACGTGCATGCTCCATGGCACAAAAGCATCGCCGCGCACCGGATCTTCCAGCGAGTCGATTTGCTTGCTCATCGCAACAATATCCCAGGTGACGCCGTGAAACCGTGAGAGCGCCCTGCCGGGCGAAAGCAGGACGCGCTCACACGACTGTCAACAGGGCGCGTTCCCAGCGGCGCGCGGCGGCCCTGCAGTGCAAGCGAGCGGCACCTTTCGCGATCATCGCTGTCCGCAAGGGGGGGGCACATGACAGCCGACGCCCGCTTTGCCGCCTCGCGTTCCTGCGCCGCCTCCAACCACACGGGCCCGCGACCGGGTCCGCCGGGGAACAGCCGGGGCGCGTCAGAGCGGGTAAAGACAGAGCAGGTGCACGGCAGAACCGAGTGTCGCAGCGCGGATGCCACGCGCGATCGCGACGCAAGTGCGTGCGCAGACAAGGGCCCGGGTGCGGTCGCGCCGCCGCGCGCACCTGCTTCAGCGCGTCCTTGCGTCGCCGGAAGTCGTCCTGCGAGACCTCGCCGGCGTCCCGCTGGCGGCGCAGGACTTCGAGGTCGGCCATGATCTCCGCACGGTCTCTGCTCCCGCCCCCGCGCAGACGCGAGACTAGATCCCGTGGAATGCATGCCCTGCTGGACGTCAGCTCGGCGAAACACACCGCCGCCACCGCTGCGATGAGCAGGGGCCTGCAGCTGAGCTGCATTGTTTTCCCGGCAAAATAAAAAAAAAAATCAGAAAAAAAATTTCAATTTGACGATTTCGTTGACGCTGTAGCGCTTCATTGCGGAAGGGTTACCGAACGAGGCACCGCCCGCAGCGCGCGAGGCGGAACTGGCGAAAACGACACATGATTGACATGCAGGGTGATGGCTGGGATGCCCCTGTGCACTATGCCACAGGTGGGAGCGCGCGTGGCGAGCATACACCGACTTGTCATTCCGAGTTGATGACAAAGATTACGTTGTGACGAAAATGGCCGTGCGCGCGCGCGCACCGACAGACCATGGCGTGAACGTCAAGTGGGAGACATGGGAGACATCGGCCTTGCATCAGGACCCAGGTGAGCGTCGGCGACATCTCAACCTCCCAGTCTCTTGCTCGCACCAGCCGCTCGCTGACCGGGCTCCCGGTTCCGCAATCACTTGCGTCGCAGGGGGCATTTACTCGTCGCTGCACATGAGCGACGACGTGGCCCCGGCCACGGCAAGCGCAAGCACCGAGTGTGACTTTGTCATGGAGCTCAAGATTCCGCGGTTTGTGGTGCAGAAGGTGTTTCCGGACCTGGCCTTCAACGCGTCGGCAATTTCAGCGTATGCGCCCGACTCCCTGGCCGCGCGCCTCTCCTGCCCGTGCCCGTGGCAGCGTCCGCGCACACATGTGAGCCGACATGACACGCGTGTGCCCCGCCCAACGTGCGCAGGGCGATCAAAATCGGAGAGAGCTCTGTGAGGTACGACGTTGCGAGGGAGACGTTTCTGATTCGAGCGACTACTCTGGAGGAGGTGGTCCTGAGCAAGCAGGCCATCGCCGTGGAGATGTCGCAGCACGGGTTCCACCTCGAGATCGCGGGCGAACTGCCGACGGCGCCAGCGCATGCAGCACCGATGCCTCCGACGCACTCAAGCACGCACCCAACGCTCTTGCCCAAGACCAGCACGGCCACGCGTGCGCCCGCCGCCCCCCCACCGGTCTCGCACACGCAGCGCGCCGTCGGCTCGACAGCGGGCAGGATGGACTTGGGCGGCGACAGCTACAGGACTGCGGACGCCTACCCTGCCGACGCCCACAGCCCTGCTTCGGCTGCCACAGCCTCCCCCAGTGCGCCGCACCCGCGGCTCATCTCGCGAACCATCATCTCCTCGTTGCCGGAGCAGCAGCAGCCGTCGTCTGACGTGCCACCCCACGCCCTCGCTTCTCCTGGGAAATACATCTGGTATCTGCGTGTACACACATTCGCGTACACGCTTGCATGCATGCTTGTAAGTGGTTTACACGTCCGTTTTTTTTTCACACTCAACGCACACGCACGCACACACACGCACACACACGCACACACACACACGCACACACGCACGCACGCACACACACACACACACACACACACACACGTGTGTGTGTGTGTACACATGCTCGCACACATACGTACACAAACACAAACAGGGGGGAGAGAGGGGGCAAGGCGCGGAGGATGTGGGTGGAAGAAGACTCGAGCTCGGACGAGGAGGCTGTGATCGCCGAGGAGCTGGCGCGCCAGGGCCTCTCCTCCGAGACGCCTTGCAGCCGGTTGGACCAGGAGGAGCTCGAGAAGCCGGCCGAGGCCGCCACGCACAACACGCCGGCTGTGCACGTGATGCGGCAGCAGGTGCGTGTGGCACAGTGGGCGAGGGCCTGCACAAGCGCTGGCGTGCCTGCCCAGGCCTCCACGCCTTTCCGCGGCCCTTGCGACCAACAGCTCGTATGACTCTCGCGTAGCTTGAAGCGCGTGACGGCAGTCTGGCGTCTCTGCCACCATGCATCTGCCGCCATGCATGCGGCGGGCCTGGAGGCGCACCTGGAGCGTGGCGTGCCGTGGGGCGACAGCACGACGTGACGCTGTGGCGTACTGGCACAGGCGGCGGAGATACAACGGCTGCGGCAGCGGGTGGAAAGGCAGGCAGTCCTCCTTGAAGACCGCTGCCAAGCCGAGATGGAGCTGCGCGTCAAGGACAAGGCCACCAGGGACACGCTTGAGGAGCTCAGGGCCGCCAACCAAGCGCTTGCACGCGACAACAAGCACCTCGCCCAGGTTGCCCTTTCCCTCTTTACCGGACCTGGTCTGCAGCGCACGCCAGCGCGTGGCGGCTGTGTCTGTGCTGGCCTGGGCGGCGGGTGGTGTCGGGAGCGCGTGGGGTGGCCGGCGTGGAGCTGACGAGCTGACGAGCTACCGGTTGCGTGGTTGCGCGCCGTGGTTGTGTGGTGGCGAGCAGAACCTGGCACAAGTGGTCAAAGAGCGCGACCAGGTCTTGCCCGCGTGCTGGCAGTCTTGTTTCTCATGTCCGTGCCTTGCATCGCGCATGGTACAGCACGCCGACGTACATACGTAGGCCGGTGCCATTGTACGCCCTCCCGCAAATGTGCGTGTGCCAGTGTTTGCCTCCCGTCGCGAATATTCCGTGTGCCTGTCGTTGTCAGTCTTATGGTACATGGCATGTGATGCTGGGGAAGGCATACATACTGATCAGGAAGCCATTCTGAGTAGGAAGGCATACATACTGATTAGGAAGCCATACTCATTAGGAAGCCATGCGCACACGCGCAACAGATTGACTTGGGCAGGACTGATGAGGGAGCATGCGAGGACTGGTGAGGGAGCATGATGGATGGATGCTGTTGGCGTGATGGATGCATGCATGTTGGATGCAGCATGTTCCATGCATGCATCAGATGCGCTTGGGCAGGACTAATCAGGGAGCATGTTCTGGACATGTCTCATGTCTCACGAGTGTCTCACGAGTGTGCATCAAACACGCTGCACCACATGGCGACCAGGCGCGAGCGGACCACGTGGCAGCGTCCAGCGACACAAACTGTATGCACGCGATGCTGCAAGATGCTGGGCGGTACATCGAGCACCTGCGCAGCGACAACGCCATCCTGCTGGCCAACCTGCAGCACGCGCGCGCGGAGAGCATGTCTTTTGCGCAGGCGGCCGCGCATGCGCATGCGGCGGCCGAAGACATCAAGGCTTCGGCCAGCAGGGAGCAGGGTGGCTTTGCCATGGACAACATCAAACACTCGATCGAAACCGCCGTCGCCGAAATCCAGGGGCTCGAGGAGGAGGATCGCAAGAAACAGATCAAGGCGCTGCGCCTCCGCTGGCACCCGGACAAGAACCCGATCCTGACCGAGTTTGCCACCGAAGTGTCCAAGATCCTCAACGCCGCGGTCTTGCCTCTCCTGCCCCCCCCCCCATCCCCCGTGGCTGCATCTGCTCCTCGGGTGAGGGGCCCGGGCACGACAGGGCGCGAGGGCGGGCGAGCCGCAGCAAGGCGTGCCGTCTGTGTTGCGAGCGCCTGCGCATGCGCGCCGCGGCATCTGACGCGGCCCCGCCTACCGAACGCGGATCAGGTGGCCAAGATGGAGGAGTCGATCGCAGAGCACGTGCAGGGCCAAGGGCAGGCAGGGCAGAAAGCGTCCACCTAAGCCCTTGCACCTAAGCCCTTGGTCCACCGCTGCCCCAAGCCGCCGCGCGCGTGGCGCGCCGTGACTCGACGTGGGACGGGAGCCGCCGTCGACCTTGGACCTGGCCCGCGACGTGCGGCACTTGGGGGAGTGATTCATGTGTAGTGTTGGGGCGCTGCCTGGTCTTGAACGAGAGCTACCAGCATGCTTCCTCTGGTCTTGAACGAGAGCTACCAGCATGCTTTCTGTGTGTGCCTTGTGCTGCCTGTCTTCCTGTTTGTTACCGGTATCAGCCTGACACAGCCATCATGTGTTGTCGGCGACACAGGCTTCCTGTTTGGAGTAGCTCTCAGTGTCACCCAGTGCGTGCTACTGCATTGTAACACATGTGCGAGTGACTAAGTGATGCGAGGTGCATGCGATGGGAACATGAGATCCGAGGCACATGTCATGTTATCCCCATGGTCAGCCGCCCACTCGCCCGCCGCGCGAGATTGACAACACCTTCCTTAACTGTACTCGTAAGTGCATTGTACATACATGGCAAGAACCGGCGCGCGACACTGTTGCCACATCCCAGTCCCCTCACGTTGCTCCGCCCTCGGGCCGCCCGGGCCCTACAACTTGACCTTGACTGGCACCGGCACTAGTGCACCATTCTACATGATCGAGTCTACCGTGACATGATTCATTCTACCTCCTCATCCTGCTCTGCCAGTGCCACACGCTGATCAGGCTCGTGCTTGGTGTGTGTGTATGTTGACTTGGAGTGTTTTTATTTGTACTGTACGGCACGGTTCCAAGTCTCTGCTCCCCCACTCGAAAAAGAGCAAAAACAAAAAGTAATCTTTCATGTAAGCACCCAACCCGCGACTCGAACAAGATGAGAATCAGTGATTTGCACCCAACCTCTCTCTCCAGCGCCACTCAGGCTGCCAGTGGCAGCGTGGGTGCTGCAGCCGGACGAGTATCAGTATGGCGACGCGACAGCGGAGCCAGGCATTGGTTTACTGTTGAGACTAACCCCGGGCCTTCAAATTTTATGAACTGCTCATGAAGGAGCAAAGTTTCACCGAACATATGTAAACACACTCGGGTTTGCACCGGCACACACTGGCACTGGCAATGGAGGTGCAGTGCGCCAATCAGAACCAGTTGTGCGATATCTGTGGAGGCGAGAGCGGTGTGTGCGACCTTATTGAGCCTGTGCGGAGAGCCCCGAAAAAAATAAATGAATGTTCTTGGCGACCTTGAGTCATGTGTCGATTGTCAATAATTCTGCGGCCCGGCCGGCATTTCTGAGGCAAGCAAGAGAGTTTCTAATTTTTCCTTTGCTACCCAGGGAGGCAAGCGAGTGAGTTTCTATTTTCGACAGGGAAACTGGGTCCAAGCCCGAGGGGCTCAGATCCGGTTCCCTGCAGGCTGACTTAAGTTTGATAGAATAGATTGATCCTCCTGCGCGCGTCAGCGCGCAAGCTCCACGATTTTTCGATATCTATGACTCACAATTCCCACTCGCCAGCTCGAGATTCGGCCGAGGCTCGGCCGAGTCTCTGAGCCTCAG
>Ga0115006_10000281_pt1:2500-27206 | contig 27206 bp, 4 predicted proteins | sample ArcOceMetagenome_3_FD_88943 | JGI IMG/M metagenome (GOLD analysis project Ga0115006, IMG submission 88943) | Marine eukaryotic phytoplankton communities from Arctic Ocean - Arctic Ocean- Svalbard ARC20M Metagenome | ecosystem: Environmental > Aquatic > Marine > Oceanic | place: Arctic...
CATCTGTGTGACTTTCGAGCACACAATTTCCGTTGTTGCACATCCAAGTGCGGCTGTAAGGCTCCGCCTTCAGGACCCGCGGGTTCTGGATGTGCGGGTTGATTGCAAACAGAGTCTGCCATGGCATGTCATAGCGGATTGCCACATCTTGCAGTGTTTCACCTGACCGCAGGAAGTGCTCGCAAAAAAGCACACGGACATAATATGTCTTGGTGTCGACCAGATCTTCGTCAACTTTTAACTCAATCTCGATACGGTATGTACCCGCGTCCCTTGGTATCCATTTGAATTTGTACACATTGGACGATTCTGCAGTCAGCGTCGGGTCCCCTTGAGGGAATGAACGACCAGCAGGAGTGATCGACAAAACATCAACTTGGACTGTGCCGGTGCTCAGTTCGTTCAAGGTTTCAACATCGAATGCAACCATGTCACCGGACTGAACTTCGAACAAGTCGTTATGCCTTGGTGCGGTTGGGTCTTGCTTGAAGCGAACCTTTGTTTCCCCGAAGCCAACTGCGAAGTGAGTCAGATGATTACACTGGCAAGTGACAAACCCTAAGCTTTTGATTGGTGCTCCTCTGTCGTCGAGTTGCCGGGAAAATGACGTGGCCTTGCACCCGAGGTTGCTCCACCTACCAAAATCCAGACGCGTTGTGGTCATTGACGTATCTTTCCAATAAACGCATTGAACTTTATGCCCGTCGAAGAAGGTGTCTGTGTCTTCGTCTGACAGAGCTGAGGTGTTCACGGGCACAGTGATTTCGACTGCTCCCTGCCCAACATCGATCTGATTTACTGTGTGGGACTCGGCACTTGACAGAGTCACACCAACCGCTCCAGAAACAATTTGCAGTCCTGTCTGATTTGAACCTATGGCGACTAGATCCTTTCGGTACGACAACTGTACATCAACAATATCGTTTGCCTCTGCTCCAGCCAGAGACAGAGAGTCAGGGAACGCGGCAGAAATCAGCCTTGGAGAACTTTCCGTAAGATATGGATGACAAGGAAGCGAAAAGGCAGCGCCCTTGACGTCTTGCATTCGCATTCTCGTCCCAAAGAGGACCACATCGGGGTTGCAAACCTCCTGCACAACGGTATCTTCGAATACCAACCCAGCCTTGAGGGCAACATCTGCTAGCTGCTGAAGCAGATTTTCAATCGTAGTTTCCTCTTCCTCACCCAATTCATCCGACATTCGAAGAATCCTCGCCCGCTTAGACAATTTTTCCAGAACATTCACAGTTAATTCCATGAACCCAGAACCCACGTTTGCCATGCCAAGAACATCATATTGCGAAATCGGTGTTAACAGGACCCCCAGATTATGAACGCTGGCGACTGAAAGTATCGCGTAGTCAATCAAAATTTGATCCACGCCCTCCAGTATGAAAATTGCTTGCTTAGGATCAATTTCGTTTCGCCGTGTGAAATCTAGGAGCACATCCGACATACGCTCGGCGGTTTCGCTCACGCCGGTCGACAGGAAGCCATTCGGATCTGTCTCATCTTTCACACGCTCAAGGGCTCGAGAGACAGCAGCAAGATTTAGCAGCACAGTGGTCAGGTCATTCCTTGCTTTCGCCTCATCAAGCAATTCATTGCAACGAAGGAGAACGTCCTGGCTTTCGACATCCTCTTGCGTGACAGTCACTTCATTGGTCTCCAACGTCACAGACGCTCCTTTTTGATCTTTGATTGTTACTTCAACAACGAAGGTGCCGACGTCCAAGACTGGGAACTCCATTTCGCTCATTGAAGTACCAGGGAACGCGATTTCCCCATCAGCTCCCTTCAGCTTGAAATACAATCGATCAATACCATCTTGATCTTCGAACCCTTGACAGCTTGCGAGGAATTCTGTTTTGAGAGCAAAGCCTGTGGCAGGTTCTATCTTGCAAGATCCGCCGTTGGGTCCAACATTTATTTGTTCCTTGCGGATGCGGTAGAATCCCGAGCCGACGCTGTTCAAAAGCGAGGCAGTAAACACGTAATCACTTCCAGGCTTGAGAACATCACCGCTGACTTCTAGGACTGACTGCGAAGCGCCTAAGGGAAATTGATCACGATCGAGAATGGACACAGCAGGGTGATCGACGTTCCACTCGACACTTGGATCTCCTGTCCAGACCAAGCGCGGGTCTCCTGGCATCGTTTCTGCGACAAGCAAAAACGATTCCCCCATGTTGAAAGTGGAAATCATATGACCCGGATCAAGCCTGTCCAGCTCACGCGTGATACTAACAACATGTATTCTTTCCGTAGATGTATGCAGCGCAACTACAGTCGTCCCAACACGACCATCAGGAGAACTTACGGTCAGTTCGATTTCGTACACTTCGCCAGCGTGCAACATGTTCGGTGCTATGGACACATCTGGCTGATTCGGGAACAGCAGCAACTGCTCATCTGGGCTGCGGCAGGGTGTTCCTTCCAATGAACACGTCCAGCTGAAGCTCAAAGCGTCGCTGTTCATGACGTCTGGATCAAACGAACCGCGCCCAGTAAGCTCAATGGCACCTGAGACTGAAGCCACGCGATCAGCGCCGTAGATGATTGCCTGCAGCTTGGATGGCCTCACAAATACTGTGGTCGAAAGTAGAGCAAAAACGGCAGCATAATTCTCCGAGAAGACCTCGACTTCGTAGGTCACATATTTACCAGGCAGCGGGACTTTTTCTGTGAACTGGCTGCCGGAAATATCCTCATATTCTTGCGTCGCAATGCCATCAACCGTCTTGAACCAAGCATATCGTAGATCAGAAGGCACCGTACCCATATGGAAATCAAATGTGCACGTGGAAAGGTCCTGTTTTGCTGCCATACACTTCGAGCCGGAAGCACGAACGCCAAATGAGAAAGGAGACGTCCCAGTGAAATAATCTGGATTCTGAAGATATGCGGTGGGGATGGGCTCATCGACAATCTCAAAGGTTTTCTCGAAAGTTGCGCTGATCCCAAGGAAGTTGGTAACCTCTACTGCGATAGTATAGACAACACCAGCATCAAGCTCTGTTGCGTCGATTTCAACTCGGTCGCCATGTACCCCAGAAAGCAGCGTTTGCAATATCTGCTGTGTGTCATCTGGGGAGCTTTCTGAGACACTCCACGTGTAATCTAATTTTCTTGCTGAAGGACCGATTGCAGTGAACATGGCAGAGTCGCAACGGGATAACTGTGATGGACCAACAATTTTGCCAGTTGGTACCAGCGGAAGCTGGTTGCCCTCTAGTGTAAACGGAAGCGAAGATGGGACAGGTCCCTTTGCATCATGCGCATGCCGGAAATTTAGCAACCGGCCTGCATCCCCCGGAATAATGCTTGCTCCAGAGCCCAGATACACAGTCAGATGTCGAGGTGCAAACCAGTAGCAGCTGGGACCACTCCCTAGCTTTAACACGGTTGCAGCGTCGAAATAGGCGGAACAAGGGGCTTGCAGGCTCTCGTGGGTTGTGTCTTGGTTAAAAGAAACCACAAAAGAATTCCCATGCGTTGACAGCATGACAGACTCGACTTCGAATCGGTGGTAGATGAAGTGAAGACCAAATCCATTTGAAGGATCCTCTTTAGCATAGCCTTCCACGATCACCACGGCATTTCCGTCCTTGACAGGACCGATATACTGCGGACTTGCCACATCAAGACGGGTGGTATTTTTGTACACTTCAACACGAGTAACGACACCAAATTGGCTACCGAACCTGACAGCATAGGCTTCAGGGGAGAGAGATTGGGAAATGCCGTGTACAGCGATTGTCATCATGGTCCCACCTGTTGCAGGGCCTTCAGAACCCGCGATTGTGTATGCTGTGATCTTCGACTGCTTTACTTCGAACGTGAACAAGGCACTAGAATATCCCCAAAAGATTTCAGCCAAATAAACACCTGGTGGCATCGCAGGGATAACGATCAGAATCTTGCTCGACATGTCATCGGAGTGCAATATTCCACCGGAAATGCCACCCAGAGTGTAGCGACCTTTGCCGGGCACCTCGAACCTTAACATTGGCTTTCCATGTTCTAGAATAGGGTCGAGCCCGAAGACAGTGAGATGACGCTTGGTCTCCGTGTATGCCAAAATGGGCTCCTCTTCTTCAATCATGACGTTGGCTGTCACCGTTAAAGCATCGTACTCAAATCTGACTGCACTTTCTGCCCGTAGCGTTCTATCAAGCGGTTCGAGCAAACAACTTGTCGATCCGGCGCTGGTCAAGGATGGAGCGATCAGCTCGAATGACGTGTGTTCTGCATTCGAAAAAATGATCTCGCTCACTGTCCCACGTACCTTCGCGCACGAGAATACGACCTGCGTTACTGAGTATACCACAGGAAAGTGTTTCACTGACAATCGGATGATGAATCCACCCTCCTTTGGGCCCGAGACAGGGTTGACAGCCTCAATGGAAGGTTTTTCAAAATATTCATATGTTGTCCGCGAAGACTTTTGCCCTTCGGATAAAAGTGCAGTGACCACAACATCGACAACGCCGGTGCTAGATACCGGGGGTACCCCGAGTTCCACGACAGCCGAATCCACTTCACTCCTCACAATCCTGATGACTTTGCCAGGAGTCGACCCGAATCTCACGCCAAGAGTTCCAATGTTCGATTGCAAATTCATAAGCGGGAACCCGTACACGGTAGCATTCAATCTGGTTCCGCCTTCGATGCTCCCTCTTTTGATGCTCAGCTCAGCAGGTGGGTTCACGTATGTGTAGGTGAATGAGACGGATGCATCCGCGAAGGCCGTCAAGGCAGCTGGCGTAACAGACACAGTCACTGACAAACCACTGAAACCTGCAGGAGCTACAACTTCAAGAACGGTCAAGTCGATGGTTGCTTTTCTGATTGTCCTGACCACTGCTTGCTTGGAACCAAACCTGACCACGATCGAATTCCTCTGCTTGATGTCAATGGCTGATGCATCCATGCCAGCGACTTTCACTGTGACAATTGTGCCCCCATATTTGCTGCCGGTCAGCGGTGACGCGGAGAGGAGGAGTGGGGGTCCTTCGCCCTCGTAATGAGCTTCCGCTACAAAGGAAAAGGTTGTGTTGGGATAGTATTTTGGGACCACAACAAAGTCGACAGCTCCAGCTGTCATTTGAGGCAGCGTCACACCAATAACTCCAGTTCCATTTCCGATAGATCGTACACTACACGTGAGGTCAACAGAAGTGTTACCGTACTTGGCAAATGTTTTCACAATGTCTTCCCGATTTTCAATGGGTGGATTTACGGCTCCGGTAAAAGTTACTAGTATGGCATAGCCCCCACCTGCAGGCCCCCTCGACGGGAATACCGAATTAAGTGCGAAGAGCCTTTCTTTAACAGTGATTGCTCCAGTTGCAAGCAACCCTGCAGTTGGGTGCACTGCAGTGAATGATGATAATTCTCCTGTCAACGGCCTAGCGCACATGTGCTTGAAGACAAACTTTGTGTGCTGCCATGTTGATCTGACAACCTGCGATGACGAGATGAAGACATTGTTTGCAAGATTTGTGCTGTTCAGTTGGACCGTGGAATCCGATGCCACAGGCGACCAACCAATTACAATAGCTGTAAAGTCGACCGTCTCTCCGGCAAAACATTCGGAAGGCGAAAAGGTCACACTTCCTATTCCCACCGGCATCTCCTGGTAAGTGAAGCTGAATTTTGCAGACACGCTGGGACGGTGCAGTGTTTCGACCAAAGCTTCTACGGTGCCGGCGCTGTGGAAAGGAGGTGTCACAATCGATAATTGGACCACATCTGCGTCAATCGTTTGCAATGTCACACTGGGTGATGCCACTCCCGCAAAGGATACTATGACATCTGAGGACTGGAATGACTCAAGATCCGATACGAGTATTCTTATAATATCGCCTCCCTCCGTCAGGCCTTCACGGCTGCCGCCAGGCAAAACCACCGGCAAAGGTTTATCTTCTCGCGTTACACACAATCCAGGATCACACTGGAGCTTCGGAGCCAGTCTGATCAAGGCATTTACATCCGGAATCATCCCGATCCTGGCACAGTACGAATCGTAGTTGCAGGCATCTGCATACACAAAGACGAATTCAACCGCTGGGCTTGCAGATCCAGCAGATACTGTCACGACAGCTGTCTTCGATCGTATCGCTGCTGGTAGTTGAAGCCGCAACGACGTGATAAATCCGTACGTTTTAAGACCAACCACGTCACAGAACTGGCCATCTACTGTAGCAACCACCTGGTCAATGTTGTTAACATTTGGTGGCCCAAAACTTCCAATGTCAACAAGTACCGTGCCACCCGAGGTGGGGCCAGAGGAAGGATTCAGATACAGTAGCGTTGGTACACTTGCGTTGTAAACATCAATACTGAAACTGACCAGCGGATTCCATGGGAGCATATCTAAGCCAAGCTCAACCTGTGCACGTCCTGGGAGCTCAGACTGAAAGAGAAACGCAATCTGCGTTCTTGTGTTCTCTGTCCGCGCGCCACCTTGAAGAATTGAATACCCAACAACGCTATTTGGGTCCAATGCCATGCCATTTATCCTTACTCGTGCAGGTACGGGCCCGGAGATAGGCTTGAAATTCTTGTCAAGACTTCCCGGAGGCCGCACAGGATATCTGTCGACAACAACATGAACCAGCGTCGGGTGGCCCGAAGGCCCTGAACTTGGCGCAAATGACACGAGACTAGGAGAACTCATTTTGACGACATCAACTGAGAAGCTCGCAACTTTTTCCTTCTTGAAGACTGGCACAAGTTGAATATTTAGGCTTCCAGGACTATTTGGGGACAGCGTTTGCGATGGGGATGCAGGGCAAGCTATCTCTAAAACGGTCATTGATGGGTCTGAAGCAATGATCGATGAAGGTTCCATCACAGATTCGAGGCCATTGGCGTGAACCTGAACCTCGTCGACAAAATAAACCACAGGGAAGTTCTTAATTGTGACCGACATAATACTTCCCCCGGAATCGGGACAACGAGAAGGCAAAACTTCGCTGACGTATGCAATCTGGCTGTGATACTCAAACTGAAACCTAAGTTGAATATCAGGATTCAGAAGCGATGTGATTTGCACAGGCTGCCTACAGACCACACTCGAGCACGGGAAGGCTGGTGAAATGAAAGCAATTTCAGCGCTTGTCTCGGACAGAGGCTTGACGGCCTCCACTTCCGCATATTCGCCGCCAACACGAACGACTGCCGCATCCCGGCTCAAGTGTTCCAATTTGATGCTCTCGAGAATGACTAGCACGGGAGTGCTTCCACCAGCAGAGCCTTCGGTGGGAAATGCGAATGAGATGCTAGGCTCAGTTCTCGCTGCGTGGAATTGGAACGAAAAATCAGCTGAGAATTGTCTAGGCCCACCTGTCGCGCTCGACAGCTTTAACATGACAGAGCATCGTTTCTTTCCTGGAACGCTGACACGACCTGTCCTAAAATATACCGAGCAAACTTCTGGTTGTTCGTACAAAACTTTCTTTACCGCACACGAGTGTCCACCAGCGTCGACAACGAAGGATGACGCACTCAGACCGGCTGGGCAGTTTTTGACCGTGACAGCAACGGGAGTTCCACCTTCAGACGGACCCGCCGCAGGAACAGGGGACCCAAGAACCGAAATCCCAACGTCAGAAACGAAGGCGAACAGTGCAGTTGCCGGCGCCTGCGAAGCCGATGGCGAGCCATTGAAATAAATGGAAAAGCTCGCAATGCCAACGACATAGCTCGGGGCTTCAGTGACCACCTTCAACACAGAGCTCGAGTCGTCTAAACTAGTCTGCACCGGCACACTGTGCTTGCCTGCAAAGAGCACGCGAACATTCTCTAGGACCAAGTCAGCTGGGGCTTGGCTCACGTAAGCGGTGACCAAGTAACCGCCATGAACGTTGCCAGCCGAAGGATACAGAGAGACCACGGAGGGATCTTCGACAGGCAATGTCTCTTGTGGGAGGCTGGTTACTTGGGCGCCTACATTTACATCATACGTAATCTCAAACGTTGGTGCAAAACGCTCGGAGGTAAGGCCGTATGGGACCACACTGAAAGTAACATCTCCAGCAGCGTCTGGAAGGGTCGTAAATCGAGCCAAGGTAATACCCGTAAAGGGGTCTTGATCCACGATTTCGTCCACTGCGAGCCTTGTTGTACTGCCTACAATTTGTAACTCATGTCGCGCAATATTCTTGAGCCCTTGCCCCTTCAATCTAATCATAATGGAGGTTCCGCCCGCAATCGCACTGGTTCTGGGAGTAAAATCAACAATGCGCACCCTCATTTCGTCCTGCACTTCGATTGCCTTCATCGCAAATTGACATTCTTGATCATGACAGCCCCAAATCTTTAGAGTCACCGCACCCTCGCCAAACATGCTGAGATCTGGGCAGTCGAATTCCAGAGCAGTTCCAGTTGCCGTCGATAGGAAAGTGGGGGAGTCGATTTCCACAGCTACAATACGGTTGACCTGATCCTCATCATGAATTTCCAGAGTCATATCACCAGGATTGCTTGCGATAGGTAGGCCCGAAAGCATCAGTCTCACTCGAATGCCGCCAGCGAGAGGGAAAACAGAAGGGGTCACAATCACAACTTCGGGCGCATTGGCATTCTCAAGGTACTCAATGTGGTGGACCAACACCTGCGGCTTTCCCTTCACAATATTTATCACTAATGGCTGTTCCCCGGCGGTTGCAACAGCCGGCGCATCGAAGTGGATCAAGTGATAGTTGCTCTCTGCCGTTATGTCCTTGACTTGAACCTGAATCGCACCCACATGTACTTCAAAGAACGAGCTTGTTACTGTTGACGGTAGTCCAGACAGCCCAACAGCAAAAGGAAATCCAGCTCTATTTCCATACCTTGGCTGAACGAACTCAATCGCAACCTCATCTGGCACAAATTCGAAGAGCATCAACACCTTTTTATCAAGAGATGCTTCAATTTCAATTCTTGCGATGCCGGATACCCACGGCATCGTCTTGAAATATACGGTAGTACTTCCGGGGCGAGAAGTCCAAAACACATCTGTTAGCAGCACACTTGTTTCTTCTTTCATGCTGACAGTCACAGCCCCCGTAACAGGGAAGTTGCCACCAATATCGACTTCAACATTCGTGCCACCGGACATCGGGCCGGCAGAAACGGTCGCAAATCGAATAAAGGCATCATCACCGGTGTAAATCAAAGACACCGGTCCAGGCAACGTGAGGCCTGCTTGCAGAGCATTTTTCCTGGTAGCGACAAATTCTCCGCGTACATAGAAATTTGCATCGAACACCCCTTCATGCCCATCTAGCAAGTCCAATTCAGCCATCACCCTCAAAATGTCGTCGGAGCTGCCGAGAATGGTTGCAGATCCAAGAGTGATGGTTTCTTGACCACTACTTAAGACTAAGCTGATATCAGCGGCCGAAACAATACGCTCATTCAGTCCTAGAACTTCGAACACCATGGTGGATTTTGCTTTGGTAAGGACAGCCGCCGGACCAACGTGCTGGTCATCTGGAACGTCAAACGGTAGAATTGGTCCATATGAAAAACTAGCATCAAAAGCCTCCTCTGCCGAAGAAACTTTCTTTAATGACGAAAGCATCACGCGACCAGCAATGCCGAAGCTCCCAATGGCCCTGTGCATTGTCGATCCATCGTTACCTGTGTCCGGCAGCGTGATGAAGACCTCTCTGACCCCGCCATGAAGGATCGGCAATGCTGGAGTGAGGCATCGGAACATAGTGGATGAACCTTCAAGACCACTCCTGGCACAACAGTTCGCCGTCAAGCCCCCAAATTTCAAAATGGGGGGGAAAGGCTTCCATCCGTTGTCGCACTCTGCGGAAGCTGGGGTCGAGGCCATGTCCGACCAGATGTAGTTGCTCACTTCTAGCTCTACGGGAACCCTGGTGCGGACTTTCCCGTAGTCTGGGACAACTGAGCGGACCACAGGCTTTTCGGGCGGGTAATATGTGAAGGTAAACTCAACAGATTTGCCGCTTGCCTCATGCATGATCGAACCCGAGCAAACTTTTTCCAGGTTGGGAGGTGCAAAAGACGAGGCCTCCAACGCAGGCATATCAAATCTGAAGAAGATGTCTCCCGTCATCTCATGCAAATCATCGGTAAAAAGATCCGGGATTATGTCTCGAGCTTCCTGACTGATGTCCATTCCACAATCATCGGTGATTTTCATGCTTTCATTCGCTGCAATGGTAGAGAATCCTGAGGCGCCAACATGAACAAGCGTTCCAGCAGACGGGCCAAATGCTGGGAAAAAGTGCAACAAGGTTGGTGGTGAAACAGTCTCATATCGGAAGAAAAATACAGCGGTGTCGACCCATGTTAGCACTGCGCCTTCATCATAGCCCATTTTGGCGATGACACTGCCCATGTTTGCTGGAGCTTGCGGAGTAGTCACGGTTAGAGATGTGATTGATGCACCAGAACTTTGGTACTGTTTGCAAGTCCCAGACGCCTTCGGAAGTTGACCAAACTGCACATAACAGCTTCTCTCTTCCAGGCCGGAAGGCAGCGCTCTGATGAAGATCTCTAGCTGGGTTCCTCCACTACTTGGTCCATGCGGCTCACGATCAACCATCATATCCTGCCCGAGCACATTTACTTTGACGACCATCGCAGACAGGATGTAATCGCACTGTTTCGTCCGCCATTGCGCAGGCCCCCTCGCATTCCACGCCCGAACACGGAAATAGTAGGTTTGGCCCCTGACAAGATCGCTCCTGCCGTAGCACAACCTACTATTCGACGAGCAAACGGTACTAGAACTAGATGTAACGATAGTCGAATCACACCGTGAATGCTCGGTTTGGCAAAACGTGAAGTGGTCGTCTAGAGAAGTCTGGACCTCATAACCAGTTATTGATGCTCCCTCGCCCCCAGCGAATGGCGCAACCCATTCCAGGTGTACTGGATGGGCAACTGGAGGAGCAGGCTGAGCTTGGCACTGCACGATGAAGTCGTCTTCCGAGATACGATACGGTTTTTGCATGATCCGGACTTTCCCCGACAGCGAAGGTGGTCCTTGGCCAACCTGATTGACGGCATACACTCTGAAGCAGGTGATTGGTCTGGCTGACGACTCTTCTGCAAATGTCGTGAACGTTAGCTTACTTGCCGGCACCAACTCTGAGACGAACCGGGAAGCGTCGACTTCACTGAAGCAGGTACCAGTAGTACCTATGGAAACACGCTCAATGAGGTAATTCTCAAGCTCGTTGGAGCCATCACCATAACCAGTGTCGACGGGAACAAACCACGATAGCAAGACAAGATCCCCCTGAGCAGTGACGGTGAGATTCGAAGGCGCTGAAGGCAACTGCATTGACTGCATGTTGATTGATCCATCTGATCCAAGAGAGGGGCCAAGGCCAACAAAATTTTGGGCTTGCACCTTGAAGAAGTACAAGGCACCTGCTTCCAGTCCGGTTGCTGTGAAGGAAACCTGGTTCAGGTTGCGCTCCCGTGATTGAGTTGTCGTGACGCACTCGCGAACATACTGGGTCCCACCCTGGGGAATGCTGAGGCGATTATCCAATGAACACGATTCGTCGATACCCGACATGTTGCAGAAGGAGACGCCTGTTCCGAAAACTGCTGTCTGCCCTACTTTTTGATTATCAAGGCACGTACTTTGTCCATGCAGCGCGCATATAGCTTTGTTTTGCAGGCCCGAAGGCAGCGTATCCGATGGCGCTACCTGGCACAAGGATCTGCATGAACATGGGTCGCTCTCGTTGACTATAGGAGCGCTCGAGAGCCTGAACAAGCTGTTTGTTGTCCCTGGCTTGCAACTACAGTACTTACTGAGCCCGGGAGCAACATTGCCGAATACGTCGTCCGTGCAAAACGCGCCACCCTTGACATATTCCATGGCATATGTCTCATCCGTGCCATAGCGCATGGTGCCATAACATGAACAAAACTCTCCCTCCAGAGCGCAAGTAGCAAATTCAATACTCGAAGAAGACGACAACTCGTACTGTCCTTGGTCAGTGTAAGTTTCGAGCACAGGCTCGTCAGAGACTATTTCGTTGTGAAGCTCCACCGCAGGCACACGGTAGCTAGTTGCATTATTAAACTTGTCTGGCACAGTAGAAATCATGACCACGTAGTCGGACAGTGCTAACTCTGCATTGGAACCAGCTCCAGAGTCCGACGGCCTGAGCCACGTGAAGGTCAGCTCATTAACACCAGATTGCAGCAGTAGCGCTGAACTGGTTTGAGGTGCTCCTGGTATGCCAATGTATCTTTCAATTACAGGGCTGGACGTATCGCCATCTCCAGCGCTTGTGCGGGCAGACACAGTGAAGTAGTAAATGGTGCCTGACTGCAGCCCCGATACAGCGAGACTTTGTAACTTTCCCTCTTCGCATTCGCCAGCATCTCCAACGGACCCCAGCGACCGCGATGCTCGTGCGAAGTAGCATGAGACATTGATATATGTATTTCCCATACCAGTATCCACTGGCCCGTCAAATGAAATCACCACACCGTTGCCATTCACTCGCGACCGCACGTTTAATGGGGCGGTCGCCAAGCCCACAGGCTGCACGCGGACAGGGACTGACTCGAGGCTGGATCCAGCGTTGTTTTCGGTATACACCCGGAAATAGTAGTTGTTCCCCTTAGTCAGCCCGCCTATTGTGAACGAATTGCCTTCGACAGGAGCAAGGGATAATGTTAGCCCACCAGCTTCGGCACTTGCGGCTTCGCCTACCCCAGGCCGTACAGGTTTGATGGCAATCAGAGGAACAAAGTCCTCATTCATTGAAGCTTCTATCAGCCACAAGATTACCCTGTCGGCTGTGCAGTTGGTTCCTAAACCAGCGCCCGTGTCGAGTGGGGTGTACCAGTTTAGAGTCACTTCACCAAGACCAGACGGTATTCCTGTGGGGTTTTGCGGTGGGTCAGCCTTCTCGATCGCACACGATGATGCGCTTGTAGGATCTCCAATGTCTGCATCGTTTTGCAGGGCCACGGCAAAAGTGTAACTCGTGCCTTTGATGAACACGACGCCATCTTCATTTGCGTCGTCGTCCGATGAAGCTATTTGCACACTCACTCGCATCTTCTTTTGTTTGAAGGGGCATGAGCATTGGTCACATAGTTCTCCCATTAGGCCATAGCAGAGCGTGCCCACATCCGTGCCGAATTCATCTGATATCGTCACGACATAGCGATACATCTGACCTTCAGCAGGAGGCTGGCCATCGCCAAGACCAACGTCGGCAGGGGCATCCCAGGAAACATTGAATCGCCTGGGCCCCAATGAGGGCATGACGACGAGGTTTGTAACAGGATCTGGTTGTTTGAGGACAATGATAGGCAGGGGGATGGAGGCTGGTCCCCTTCCGGCTACATTGATAGCGTACACTGTTACATAGATGGACTGGTACATAACGACACCTGCTTGTTTCAGGTTTCCCTGGACCAAATCAACGTTTGTGACATTGCTGATGTCAAATTTCAAGTAAGAGCAGCATTCGTTTGCGTCTGCGTTCAAACACGTTGGCATCGACTCGTTATGCAACGTCTGGCGCGTGCAAGCACCGTGATGTACCAACACTCTGTATGCTGAAATGATGCTTGGCCTCGGAAAGGGCGTCCCCAAATCGGATATAGGTCCCTTGTCACCGTCTTCACGAGGCTCTTTCCAAAAAACTTCGAAATTAAATTCCGAAACATAATGCAACGTCAAGTTCAACGGAATAGACGGAAGAGCCAGGGGTCGAAGAACCAGAGGATCCGTGTATGCGCCCGTTCCAAGCGCATTCCTGCTCCGGATGGTATACACGTGTGATTCTCCCACGACCAACTCGCCTAGGCTTGCAGTCTCAGTTGTGCAATCGTATTCTGTCGTCGTCTGATACGAAGGCCAGGCATCAAGGGTAAAGATTTCCGAGTACGTACTCGTCATCGTAATCTGAGCACGAGTCTCATCGCTACCCCGTTCATAATTCAGTGAAGAATCACTAGGTCCCTCTATGAAACCATACATGAGCGGATCGACCTTGTAGCCGGAAGCCCCGTCCTTCGGGGACACACATATGTCACCGGCCTTGGAACAGCATTCCTCTGTCCCGTACGCTGGACGTTGATCTCGAGGAGACTGATCCTCAAGTGTCTGAGACTCCGGACACACCATTCTGTGTATCGAGTCTCCTTCTGTGGCCACTGCAACGAAGGTCTTGCCTTGCACCTTGAACGCTTCCACGTCTCGCGCTTGTCTTGTGAACAAACTCCGGACAGGCTGGAACCCGTCCAGGTATAGTCCACCTTCTACTGACCGAAGTGTTGTCCACCGGTAAACGGGCGACCAAGACTCAACGCTGGCATCCTCTTGTCCCGGATTCCTCGCGACGATGAGATAATCTACGTCTTCTTGTTTGGCGGCATCAAAACGGCTGAACACAGTGGACGACGTGGCGCTCGTAACATTGAAGATCTGCCTCCTTATGAACCCGGCCGATGCATTTACCCATTCGTACACTGCAGGGCAGTACTCTTCAACCACAGGGCAATCCGATGTTGAATTATCGGGAGACAAACCAGAGTTCGCAACTACGATGAAGTGTTTATTTTCAGCTGCTCGTTGGTAGTAACGAACGTGGGTCGCTTGGTGAGTTGACAGGTTGAAGATATTCCTGAAGGCACCGTTTTCAAGCCTGAAGACTGGAGACTTTGAGGAAGGATCCCCAGATACTCCAATCAAGATAGTATCATTCCCAGCCTGAAAATGGGTAAAGTGCATGAGTGCTGAGCCTGGCAATTCTTGCATGAAATCGAATTGTTCACTTGTTGAGTTCCACTGGTGCAAAATGGAAGGACCGAGCTCATCAGCTATTGCCGCAAAGGTAACTTGAGAACAGGTGCACCCGCGTACCTCGCGGCTGAAGCACCGCCCCGTCACATTCCACGGCGCGGTGTTCCAAGGCACACACGATACTGCTTGGAACGCGTCAGCACCCCGAGGCTGAAAAGTGTGGTTTTCTATGTTTAGCTGCTGGTGTTCATAGAAGTAGCGGGATGATGAGTCGTATTTGTACAGCTGAACAGCAGGCTTCGAAAACGTGTTTAACCCGCGCAATGGCGTTGAATCGCTTGAGCCTTCCATGCCTGGACGGCACAAGCAAGATCCGCCGCAGGACTTTGGTGCGCCTTGGTCTCCAGCAGAGAAACAAAACAAATTAAGAGCCGTAGGGTTGTTCCATGTCGGCCCATTCTCAATGTTGCCATTGTCTGTGCAAGGCTTTCCAGCATCGGCTTCTGCAGAGAAAGCCGAGTCCGGAAAGGTGCACTCGAATTTCGATGGAGCTTTTGAGTTGATGACAAGCAGGTAGCTCGCCGCTTCGACCTTGAAGAATTTTAACTGCCGAGCACCGAACGTCTTCAGCATCTGGTGAACTGATATGTCGCTTTGCCTTGTATAGTACTCTGAAAACGAATCTGGCGTTCCACCACGATCCTCAAGGTTATCAAAGTACCACAGGGAGCAATAGTCATTCACAGCACAAGAACCGCCAAAGCGACCATTAATCTCATCGTATTCAAAGATCATTGAAGTCTCCACAGCATATGACTTTTTATTAGTCAATGATGCGTCCTGTGGCGAGAGGGGTGACTTGGAGTTCGCCACCGCCAAGAAGTGCTTACCTTCAATCTCGAAGTACTCAAAATCAAACGCCCCGTGGGTGCGCAAGTGTTGCACATTGCTGCTATCTAATGGCAGTTTATCCTCGCGCGACGAGTTTTTCATAGCCGTACTCCACATTGAATCTGCCAATGCTCCCGTGAACGGATATTCGTCAAGCGACTGCTTTCGAATCTCATAGAAGAAGTCTTGCTCGTAATTCAAAGCTGCACTCGTTGTCCAAGCGAGATCAAGGCGCATGTCCTCATAATTGTATGGCCGGGAAACTACTCCGTCTTGCAGCGCGACTCTGAAGCGGTCGTTGTCCATAGTGAGCGAGGGTAGTCCTGAGGCCTCAGCCATCCGTGGCGAAGACCAATTGGCCGCCATTGGGCTTTCACCGGCGCTGTTACCTGCCACAGCCTTGAAGCGATACGATTTGCCCCTGGTTAGGCCTGGGATTAGGAGTGTAATGGTAGAGTAAAAACCACCGCTCGGATCATTCAGGTAGGTCTTGTTTTCGCCAGAAACATCCAGCTCCTGACAGCCAGATGAAAGGACAAGCATAGACTCGTTCAAAATCGAAAGGTCGACTCGACGGTTGTCCTCACAAGCTGCGATGTTGGTTGGATCTTCAGCCACCAGGACTTTAACGTAATGCAGATCCATCGCCTGCGACAGTACGGACACGTTGTTTGGCATCGACAACGGACCATAACCCGTGTCTTGCGGAAGGCGCATAACCACTGCTAACGTGTTGTCGGCGTGCACATCTGCACCCAACATCACCGGGATCGAAGGTGGCCCAAAAGCTAGGAAGTCGACATTAGCGCTAGGGATTCGATCCGCGGCCTTCAGATCAGGAGACAGTCGGGCAGTTACGTTGTTGTGAGCTCGCAATGTGATGCTGAATCTGTCACCTCGGCGAACAGGTATTCGCTGTCCACCATCAATCCAATATCTGAGGGTGTACGATGTTGTCGAGGTTGGGAGAATCAACTCGAGTGCGTCGTTGGACCCTGCGTCACCCACTCTCGTGATTTGGAGCTGGTACTGATCCAACTTAGCTAGGCCCTGATTGAGTGCATTTTGTCCAAAGCCCGTGTCAGTAGGCCGAAGCCAGGTCAAGATGATGCCGCACGTTGCAAGATTCGACTCCCAAGTGCACATGTCGCAACAAACTTCAGGATCCCCTGAGCTTAAGCATGCCGGATCTCCACTGATCGGGCCTGCTTGATTTTCTGGGCCCGAACACCCCTGACCAGGATTGCTAACCACAGAGCCTGTCGACGACATACAAGGCATCACTTTCGCGGCATCGACTGTGAGTTGTGGTGCGGGTACTGCGCCAACAATTCTTGTGGCTGCTAACGGCGAGTAGTCTGTCGCACCGGCCACGCTGGTCGACTGCACGATAAAATTCACAACCTGCCCTTTGTATTCCACCGGAATCTCAACAGAGATGCCGTTGGGATACATCATCCCACAGCAATCAGTCCAACCCAGGGTTGTTGCCTCACCACAACATGGTATGCTTTCTTCGCGCCACTCCACCAGAGGAGCACTGGCGTTTGTGCTATATTTAACCGTGTAGCTGGAATATACGTACTGTGCATCGGAATTCCACGTCAACCGCACTTGTAAGGCGTTGCTTGGCACGACCGCAAGACCTGAAGGTACCGACGGCAAATCCTGCTGCGACGTGACAAAACAAGAGAGAAGTGTCGACGTTGTCGCCCGATGGAGACAAAACTTAACCTCCACGACACCTGAAGCCGAGCAACCACCAGCCGGCAGCACTCCATCAGCGTTGATGGAGGAGCTGATATCTTGCGGAGATTCGGGGGTCCCTTGGCATGTTTTCGAGTATGTGAACTCCCCAGGAAACAGCGTTGTGTAGTTTCCGAAGGATAGTGCGAAACACGTTGACAAAAACAAAGAACAACTTTTGACTTGCCTCGCCGAAATGTCACTCACTCCAACGGAAATGCCTAGATACGTGATCATCAGTGACTGCTCCGTGTCCATGAGAGTAACGTTTTCGGAAGGCATCAGAACTCGGTGTGTTGAAACATTCGTTGCTTGCACAATAGGTCCCAGTGTTGGCCTGTTCCGTACATCCTCTAGTTGGAACTCAATCGCGGATTCCGATTCTAGCTTGCCGCCGCCGCTGGCAACAAGCTCCACATAGTTGGCTGCTCCGGGAACGGCGCGGGGTGAGAACAACAGATCCTTTGGCAGGCCCTTTACACCGGACACATTCGCCTTTTGCGCAACAAAGCCATCCGGGAGGGCAATGCGAATGAAGTCTCCGGATTGGATCTCGTTACTTACGACAAAAGCAAAAATCAACGTCACATCCTCCGACGCATACGGGGGCGTATCCTCCGCGAACGCAATTTTGAGATCATGCAGGACCCCTGGGGCATACGTGAAAGATTCAGTATATTTGTCGATAGAACCTCCCAGAGGCGTTTCTGTCCTCAAGATGATGTCCCCCCCGGCATCTCCCGTGGCGTTTGCATTCACGACTGACGTCACAGTCAAGTTGATGACAGACCCTACAGGAACTGGGTCTGTCACTCTGAATTTGAGGCTAGGCATTAAGTTTGAGATCATCTTCGACAGCACGGGTCCACCCCCGGCACTTGCAGTAAACCGCACGCCAACCACATCAACAACGTCAGCGGACGCCAGCTTGAACGAAGCAGGGAAGCTGACTTTGATGGACCCGCCTGCTGCAACTGTATTGCGAGTCGTGATAGTGAAAGTGTAGTTCGTAGACGCTCGGAAGAGCACACGACTTTCTGAACCTGCCATTGCGTAGCGAACGCCATCACTGCCGCTGATTAGCATACGGCGAGAGACGGGCCTGATATCGCCCTTTAACTTCGTGTCGAGAAGCTGTACCGAATTGTACGCGCGATCCAAGAAGTTCCAGTGCTTGTCTGATGTTCGAATTTCAAACCAAGCCAAACCGGACGCGTCTCGATTTCGGATTCCTTCTACCATAATTTGCACTTGGGAATCACGCTCCGCTCCATTCGATGTGGAGAAATAAATTAGCTGCCCAAGACGTTGTGCCACAAGCTGACCGCCGAACGAACCAGAGTTCAACGTTGCAGACAAGTCGTAGTCATCTTGGATCTGGAATCCACGGGGAATGTCCACAACAACAAATCCCTTGGGAGGGATGGGATTGTTCACAGTGAAGGAAATGCTTTGAATACCCTCACTGGTGTCCTCAGGCAAGCCCGTCTTAGTGTGAAACAACGTCACGTCGGCCTCGATCTCATTGTAGCCCAAAAAAACTGCTGGGATGGCCGGTTTTGCTTCAGAGCAAACTTTGCTTGACCCGCATTTGCGGTTCTCAACTTGCACATCGAAATTTCCTGTGCGCCCAACGTATGTAGGATTCAAGATATCCCCCACGCTCAGCGACACCTGGGATGACGATGGAATTGAGCAATTTTCATTGACCTGCACCCTTAAGGTTATTGGCAAACCTACAACCTCAGGCAAGCAAACAAAATCTGAATCCAGACACTGATCAGAAAACTTCTCGTATTCACACTTCTTTATGGAGGAAGATACGTCAACTTGAAGCCGGCACCACGATGGGGGATAATCCATCGCGTTTGCTTGCATATTGAAACGAGCATACAGTGACCTGGACATCAAGTCTTGAGCCATAGAACAGGGGACAAATCCGGGCGGAAATTTGATCACAATTTCGGAGTCCGCCTCAATAGCTGCATCCGAGAAGAATCGGAAGGTCAAGTTTCCAAAGCTGCCTGTCTTCAGCTTGTGCTCGTCGAAAATGACCTCCGCGTTCAGCAGAACGCTCGGCAGCAGAGTGCCAGTCGGAGCTGATGCCTGGTCTACAGGGAAGCCATGCTCGTCAAACGACTCCACGAAATAAAACCCTCCGATGTCGCCAGGATACTGTCCGTTGACCAACCCACGTAAAACAATCACCACATCTGTGTAAGCCTCAATGTCTGTCGTCACGAAGATGCTCGCCACGTGCTTGACATTGGCGTAAGTCTCCACACTAACATTGTAAGAAAGACCCGCGGGCTGCATGATTTCAACAACAAAGTTGTCGCCGAAGGAATAGTTGATGGGCAAAGAGATGTTGATCGACCCAGTGATGGGATTCATGGGTTCAAAACTAAATTGGAGATTCGTTTCTTCAGCGGCGATTTCATTCGATACAGAAACCTCGAATGCTCCGAAGGTAGACGGAGACACGGGTCTGAACGAAAGCCCTTTCATTTGGTCCATCATGACGAGCTCTCCTGACATGCAGTCAGCAGTATCGGAATTCGGGGGGCAAACACCAATGTCCTCATCGCAAAACCCGTCATTCGTGTATTGACACCCTGGTAATTCTTGAATCTTCAGGGAAACCATCATCACCGGGCCAATCTCCTGCCCATTAGCAACTTGTGGCATCCGGAGATTCGTGACACTGAACACAAGCTCGTCGCCTGCAACACGCTCGAGGTCCGTCTGCACGATGAGGCATCGTGCGTCAACGTTCGATGATCCTGCCTGCCTGCAACCGTCTTCGAAGGCGTCTTCCCAGAGACCACCTTCGATTAGGGTTCCATTGATTCTCTGCGGGTACACTTTAGCAACATAGAGATCCTCTGCGCCAGTGACCTGCGCTCCGGGAAGCCATGTAACACTGGGAGGGAACGTCATGGTAATGCGGCCACCAGCAGGTATCGTGTTTTGGAGTTTCACCGTCACAATCATATCCCCAATGCCACCAGTCACGCGCACGGTCGACCGTATCGTGGCATTCAGGAAACTCGCAGCCTCAATTTCAACACTGTCCACTCTCAGGTTTCGTTGCATCACGCCTCCACATAATATCCCAAGACGTCCACAGGGGCCTTGAGTGGTGCTGTCGATGAGCTCTAGAGCATGTGTGCCACTTGGACCCGCAGCAGTACGGACCTGAATGGATGCGGTCTTGTCCAGCACAATCTTGAGAACCGAATTTCTGCGCAGACTAGCCGTCAAATCCGAGAGCGGAATTTCCAGTATGGTGCCCTCAGGATAGATCAGTGAGCCTTCTAGACCCCGGACATCACGAATTTGAGTCTCCCATCCTGACAAGAGTTCGTCATTCGATCCCAGCCCGTATAATGGGAATCGCTGACCATCGAATCTAGACTTTTCAGGACGACCCAAGGGAAGTCCGAGAGGAGGAGTCTTCACTTCAATCAAATGATTATTCTGTGTATTTCCCCACTCCCACTCTGCGTGCTCATGGAAAAAGACGTGATCATGATGACTTGTCGTACTTTCGCAGCTGCAATCGAAATCGCCTTTGCCACATGTGCAATCATAGGTTGTGGTTAAAGAGCGAGCAACCAAAAATTCATCCCCATCAACAGCCACAATATGTGAATGAGGCACATCTGAACCGTCGTGGAAATCGTGCGTGAACGTATGTGCATGGACATTGCCACCAAGTGGGGAGTAATACTGCGTGAACACAGGCGTATCGTCATAGTAAAAGAATGATTTCGTAAGATCCGAAACTGCTCCAGTAAAACACTCATCCGACGTGAAGCAACAACCGTCCTCACATCCTTTCCCCTGATTGATTGAAACATCCAGGGGAGCCATGTCACTACCAACATCATCAGACACGTCACGCTTTGCTCGTCCATTTGGCTTGCGGGGTGCAATGCACTGCAAATAGAACACAAACGAATCCACACTTGGCAAGCCAAATTGCTCGCTTGGTACGAAAGTAGCTGCTGCTATGTAATCATTGAAGATGCAACGGTACTTGCGATTTCCATTCGCAGACATTGGCTGCTCCGAAAACATCTTCACTAACACATCCGTGCCTCCTTCGATTGGACCGTAGTTGGAAAACACTTCGAGAGGAGCTGCTGCCGTTCCGCAATCTATTCCACTGTATCCGTCCTTGCATAAACACGGCGCTGCTGCCTGTGGGTTGCAGTCTTCCTTTCGCTGGGGGCCACCACAATCGTTGACACAGGCGTCTTCTAATTTCATGTAAATTGTGAACTGTACTCTGTTCTTTGAAAAAAGAAGACCTTTGTCCGTGGACACCTCAATCGGAACACGGACACGGATTGGCACACTAACATTGCCGCCCATGTCACATTTTGAGGTCTCAAGACCAGTGATTGGTATCGATGAAAGCGTGCAATTCCTACGATCTATATCCCCTATCGGATCAGTCATCATGCACAATTCACTGTCCGCGTCCGTAGTTCTGCAATTCAACTGCAAGACGAGTTTCTGCCCATCTTTTACTTGTTTCAAGCGACTCTCTCCAAGCATCTTTGATCCTATCTTCACACGGACTCTGCTCATGTCCTCGCCGAAGTTGATTCCATACACAGTGATCAACCTGTCAGCCGCACTGTAGATCGCATTTGGATAGACGAATTGGACTTGCGGTGCATGGCGAGATTGGATGGTTTCAGAGTATGTCGCTGGGGCACATCCACTGCTGGCACATTGCTCCAGGCCATCTACCTTGATTGATTTCACCTTCAGATCTGAAAGGGATGTATTGAAGGTATAGGTTGAAGGCATCGTAAAACGAACCTTCGCACCGGGGCCTATGCTTGCCGCGCTTCGCATAGACAACTCAATGTCATCTATAGAGCCTGCTGAAACTGAGCCACGTGGACCAGCCTTGGGACTTATCTGAGCGTCCATGAACAAGGCAGGGCCCAGCACCGTTGAAGAAACGTTCGCTTCCGTGTCAATAACAGTTTCATCTGATAAGCCAGTCTTTACAGTGAAAATGCAAGGAGCTCCTACCTGATTTTTGTTAGTGACATTTCCTATCATGAGTCGAACGTACGAACCACTTGGTACCTCTTGAACATTATCCGACCCACTTCTCTTCACAACCACCGTTGGAAGCGCATACTCCTGTTTCCTCGAAAGCTGTGTGTCTCCATCCATTCCAATCGCATCAGAGATGTTGGGCGCGCCAGAATGGCCAAATCCAGCCACGAATGCTCCTGAGACAGAACTTCCAGCTGGGAACTCAACCACGACGACACCATCCTTGGGTATCGGATTGTACGTCATAAAATCCACAATCACACCGCCTGTGGCAGAGGCAGCAGCCGTCAATGGCATGACTTCAGTATTGAGAAGTCGGTTCGGCTGAAGGTACGATGAAAACACGTCGTTAGAGTCATCTACAACTGTCTTCAAATGGTCTCTTGTCAAAATCCTGAAATTGCCGCTACTGCCAGATGACTGTCGTGTTTTTATGGACGAGAGATTAAGACTGAACCTTAAGCCTCCGTACTCAGGAGTGTGCAAAGCATCTACAAATGGAGACTGGCCTGCCACCTGAGTCCTGTTGGGAAAGTGAGAATCTCCCGTGATAGTAGCAATCTCAGGCTGCCCACTGTGTTCAACACGGATTACTCTTCCCATCTCAAGCACTTCCACTCGCGAATCCGGAAACGAAAGACCTTCAGGGCAAAATTCTCCTTGGGCGCCCGTAGTCTCATTGTACTTGCACGCGAGAGTGCAGTCTGAATCATCATCTAAAAGGGAACTGCAGAGTTTAACACCTGAGATAGCTCTGTATCCCTGCGGAAGATGCACTTCGACGAAACCATTTGCTGGAAACGGGTTTATCACGGTAAAGGCAAGCGAGACAACGACCATGTTCCCTGCGCTTGACGAACTCATATTGACCTGCACATCCTTGATGAAGCCTGGTTGCACTGATGGTACCTTGATGTCTGCCTGGTTGTACTGGCCGGGAATCATTGTTTGCATGTTTGAATCGATGAGAAATCTGCACTGAGCGATAGCGAATTTCCGCCTAGAGCACTCTTTTTGGCATGCACCAGTCACGCATTGCGAATTGCTGGCAGCGCAGTCTGAGCAAAGTGACATTGCTGTTGCCACGGATACGTCTCGCAACATCGTACGGGTCTCAAGTCCGCGCGTTGGGTAGAATTCTCCGTTCTCCCACTCACCCTGCCGCGTGCTGCCACCCGTGGGATTGAAGATATTACGGGCGTAAGCTTGCACGTAGCTGCCAGCTGGAATTTCTTTTGTGGTTACGAGTCGCACCGCCACCAAGAGAATGTCATTCACCGGACCCCTAGTACGGGCCAGTTCAAGTTCACCCACTTCGTGGATCGGCTTGTCGTTGAAACCAATGGAAGGATTTCCAACCACGGAAAGTGAAAATGTAGCTTCGTCAGGTGATATTGGTACAGAGTAGCCTTCGGGGAGGTAGAGATGGACCTCGCCATATGGAGGAACACGCGTTGATGTGCGAAACGAAACCGAAAGATCTGACGGGGTTGCTGATCGCATGGATGTTAGATTTCCCAATTTGACTTGCATCAGTTTTTGGGGCACTATCGGCGGAGCAGGAATGTCTGCCTGTTCTATTGTCTTTCCAAATTTGTCTGACACCCTGAAGTTGAATACAAGGGCCGATGTGTCAGATGAGCCTTGGTAGTCGGTCGATGCATAACCACGGTTGATGAAGGGACCAAGTTGAAAGCTCACAGGAGTATCATACCCTGAATCGTATGCCTTGTTTAATTCGTAGCACCGTTTGATCGTCAGCTTTCTTTGGGGCCTAGCGACATCAGAAACACCGAGACTGCCCGGGACTCCATACACCGGGCCCAGCACGTGCATTACTGGCAGTACATTTGAAGATACATTGGACGCCGCGAATGGATACAAGTCAACCATGCTTCCATCATGAACGGTCGGTTGATCCACAAACGTATATGAATCCGGAACAGTGATTTCGAAGTAATCGCCCTGCTGCTGCAACACACCGCCCATGGCCAGGTACGAGAACTTAAGCCATGTCCGCTCCCCTACAACATTACTCTGTGCTTCGATGGAAGCCTGCTTCAGCGCACCCGCCACAATATCAGATCCCGCCACTTGGGTGTTATACATCTGCCGGCGTGCCTTGGAACCATCATCAAAAATTTCGACTTGTAGATTACCGGTCGGGCCAGGGCGACGTGGAGTGAGAAGCCCTGTGGATGAAGAGGAACCTCTCACTTGGAAGGC
>Ga0115006_10000283_pt1 | contig 26905 bp, 15 predicted proteins | sample ArcOceMetagenome_3_FD_88943 | JGI IMG/M metagenome (GOLD analysis project Ga0115006, IMG submission 88943) | Marine eukaryotic phytoplankton communities from Arctic Ocean - Arctic Ocean- Svalbard ARC20M Metagenome | ecosystem: Environmental > Aquatic > Marine > Oceanic | place: Arctic Ocean...
AGATAAAGTGTATGAAGTTAATTTAACTACATATGCATTAACTTTAGTATGGGACAATGGACTTGATTATGTAATACAACCATTCCATTCTTCATTACAATGTAACGTTAACTCTTTAGGTACCCCTCAGACTACAACTACAACAACAACATCTGATAGTTTAGTTGGATGTTTGCAGTTTAATTATACAAGTAGTTTAATAGTTGATGCATTCTGGAGAGATGGTGTTGCAGTTCCTACTTCTGGTTTTGAATCATTAAGAGTGCAAGTTCCACCTTTTACAGGTGCAACTACTAATACTACAGGTTATACAACATGGGATGAAATTCCATTAAATTCCTATAATGTAGTATTTAATATAGGAGGAGTAAATTATCCAATGACTTATGACTTTGAAGATGGTGGATTTGGTTATGTTGATGTTAACCCTGGTAAGTTTCGTACTAACACTGGAGGAGCTTCTGCACCAATTAGTGATCAATATCTTTTTCAGTTTTCAAAAACAAATTTAGAAGGTGTTGATAATACAGCAATACTTTCAGTTTTTGATGAGGCAGCTGGTGATTCAGTTTTAGTTACTGCACCTGGAGACTGTGTTGCTCCTGATCCAGATATACCAGTTACAGGGAACTCATACTTTACTTTCTGGAGTGATACTTCAGGTTCTATGGATGATACAATAGAAGTGACAGCAAAGATAGCTAGTGTTACAGGTATAAAAAATGCACCAGGTTTTGCGGCACCAGCAGGGTCAACCAGTATAATTTTATCAAAAGGTAATCAAGCTATTAGAGTTACTGATGAAAGTGGTGGCAATACTGCTCAGAATGCATATTTATGTATTCGAGATAATATGGAAGCTGTACACCCTTCAATACCTGCAGGAACTTTTGTAGATAACCTACAATTAAATGCTCAGAACCAACCTGCTTTTAATCTTGTAGACAGTGGTGGAAATTCTGTTGCATTAACTGCAAATATCCCCCAAAGTAGCGCAGGGATTATAACTTTTAATCTAACAGCTGCTCAGAAATCTGCTGATTATGTAAACACATCTAATTTAAGAAACTTACTTCAAGATTTCTATGCAACAGGAGGAACTGAAGCAAGTGGAAATACAGACAGAGCTACTAACGGTAGTGATGAGTTTGAAGCTCGTGTATACTGGTGTCATAGTGGTTCAGAAAGACAAATTTCAATGCTTTCAAATAGAGGCTTAGGAGGTACTATAGGTGCAGCAGGATATTTCCCTGATGCAGACAGTTTAGCAATTCTGGCTTTTGGTGATGAATCAGGTACAGGATATAATATGGATGGTGATTTTAGTACAGGAAATGCATGGGAAACTAGAAACATTCAAACAAATGCAAATATAAAAGAGGACATAGGAAATTTAAGAGATTTTGTTGAGGATATAGAAACTGCAGCAGGAAACACTAATATATATAGAGCTAAGTTTTTCCATCCAAAAGCTACATCAGGATATACAAACTCAACAATAAAGCCTCTAGTTTCACCTACTGGACTTCTTAATGCAGGAATTAATGGTGCAGATGTTCTTACAAGTTATAATGCAGGACAACCTGGACAACCTGCTACCAAACCTGCTAGTGCATACGGTCCTGTAGATAATGTACAAGACTTTCCAAGCGCAAGTCCTGCAAGATTTGCATGGTCAGCGGATCTAAATAATAGTCCTGCTAACCCACAACAATACTGGTATGATGAAATAAGAAATGCATTAATAGCCTTTGGATATGGAGTTTAGTAAAATCAAAAATTATAGATAGAGATGACAATAATAATAACATTAAGTTTTGCAGGTAATGAAACAGGTCCTTTTGACCTATATTCTGACGCAGATAATTTTGCTACAGCGTTTAATACATCTGGTCCTGTTTCTAAAGTAGCTTTATTAGCTGGATTTCAGGTTAATGCACCTGCAGGAACTACTGTTGTTAGATTGGATGACTTAAGTGGTCTTTGTTTAAATACTGAAACAGATATTTACACTTGTGCTACACCAAATTGTGATTTTGCTGGAGAGATACTTTGTAATATCACAACTACAACTACTACATCTACTCCACCAACAACTACTACAACAACAAGTTATTTCCCAAATCCATTTGGTACACCATGTTTATGGTCTACTAATGGTGGTAATTCAGGAAGTGTAGCTGTATATAACTTTAATACTAACACAAGTACAACTGTATTAGTTCCCAATGATTTTACTGAAACAGTGGGTATTGAAAGACCTATTTGTGCTACAGAAGATAAACTATGGTTAGCTAGTATAGTTGATCAAGGTTCTAATCCAACTAATGATAATGATGATAAGGTATATGTTAGAGAGTGGGATATAGATGGAACTACATCAGATGCTCCTACATTAACTTATGTAAGGGAGATAACAGTTCCTATGGGACAGACTTATGGACACAATCAGGGAGGAACTTCTGTATGGGCTATGACTGCAATAGATAATAATACACTTATTGTTGGAACAGGTAATGAATATGCTCCAGCACCATCAGAAGGTACTGGTGGTGGTGGTTCAATTTATGCTTCTGAATTTAGTATTGCAGCTTCAGGAAACATTATAATTGCCTCAAATGATATATCTTCTAAGTGGGCAGCTTCCCCAGCAAGCAATGCAGGTAAGTTGAGTAATCTTACTTATACAAATTCAGGACAACTTATATTAGGATATAGAGTTGATCTTACACCTAGTGGAGGGGGTCAAGCATCCGCAGTAGGTAATTCTTTAATCGTATTCCCTGTAACTCCATCTGATCCTGAATTTAGTATAAACAATCAGGTTATTCCTAGAATAGTACTTCAAGATTATGGATTTCCAGAATTTTCAGAAAGTTATAATGGAGTTAAAGGTGTACCTTTCTGGGGTGTAAATGGATTAGCACAAGTGTTAAACCCAGAAACTTTAGAGGTGTACACAATAAATCAATCAATTCCTAATAACTTAACATTTACCACTTCTGTAAATAGTTCAAATGACTGGTTAAGTTCAGCTACAAACTGTTCTAACATTAATTTTGTATCAGGTGATCCTGATCCTGATTGTGGTCTTACTTATTTCCCTAACCTATTTGATGGTTTGTATGATAGTTCTAATAATAATTACCTAGGGCCTCAGACATTTACCTACTTTGGAATGACATGTACAGCAAGTTTATCTAATGACTTAGGTTCTTGGTTTGTAAGCAATACAGATGGTGGTTTCTTAGGATGTAGTGGACTTCTATCACCTGATTCTGAAGGAGAAAATATACTTTTAGCTGTACAAGGTTTTGACTTTAGTATTACAATTGATTTCCCTGTACCAGTTAATGATATTCCAATTAGAGCTAGTGTTCTAAATAGTAATGCAGATGGTACATCTGGAGATGTATATTATGTAGAAACTAATGGTGGAACCCCAACACTTTCTATAAATAGCGGATGTTTTGCTCAAGTTAATGGTAACAGACTATTTGGTGGAGTAGCAAATCCTCCAACAGCACCAGATGCATATAGTAATCAAGGAGATGGAGAGTTTAAAGTTACTGCTCTTACTAACTATACATCTATGACTATATATGGTAATGCACCGACTGGTGGAAAATTATTCTTAGGATGTCCCACTATTGCTTTAAATTGTAATCTAATTTATGCTACTAGTAGACAGGATTGCGCTAACACTCCAGGAGCATGTTATCCTGGTGAACCCTATTACTCTGATGTGTTTGCATACAGTCCTATTACAGGAATTACAGAACAACTTATATTCCCTGCAGGAACTAACTTTGAGTGCCAAGGAGTTTCTATTAGTGAAAACTATATTACTATAACTCTAGCTAACACTGAGTATGCATTTACAAGATACACATATGATTTAAGTTCAACAGGTGTTCCTGAAAATATTCAGTGGGAGGGTATATTATATACATGGCCTTCTGAGTGGTCAACAGGACTTAAAGTTGCTGGAGAGTCAATTAGTGATACTAAACTTGTATATCTTTATGGGTTTAATAGAGTTTTAGAAGTAGAAATTATTGGAGGTTCTACCGTCTTATCAGTTACTCAAAAAATTATAGTTGAAAGCAATGCTCAGGGAGATTGTTTAATTACATACAAACTAGATGGAGTAACTCCAAATAAAGTATTGTATCATCAATTTAATGGAACTGGTCGTAGAATATATCAATACGACTATAATGCAGGAACATTAGATGGATATATTAATACTCCCCTGCTTAGTAATGGGTCATATCTTACTAGTGGAGATTTAACAATGATTGGAAATTATATATATGCATCTGATGTGTTTACAGGAGTCTGGTATAGATGCGACACTGAGACATCAATTTGGTCTGTTGTTCTTGAGCAACCTAATCCAGGTTTAGCTATAGACTCAGGAAGTAGACCACAGTGCAGAATAAGTGATGGTCTTACGAAATTTAATGAAGTTACAACTACAACAACTACTACTCCTCCTAACCCATCAGGAACCAAGACAATTTGGACATGGTTTGAATCAGAATTAAACTCATAATATTATGAAACTGACAAAAGAAATAAAAGATAAAATAGATGATGTAGCAAAAACCTTTGCAAAAGGTAATACTACTATTGTTTCCGTTGGACTAGGTCAAAAGGTTTCTGCTGGTAAAGTTACAGGAGATTCTGCTATTGTAATTGGAGTTACTGAAAAGAAACCAATTGAAGAGTTATCTTCTGAAGAAATGATACCAAGTGAAATTACTGTAGGTGATACAGTTATTAAGATAGATATAATACAACAGTCTCCAGTTCAACTTTTTAGTTGTACAACTTGTGGAGGGTGGAATGGATCTAACTCTGGACAATTTACCAACAGACAATTTACTAGACCTCTGAGGGGAGGAATAACAATGGCTAGATATCAAACTGTGTCTAACTACAGTGTTGGTACATTAGGAACATTTGTACAAGATGTAGCGTCAGGAGCTATAGTAGCACTTACTAATAATCATGTAAGTATAGTAAATCCTACATACACAAGTGGTAGAAATTTATCTGCACTTAATGTAGAAAATGATTACGATCCAATAAATAGAATATATCAAGCTACAGAAGCAGCTGGTGGTTATTTTGGTTCAGTTAATGAAGTAGGAATAAGTTTAAGATATGCTCCAATCCACATGGCTTCTTCAGGATTTGTTAATCAAGTGGATGCTGCAATATATTCTGTAAATTGGACAGATATTGAAAATGTAAATAGTCCTAGTACTGGAGAGTATGCATCTTGGGTACCTATAGGTCTTGAAAGTGTAATAACAAATCAAAACGCTCCGTTTGCTACAACAGCTGAATTAGATGATATATATAATACAAATCCAGATGTTTGGTCATCAGGAAGAACTTCAGGAGCTAGAGGTAAAGGAATCTGTGGTTTTCTAAGAGTATATGGAAGCTCAATAAATTTACCAAACGTAGCTACTGCTCTTGGGCCTGTAGACTATAATGACATCATTGCTGTAATTCGACCAAGTGATGATGATAATACATCTCAACAACCAGGATGCTTTAACCCAGGTTTGCAAGGAGACTCAGGTTCTGCTGTATATGCTGAATTTGGTAGTGTTAAGAAATTAATAGGCCTACTTTTTGCTGGTAACTGTATTATAGGAACAATGCCTGTAGCAGACCAAGGTGATGAATGTTGTAGTGGTACACCAGGATTAGATTCATGTAGTACAGTATTTTATCTTTGTAGAATAGATAAAATTGCTGAACAACTAGGAATTCAATGGTGGGATGCTGCAGCTGCAAGTCAATACACTGTTAAAACAAATACTATGGAATTTATAACAGAACCTGGAGGAAGTAATTTCAGAACTCAAATCTGTGATGGTAAAAAATATTACCAAGCAGGATTAACCAATACATTAAATAACTCTTGTACACCTTAAAATATAAAATATAAAACATCATGTCAAATAACTGCTCAAATTGCTATAACGGATGTACTGAAGTATCTTCAGACAAATGCGTTAAATATACAGGGGTAGATGTCCCTGTCTTAGGAATAAAACATGGAGACTCTCTATCGTTTGTAGAACAATCTCTAATAACTTATTTATCATCAACTCTTGATGGAACAGGAATATTTCCTGTAATTCCACCAGCGATAATATGTCCAACTGTTGAAAGTAATTTAGATGATTGTAATCCCCTATCTTTAAATAATTACTTAGAGGCTATAATTAAATCATTGTGTCAAGTAGAAGCAACTATAGGTGTTATTCAAGAAGAAATACCTAGTGAGCCATATGTGTTAAACTGTATTTCAGTTCCAGGTCTTACTGATGACTCTAGTACTACAAGTACAGATACTCAGGCTGTTCTTCAAGCTGTTATAAATTATGTGTGTAATCTACAAACTCAATTAAATAATTTTATCACATATGCAGATAATACTTTTGTTGCAATTTCAGATATAAATACGTACATTGAAAACTATTTAAATGGTAACTCACAACAAACTGCAATTAACAACAGAATGGTTCCGTTTTCTGCTACCCCTTACTTTGGAAGTCTAGGTAATTTTGATGGATCAGGTGCTGGTATAGGTGACTGGGATAGAATATTTTTATGTAATGGCGCTAATGGAACTCCAGACCTTAGGGGAAGAGTTGTTGTAGCAGCTACTACTGCAATGCCTGGAGGAGGTGGTCTTGATCCAGCTGTAGTTCCAGTTCTTGGACAAGTTCCAGAATGGAGTTTAGGTACTACTAGTGGAGATTACAGAGTAACATTAACAACGTCTCAAATACCTCCACATACACATGCTTCAACTGTAACCTCTAGTCTTAGTCCAAGTACTCACACTCATCAATTAGTTTCATTAGGTTCAACTAATACAATTGATCCAGTGCAACCTGCTCAACAAATTAGACAAGCTTATTCAACTGGTGGTAATTTAGGATATGGACTTAGGGGAACAACAAGCACAGCTACAAATGGTAGATCGAGCTCAGTTACTCAGACATTAAGTGTTGGTGTATCGTTAGATGATACAGGTGGTGGACAAGGTCATAGCAACTGGCAACCTGGATATGGAGCATATTATATAATTTACATACCTTAAAATAAAACAAAATGGCATACTTACCTGTAAACCCTTGCTGCACTGATGTAGTTCTAAATAGTCCTTGTGGATGTACTTCAAATTGCAACTGCTCCTCAAACTCTTGTGGAACAAAAGGTCCTTTATCAAGCACAGTTGTGTATGATGGACCTACAACTCCATGTACAAATATAGAAGCATGTGACACATTAAATGTTGCATTATCTAAAATTGATCAACTTCTTTGTGCATTACAAGTTCAACAAGTTACAAATACTCAAGAAATTGCTGCAATGAAAGCGCAAATAATTGATATAAATAACCAAATAACAACCATTAACAATAACTGCTGTCCATAATTATGACTGTACTTTTAACATTAACTACTGCAGGCAGCAATGCTGATAACTTTGAGTTGTATTCAAATAAAGATAATTTTGATATTCCTTTTGAAACAGGTGTGTCTAGATCCGCATTACAAGGTGGATACACTAGCTCTGTTGTACCAGATTACTCAACTACAGTGAGAGTTAAAGCTAATGGGGTGTGCATTAATTACGTAGATATTTTATTACAATAAAACAAACACAACACTATAAGATATGTTAATACAAATAACCATAACTATCCCTCCGTCTGGCATTGCTGGACCATTTGATTTATTTTCAGATGCAGATGGGTATACTTCTCCTTTTGAGACACAGTTACCAGCTAATGATTTAGAAAATGGGTATGTTGTAGAGCTTCCTATAGGTGCAACTATTATTAGAGTTTGCTCTGTAGGTAACTGTGAAAATTGTATTGACATACCGACTAATTGCCCAACTACTACAACTACTTCATCAAGTAGTACATCAACTACTACTAGTACATCAACTAGTACGAGTACATCAACAACAACAACTTCTACAACACTTCCTCCTCCTTATAAATTTGATTGGCAATTACAGACCCAGACGCCAACAAATATAGGAACTGTAAATCTTACACTAACTGTAGACGGACTACCTGTTGTAAACTCTACAATAAGTGTAGGTAATACTACACAATCTGGTCAATTACTTATTCAAGCTGGAGCTATTATACAGGCAACTATGAGTAACTTAAAATCAGGATCTCATGAGTTTGCAAATAAGATAGCACAAAATGGAGTTCTTTATCAACCAAATGATGTATGCAATCCTTGTACTGATGAATTGATAACTCCATTATTTCAATCTTATGTAATGGAATCAGCTAATCAACTCTTTGTATTTGATGGTGTAATAACAGCTGCATCAACAACTACTACTACAAGTTCTTCAAGTACAAGTACAACAACTACATCTAGTACAAGTAGTACTACTACTACAACCACCACATGTGATTGTAGCTTAAATGGTCTTACTGCAACTTATATAACACCAGTGACTACAACAACTACTACTACACCTAATACTGGAAATATTGATCCAGGAGCAATATCTAGTAATTCAAATCCAACAACAATTGATTGCTTTTTGGCTCTAGATTCTATTTGCTATATACAACATCAAGCAGTAGGAACAATCAGTGTAGGTGATAGAATATTTAATAACGTTTCTGGAACTAATCCATTTGTAGGTACTTCGAGGTATTATAAAATACAACTTAATACAAACGCATCAAGATACAGTGCTAGAGTAGATGGTAATGGATATGTACTCAGTCCTATAGGAATTTGTCCTTAAATAAAATAAAATAATAATATGGCAGCAAATGCAATAATTAGATTAACTTCAGCAGGGGTATGTTCTGGACCTGTAGATATTTATTCAAATGCAGATAGTTTTGTAACACCTTTTGCAACAGGTATTTCAATAGCAATATTGATATCCGCCTTTGGATATCTAACACCTCTTCCTTCTGGAACTACTTCGATCAGGGTTCAAAATTCAAACCCTAAGTGTAGTAATTATGAACAAGTAATAATAACAGTATAGATGACAGGAGCAATACAATTTGGAACATTAGGTGTAGATACAGGACCTTTTTACATATACTCAGATGTAAATGGGTTTACAGCACCATTTGAACAAAACATAAATAGAGCACAGTTACTAGCAGGATATCCAACAGATAAAGTACCTGATGACACAAATGTTATTAGAGTAGTATCTTTGGGAAGTTGCCAAACGTCTATAGAGATAATAGTAGATCCTCAATAATAAAAAGTCTTGTTTTGTTGGTTTTACAAGGCTTCTCCTAGGGTGTAATAGCCCTGGGAGTTTTTTATTTATAATCAAATTAGTTATAAAGAATAACCTTCCTTAGTAAATTTATTTGTAATATCCAAAATAAATTCCATATCTTTACCATATTTAACTAAAACCCCACCTTATGTCACACTCTGAAGATTTACTCATACAGTTAAAGTCAATGTTAGCTTGGAAGAAGAGTAAAAAGTTTTACGCTGAGAAGTTGCAAATTACAGAAGATGAAGTAAATGAACTTATAAAGGATATAAAAAAAGAGAATAAAGACTCAGCAGAAACATTTATAAAAGATGCAGGTAAACTTAGTGAAGAGGTTGAATTTATAAAAAAAGTAAATAATGAAAAAGGTACATTAGAGAGTACTGTTACTTTAGACTTTGAACCAAAGAATGAATTAGATTTAGCAGCACTTCATAAAATAGATTTAACTAAATATATAATTACAAATTACTGGTCTAAATTACTTCCTAGTGGAAAGTTTACATCTTCGGTATTTTCTAAAAGAAAGCAACCTAAAGATTACACACCAGAAGACTTTAAACAGTTCTTAGAAAACTATAAGTCAAGTTACGTTCCAATACTTGCACCAGAAAGAAATAAAAATAAAGATCTTATAGATATTGAGTTATCCCTTTCAGATTTTCATTTAGCAAAAAGATATGTAGATGGTGATAATGATCCTGGAACTAGAGCTGTTAGATTTATTAATGTAGCTAAAAAACTAATACACAAAGTTAAGTCAGTATATGATATAAATAGAGTGGTCTTTCCTATATCAAATGATTTTTTTCATACAGATAATTATCAAAACCAAACAACAAACGGAACTCCTCAAGATGTCATATTAGATTATGCCAGTGAATATGAATTAGGGTTTGCTATTCTTGTAGATACGATCAAGATGTTAAAGTCAAACTCTATAGATGTTCAAGTAATATTGGTTCAAGGTAACCATGATAGAACTAAATCATTTTATTTAGCACATGCATTAGAGGTATACTTTCAAGATGAGCCAGATGTATTTTTTGATAGAGAAGAAGGCTTAGTAAAAGCAACTGTAATAGGTAGCACATTTATTGGCTTCCATCACGGTAACTGTAAAATAGAGGCGTTACCTTTATTATTTGCAACACATCCAAAGTATAGTAAATGGTTTGGTGATGCTACATATAGAGAAGTTCATACAGGTGATAAACATCACTATATGGCTAAAGAAATAAAAGGGGTGAGGATACAACAAATGCCTAGTTTATCTGGAACAGATAGGTGGCATAAAGATAATAATTTTGTACATAGTGTACGAGCTGCCCTAGCTCTAGTTTATGATTTTAAAGTAGGCAAGGTGGCTGAATTTGAAGAAAGAATATAATTATGGCAACATTGAGAAAATTGGTTTCAGATATAAGATCTACACATAAGATCTTATCTACTGATGCGCTTATAACTGATAGAGCAATAGCATCTGAAGTTAGAGTTAACGCATTGACTTTAATTAAAAGAGAAACTAATATAAGAAAACTCTGGGCCAGTGATACTTTATTTACCACTATTCCTTGTTTGGAAATGGTTGAAGTGCCTATATCTGAATGTTGTGAGTTTGCTGATGAGTGTACAGTTGCAAGAACAAAATATAAACTTCCAAGAATGTCTGAAGGGAATTACCAATATGTAATTCAAGGTGTATATTCTATAAATGCTATGGGAGGAAAAGGCACTAAATTAAAAGAGATAACAATAAATAGGTACTTAAATTTATTAAAGTTACCAATAATTAAAAAGCAAAGTTACTTCTGGATATCTAATGGATATATGTACATTAGTAACCCATTGTTAAAGTTAGTAAGAATGGCTGCATTATTTGAAGAAGACATACCTAATGAAATAATGTATCCAGATTGTGATTGTGGAAGTCCTGAGTATACAGATGAAGAGTATTGTAAGAACCCTTTAGATAAAGAATATGCATTACCAGGGTACTTACAGCAACAAGTGTTAGCTATGACATCTACAAAACTATTATCTACATACTTTCAAATTAAGACTGATATGAGTAATGAAGGTATAGATGGACAGGCACCAAATGCTCAACCTACGAATTAAAAACTATATAGATGTCTAGAGTCTCTGTTGATTGGAGAAGTGCGAGTAAAGATAATTACAATGATTTTTGTAAAAAGAATCCACTTGTAAATTTAAACTTTGATGAGTGGAGAAATATACTTTATGCATTTAATGACTCTTTTAAACATCACATATTAGAAACAGGTGAAAAAGAAAAACTTCCCTGTGGTTTTGGAGACTTTTCTATAAACAAAAAGAAAAGAAGAAAGGTTAAAGGAGTAGGAGGAAAAGAATTTATTAATCTTCCTATTGATTGGCAAAAAACTAAAGAGAAAGGTAAAGTTATATACAACTTTAATTATCACACTGAAGGATATTTTTTTGGGTGGTTATGGTTTAAAGAATCTGCAAGATTTAGAAATGCAGATCTTTGGTATTTTAAACCATCTAGAGACACATCAAGATTACTCTCTCACTATATAAAGACCGATAAAAAGTACCAACATACATACAACGAATGGAAAAAATAAGCTATGTCATACTATTATAAATACAATTTCGTCTCACCAGAGCCTCTATATGCAACTGTAAAAGAAGAACTTAAAAGTTACTTTGATACTGGTGCAGTAGATGATTTGTTGTTTCCTACATATTTAGACAAGTGTTTAAAAAAGTTAGGAAGAACCACTTACGTAATTAGTGAACAAGTTTTGTTTATAGAAGACTTTGAGGCAAGATTACCAGATAACTTTCATGCAGTTAGGGAAGCTTGGATGTGTGCATCAATACCAGGTAATCCATACCCTGCAGCTTCTTCTTTTTATTCTCAGGCAGCAAATGCAACAACTATTCAAGTATCACCCCTAACAATAGGAGGTACACCTTGTAATAACCCTGAGTGTCAACATCCAAGTTGTGATGGTACATGTATGCCCACGTTAGTTCAAGCTGTATATAAAACAAATAATGAAATAGCTAGATCATATAGACATAGTTATTTACTAAAGCCAGGGAATATATCTACTAGAAAACAATGTGATGTAAATTATAGAAGTGACTGGAACAACTTTGCTCCACCAGTTCGTGAGTTTACTCCTGGATCTGCTTCTTATGATTCATTTGATATTAGAGATAACAAATTTGTAACTAACTTCAGAAATGGTGTAGTGCATTTATTATTTTATGCTACAGAATATGATGATATAGGTAATCAATTAGTTCCTGATAATTATCGTATAGCAGAGTTTGTTGAAGCATTTATTAAATTTAAAGTGTTTGAGATATTAACTAATCAAACAAATGATGAAACTTTTAATCAACTTCAGCAGAAGTTAGCATACTACAAACAAGAGTATAACGAAAAGTATATAGAAGCAGAAATTGAAATTAAGAAACAGACTCCATGGGAAAAGCAAAGAAGAATTAAAAAAGATTTAAACAGGTTCAATATGTATGAACTTCCTAATCGAAGTAGAAGAAGACGCAATAATTAAGAACTATGGCTAAAGATCAATCAAATGGTACTTCAGGTACTTCTGGAAAGAGGAGAAGGACTAATATAACAATGAATTCTGCAACTGCTAGAACAGGATTAAATCTAGACAGTTCTATTAATCAGGTTGGTCCTGGAAGGCTTACGTATGCTTTAAATGCGGCTATAGAAAACTTTGACTCTAGTTCTGTGAACTATCAGAATGAGCCAGGTAATGAATTATGTCTTGATTTTACTACTGGATATAGATTAATTGGAGAACATTTTATTCCAGAGAAGAAAAAGAATATTTTCTTTTTAGTTAATCCTGATACAGGAGGTAGTGAGATAGGATACATGGATAACAATGATTGTGTATATCGTGTATTAGTCAATGCTCCTTGTTTAAACTTTAGCACACAAAGCCCTATTCCTAAAATTGTACACAGAATAACTAACTGTACAACAGAGATATACTGGACAGACGGAATTAACTCTAGAAGATATTTAGACATAGAAGACATTCCTTATAAACTTATAGCGGGAACACCTAGTTGTGATCCTGTATATGGTAATGAGTTAGATTGTAATCAACTTAAAATACAGCCTAATTTTTCTATACCTTCTTTAGAAGTTTCCAAAGTTGAAAATGTAGGAACTTTAGTTGCAGGAACTTATCAGTTTGCAATTCAATATGCAGATGCTACTGGAAATGAACTTACCTCATATTACTCTATAACAAACCCAACACCTATTGCTGATGAGTTTGTAACAACAGTAAACTTTGATTACCCTGTAGGTAAATCTATTGTTTTAAGTGTAAATAATTTAGATATAACAGGACAGTTTCAATATTTTAATTTAGCTGTAATAAAAACTATTAATAATATAAGCTCTGCTGAATTGGTAGGTACTTATAATATTGAAGAGCCCTTTAAAGATATCACTTATACAGGAGCAGATCAAACAGCTATTCAATTAGCAATGATTGATATCTTTGAAAAGTTTCCATATTATGATATAGCTCAAGATGTTACAGCTGTACAAGATATTCTTGTATGGGACAACCTTACATCTATTGATAGAATTAATTATCAGTCTATTGCAAGTCAAATAAATCTTAAGTGGGAGACAAATAGAATTCCAGCAAATGAAAGTTATGCAGATGAACTAAATGCTACTCACTTACGTGGGTACATGCGTGATGAGGTATATGCATTTGAAATAGTATTCTTACTAAGAAACGGTAAACAAACAGATGGTTTTCATATTCCAGGAAGAGAAATAAATCCTGGTGTAGACAACCCTCAAGATGTATCAAGTGTAAATAAAGATTTTATAGGTGAACCTGATTATTATATTGGTAATGCAGGATATAAATCATATTGGAAAGTTTATAATACAGCAACAGTTTCTGAGTTTTCTCCAGGTTATGATCCTACAGATACAAGTTATAAAGGACCTTATCAATATGGAGAGTTTGGATTTTGGGAATCTACAGAAGAATATCCTTGTCAAGATGATGTGTGGGGAGATTTATCTGGACAAAAGATTAGACACCATAAATTTCCAGATGTTTTAGTTAGCCCTATTATTGAGAACGGTCAAATTGTTTATGACAATGATCAGATTGTACCTAGTATGCAAAATGATGCAGTGTTTCCAATAGGTGTTCGCATTAGCAATAGTGAAGTTGATTCAATAATATCTACCTCTAATTTATCAGATGATCAAAAAGATGATATTGTTGGGTACAAGATTATAAGAGCAGACAGAGGGACTAATAAGTCTGTGATAGCAAAAGGAATGCTTAGGAATGTAAACACGTACACTCGAGATGAGCAAGAATATTATTATCCAAATTACCCTTATAATGATTTAGGAAGTGATCCTTTTGTATCAGCATCTAATAACGCTTTTACTGCAGAATCAGAACCTTGGTTACTATATCTACCTTCAACTGAAACAATATTCTCTTGGCAGGATTTTCTTGGTGGTGGTACTGGATTTATTGAAATTACAATAAATGATGAACAAGGAGTATATGAATACACAAGTGACTCAAATGGTAGAGTTGCAGAAGCAACTATTGAATTAGACATAAGAATTGAAATCTGTTCTCTTACAAGACCAACTGCTCTTCTTGGTAGGATTTTAATAGGTCCTGGTAATTATGATGTATGGAAAGGTAGAAGTTATAATCCTGGCATTTCTCCTATTGTTCGAGGTTGGGGTTTTAACTGGAGAGATCCTTTTACAGATGATAATAGTGCGTATGAAGATAAGTATGAATGGTTGCAAGGCTTTACTGCTTATATTGGTGGTGAGACAAAATTTGGGAGAGTTAATCTTGATGGACCAACTCCATATGAAACAGGAGCTTCAGGTGGTGGTCCTTTTCAGTCAGGAGTTGAGATACGAAAAATGGATAGGATAGAAATGCCTGAGGCAGAGGTTACTTCTGGTAGTAAAGGTAGAATATCTACAGTAGGTTGTAAAGTTGAAAAACCAGTTAAACCAATTACAGAACTAAATGATGAAGAAGGTATTTCTTATAGACAAATATTTAACTCACCAGATACATCTTTTGGACAGCCATTCTTAGGAAATGTATTAAAACTTGAAAGTGTAATGTTTGGTGCAGGTAAAGGTCACTTTGCACAAGTTAAAGATAATGCTAAATATAAACTTCTTTCTTTAGAAGCACAGCAAGATGCATTAAAGAGCGCTGAAGAAGTTGCAGGTCTTACAGACCCTTATAATGTAGGTGTAGCATTTACTGTATACCAAACATATTTAACAATATATATAAACGGTATAACTAGAAGAAACTATGCGCAGTCATATAACTCTAGAGCTAGCTATGATTATTCATATGATATTCCTAATGATGCATTTTTTTCACAAGGTATATTCTATGGTATTAAACAAAGAGATATTGATTTTGCAAGATATCTAATACCTGGAGTACAATCTCTTGCACCAAATGAATATAATGTAAACAATTGGAATAGAGAAAGCTCAGTGTTTATAAAAACAAAAGAGAAAAGAGATTTCAAATTGCAGGACACTTTACCACCACTACCTTTTCCAAGTGATACGAATAGTTTGTTAACCCCTCTTGGAGAACCTTCTATTGTAGACAAATCAAGATACACTATCGGTAGTGCTGGAACATGTGGAACTCCTCAAAAAGAATTTGACCTGTCTGTTGTATCATATTACGCATCAATGAAAAATATTGTAGTTAATCAATATGGACAGATATATTCGTACAGTACTGTAGACACAGGTTATCAAGTTCCTAAAAATACTGGTGGAATATCAACAATATTTGGAGGGGATACATTTATTTCTAGATTTGCATATAAAACAAAGCTTCCATTTTTTATTGACAATAGAGTAAATGCTCAAGATGATAGTGATGTATTCTTTGATGAAATTGGAAACATAGCATATCCTAGGTTTTGGCATTCTTCAAGATCAATATTACAAGATGCTCAAATTAATAACGTTACAGCTACAGCCTTCTTTTCAACTAAAGCTCACAATTTGGATTGTGCTAATGATCCATCTGAAATAGCTAGTGGCACAGGAGGTTCTTATAGAACTTTTTATGATGGGTTTATGTATTTGTTTGCATACGGTATTCCTAGTTTCTATTGTGAGACTGTATATAATACAGATTTACGTCAAGCATTTAATAATAAAGAAGGAGACTTCTGGCCTCATGTAAGTAGTGGTATTCCTGATGATTGGTTACAAGAAACAAACGTACCTATTGTTCAAGATAACACATACTATTATAATGTAACATTCTCTAAACAAAATAAAGAGAATGTATTTACACATCTTCCTCCTGATTGGAAAGAAGATTTATGTTATACAGTGTATCCATTCAGAGCTATTTATTCTGATGCAGCTACAGATAGTGCTGATGTTAGAGTAAATAACTGGTTGGTTTACAGAGCTTTATCATTCCATGACTTCCCACAGAATTATGGAAATCTTACATCATTAGATGGTATTCAAAACAAAGCAATACTTGCACGATTTGAGAATAAGTCACTGTTGTATAACAACTTGCTAACTATTGATACTAGTAATCCTCAAGCGGCTTATATAGGTAATCCTAATCTATTTGATTCATCACCACCTATTGACTTTGCTGAAACAGATCTTGGATATGTAGGGACTCAAAATAAGTTTTTATTAAAAATACCTCAAGGGCAGATAACTGTGGATGCAAAAAGAGGTCAAGTGTTTTTAGTAAACGGTGGTCAAGTAGCAGATCTTACTGGATATGGCTCAGGTGTAAATAGATTTATGACAGATCATTTACCTTTTGAAATACTAGAGTATTTTCCTAATGTAGATACTGACAATCATTTTAATGGTATTGGAATACATGGTGTATATGATAGCAAGTTTGAAAGAATAATTATTACTAAACTTGACTACACACCTCTTAGTGATGATATTAAATACAATGAAGTTACAGGAGATTTTTATGTTGAATTAGGAACAGGAGCATCTAGTTTTAGAACAGAAATACCAACACCAATAGATTCAGTTTGTAATGAATTTACAAGTGATCCTTTTAGTGGAACTATAACTGTACAATATTATCCTTGTGGTACAAGTGTTGAAATAGAAAGTATAAATCTTGACTGTGGTTTACCAGAAGGAGAATCTTGCAGAGGAATTGTATTGTGTGCTAGAAGTATTGTAGAAACAAATGTAAGAATGAACCCAAGTGGTGATTGTTTCTCAGGTACTACAACTACTACTACAACTGGTAAAGACGAGATTACAACAACGTCTACTACTACTGAAGATTCATTTACAGATGAAACAACATCTACTACAACAACGTTTAGACAAACACCTGCACCAATAAGAGTAATTTCTTTAAATGATGAAACTTATTTTTGCAATAAATCTTGGACAATGTCTTTTGATTTTAATAGTCAAAGTTGGATATCGTTTCATTCATACTTACCTAACTTTTATATAGGAGAAAATAACTTTTATTATTCTGGTATAAATGGGTGCTGTTCAACAAATGCAAAACCTAACCTAGAAGTAATAGCAGGACCAATTAAAGCAGCTTTAATTAAAACAACTACAACTACAACAACAGGAGATCCATTATTTACAACAACAACTACTAGCACTACATTGAAAGATTGCGAAATGGATAATGGTTTTTTCATACCAACAAAATGTGATTTAATAGGTACTGGAATTATAACTGTTCCTCCTACCACCACTACTACAAAATGTGCTAGACCTTCAAATCTTAATGAATTAGTTTTTGGTGAAGGTTATCAAATTGTTGGTGATGCTGCAGAAGTTACAACAGCAAGTAAAGATGATGCTTGTGGAGCTGCTAATTTTATTATGGCTAATCCAGCTGTAGCTCTTGCTATTCAAACTCCAGTAAATGTAGAAAATGGTACAGGGGAAGCATTAGGAGGTACATACGTTTACTTAGGGTGGGAAACATCAGACTGTACTTATATTTCTGATGGTTGGTATTTTGTATTAGATCAAAGTGAATTTCCGTATGTCTATCAAGTTGCAAATGGTCAAATTGTAAATTATGAAACTTGTGATTGTTCAACATTAACAACTACTACAACAATAACTCCTTCTATAAATGAGTGCTGTTCTATGCTAACAACTACAGGTACTACTGTTACTGCTTACAATTTTAATGACCAACCAAGGGTTTTAAATTTACCAGAATTTACATCATCTTACGGTTTAGGAATAACTGTTAATAAAGTTTGGTCTGTGTATAGTACTGGAATACAAGAATGGGATATTACAATGTCTCCTTTTAGTTCAACTTATATAGAGCAAATTGCTTTACCTGCAGGGTTTAGTACTACATTTGGAATAACAGCATTAGATGACTCAACGTTAATAGGAACAAATACATCTGCCTCTCCTTCTAGTATTGTACAGATTGATCTAGTTAGACAAACAGGTGTTGCAACAGTTGCAACGAGTACAACAAAAATTACTTTACCAATAAGTAGAGTAATGATTAGTAATGTTTTAACTGTTAAAAATCAAGACAAGGTAGTATTTGTAAATCAAGATACAGGATCATCAGATTATTATGTTTCAGAATATTTTTATTCAACAGGTGTATTAAATACAGAAGAGAATATAGGAGCAGTAAATGCAGTGGCAATTATGGATTGTGCATGTATATTATATTTATTTACACCATCAGGTGATTTTAAAATTTTATCTCCTGGACCAAATTACACTCTAATTGATGGCCCTTCCTCTATAGGTTTTAATTTAATATCAGCATCTCAAATACCAACTTGTTCAAATCAAGGATTAACAAATCCAACAACTACCAGTACTACTACTGGCGCACCTACTACTACCACTACCACTACACTATCGGCAACTTGTAATGAGTATGATGTGACTGGACCAACAGCAATCTATTACACTAATTGCTTTGGTCAACAAGAATCAATATCTGTAGGATCTGGGCAAACCTTAAGAGTTTGTGCAAGTGTAACAATACCAGGAGCAACATTAATAGGACCATGTACATAATAAAATAAAAATATGGCTAAAGCAATAAACATAAAAATAACAGCGTCTGCACCTGGAGCAGGACCTTTTGATATAAAAGACGAAGGTGGAAATATATTAATAGAGAACATATCTCTAGATGATTTAGTTTCTGGCACTGCTGTAAATGTTCCCAACGATTCAACTAATATAATAATTGCTTCAAAAGGAACTTGTTTATATGAACAGGTTGTAATGTTAAAACCTATAGATAATGAGGCCTGGGTAGATACTACTTATACAAATTCTATAACAGGATGCTTGTGGACACATTTAAAAAATGTTTCTATATATAATTATTATTATGGAGATATTGAACCGTACATTATAGAGTATCCACTTTCTTATACATATCATGATGAGATACTACAGAATGTAAAAGACTACAGTAAAGTTTACAATTATTTACCAGAAGTTTCTGGATCCTTTGATACAAATAGAAAAATTCAAGTTGATAATCAATGGTTTAATAAAGCTGTTCTTTACAACGGTCAACAATCAACAGGAGTTTTAAAATTAGTTCCAAAGCCTGAGAATAATTTATCATCTTACTTACAGTATCCTATATTAAATACTGATAGTAAAACTATTACATATGCAAAGACAGATAGTTTCTATCAATACAATACTTTCTGGGCTCTTCAAAAAAATGATGAGTTACCTTTATTTTTAACTTCATGTAAATCCTTATCTTTGGATAAAGAAGTTAATCAACCTAATATGGATTATGGAGCTAGGTCATTTAAAAAGTCTCCACTTAGAGCTAAGAATTTAAAGATAAGACACATACTTGATAATAAATCAACAACACATATAGTAAGTCAGTTTATTGTAGCACCATCACAAATATCATATAAGTAATGGCAAAAGGTTTATCAGTAGCAAAAGCTAAAAGAATACTACAAGATGGTTACATAAAAGGTAAGCCTCTTACAGCAAAGCAAAAGAAATACTTTGGAGCTATTGCTAGTGGGGCTACGCCTTTGAAAGCAATTAATGGTGCTGAGGTAGAGAAAGCACAATGGGGTAAGATATTAAAAGCAGCTAAGAATTTATATAAAGGTGCTAATAAGTTTGAATCATCTATAGATTGGAGAAAATGGGTAAAGTATACAGACGATTTTGATAATAACCCTGATGTAATTAAACACTTAAATGAAATAGAAGAAACAACTAAAGGAAATGGTACTTGGATGAAGAATTCTGATGGTTCTGCATTTAAAGGAACTCAAGAAGAATTTGTTATACAACAATCAGATAACTTTAAAAAAGCATTTCCTAATCCTGTTGTAGATGATGCTGGCAACCCTTTAATAAATTATCATGGAAGTGGTAGTGAGTTTAATGTTTTTGATGAAAGCAAATTTTACAGTGGTACATATGGAAAGGGTGTTTATACAAGTCCTAACAAAGATGGTATACTTAAATCTTATGCTAATCCAAACAAAAATAGAACTCAAAGAATAGCTGGTGAAAGTGGAACTGATGAAGCTACAGAAAATTTATATGAGCTTTATATTAATTCTAAAAACCCTCTCACTACTGACGATATTTTAGATTTTAGAAACTTTGGTAAAACTGTTGATGAATTACCTTCACTAAAAGACTGGAAGAATAGTGATTTTGGAAAAAAGATGTTAGCTGAAAATACTTATTTAAGAACAGATGATGACATTATTTCTTTTATAAGAATGAACACACCTAAAGATCCTGTAAAAGAAAGTCTTATTGATCACGGTGGAGATTTTTTAAGAGCTGTAGATACTCGACTTCAAGAAGGGGTAACTCCTTTTAGTAATCAAATGAAATCAGCAAAAGGTAACATATTGTTTGACATGAATAATCCTAACATATACAAAGCCATAGTTCCTGGGGCTATTGGTGTTGGAGCAGCTTCTCAAATGGGACCTAAACAAGAAGGTGGTCAATTTAAGAATGGTGGTTGGTTAGATAAGTTTGCTATGGGAGGAAGTCTTCCAGGTGCATCAGGTATGATGTATTCACGTAACTCTGGTTCTTCTGCAATGTCTCCTCCTAACCTTACTAAAGCTCAAGATGGATTCTATAAAGATATACCAGAAGAGGTATTGAAAAAGGAAAGTAATTTTCATAAAGGGTTCTATAAAGATACTGGTTCACAAGGTGAAGGTACACCAGTTCCTGGTTCTCCAGGATTAATTAATCTTGACACAGTAGAATATGGTACGCCTGAATATAAAAAAGCATATGAGGAAGGTACATTTGCTGATGTCCCTAATCAACTAGATGAAGTAGTAATGTACTCAGGGGTAGACTATGAGAAGTATCCTTACTATAATGATTTAAGTGCAGAGCAAAGAGAATACTTTAAGGATGATGGCCCTATAGGGAGAGGTGTAAGAAGAGCTGCTTATACAAAAAGAGGACTTGCTGAAGATACTTATGATGTTGTTAATCCTATAATGTACGGAATGTTAGGTGTTGCTGGAGGTATGATGGCTGGTCCAAGTATAGCAACATTAGGTAGGGCTGCTGCACCATATGTAAGTAGATATGCTCTTAACCCAATTCAAAAAGCATTAAGTTATAAACCTCTTGGAGGTCCTGTAAGTATAGGTAAGGTAGTTGATGTAGGTAGTGCTGCTTATGCTGCTTATAATATTCCTGAAGCATATGATAAATTCAAAGAAAATCCTAGTTTTGATACAGGAACAGATCTTGGTTTAACAGCAATGGATCTAGTACCATTTAGTGAAATTCTTACTGGTGGTAAAAATATTAAAAATTTATACAATAAAGGTAAAAACTTATTTACAAAAACTCCTACTCCAACTGTATCTAATACTATTGATGCTTCAATAGATCCTGGAATTAGATCAAACCTTATAAGATTTGGTCAGGATGTAATGGATACTCCTGCAGCACAAATTAGAGCTAGTGAAAAATTTAATAAAAACTGGTTTAATCATCCTGATGTTATTAAGAAAACAGAACAAATGCTTAATCAGCCTAGTAGAGTTAGAGCTGATATGAGTGAAGTTGAGCTTCTTCAAGATATTAATATGTATAATACAATGCTTGATAAAACTCCTAACTTACCAGTTAAGTTACAGAATACAATTGAAAATAGTCTAAAAGATCTAAAAGCTGGATTAGCAAAAAGAAATCTTGAAACAGTACAAAAGAAAGGAAGATTTACAGAGGTGTTTGATGAGAATAATTTAAACCATCAAGATATGGGTATTCATTATGATGAAAACCCTGGAACCTTAGGATTATATAAAGGTGGTACAAATCAAGCATCAGTTAACTTAGAACGTATAAAAGAAAAAGCAAGGGATGTTGGTTCAGTAATTACACATGAAGACCTGCATGCAATTACAGCAGGTAAATCAGGGTATACAGATGAAGCTAAAAACATATTAAACAGTGCAGTAGGTAAAGATCAAGATTGGTGGCTTAATAAAATAAACACAACAAAAGATCAAAAAAAGAGAGAAGAGTTAATTGATAGATTAGAATATTTAGCAAGACCTCAAGAGATACATGCTAGAGTACATGAGCTCAGAAAAGCTTTTAATTTAAAACCTGGTCAAGAAGTTAGTCCTTCAAAAATTGAAGCAATAATGAATAAAGGGTTAAAAGGAGACACTCCTGTTGATGAAGGTTTCTTTAGATTATTAGGTGATAAAGAAAACTTTAGAAAGATATTTAATAAGCTTCCAGCATTTGTTCCTGCAGCTGTAGGACTTGGTGCTGTTTCACAAAATAAGAATGGTGGTAGTACACCTAAAGCTCAAGTTGGAGATAGGGTAGCATCTATAGCAAGTCAAATGGAAGTCAATGAAGAAGATGGAGGAAGACCACCTTTAGGTGTAGTAGATCACATCAGGGCACTTTTTGATGAAGAAGGTTTATGTAGAGATAATACATGTGTTCAGACAGTAAAAGATTTTTATAGTAAAGCTGGTGTAGAGGCTATGCCTAAAGATGTTTATAATAATAGAGAGTTTTTAAAGAACTTTAAAGAGTATGGGTTTGAAGAAATATTAGATCAGAAAAATATTCAACCAGGAGATGCCATACAATACTACTATGGTCCAGATAGTGAAGATGTAAAAGAAAATCCAGAATATTTAAACTTTCCATATCACATGGGTGTTAATGTAAGCCCTGGAGAGTACATTGGAGATGGAGATAGTGAAGCTCCTATTCAAAGACAAAATATGTATACAGGTACTAAGGATGGAAAAGAATATAAGAAGGACCCATTCAGAGCATTTAGATATATTAAACAAAATAAAAATGGTAGCGATGTGGAGAAAGCACAGTGGGGTAAACTATTAAAGCTTGCAAAGAAGTACGGAAGTAAACTACTTAACTATTCAAAACCAGCTGCTAAAGTAGACAATACACCTAGTCTTAAGTATACAGATGATGTTGATATGGATATGGATGTGTTTAATGCAAAAGCTAAAGAAGCAAATGATACTAGAAAAGAATATAAAAAACTCAAAGAGAATATAAAAGATGGAGAAGGTTGGAAGAATGAACCTGGTGAATTAGAAAAGTTAGAAGTTAAATCTAAATTTTTAGATGAAACAATTCATTTTCCTGATGACGTTCCAAGCTCTGATGTTTACACAAACTTAACTAGATACAATCTTTCAGATTATTTAAAGAAGGGACTTGATAAACGATTTGGTACTATTGGCAATAGTTATACAACTGGATATGGTCATAAAGGATTAGACTATAAGACAAACTATTTAAACGATTATTTTAAAGACTACAGAGTGGGGCTACCAGATGGTTCAACTGTTCCATATGGAAAACTTGATGGAAGTGTGGAAATAGACCCATCTTCTTTTAATAGTTCAGATGAGGTTATGGAGGAGCTTAGGAGACTGGCACAAACAACAATGGGTGATCAGTTTAATAATGCATTTGAAAAAACCTCTAGAATAGATTTTGGAGACTTACTAAAAAATAAAAACCGTAATGGTGGTTGGTTATCTAAGTATGAGAATGGTGGTGTGATAGAAGATGATAGAGGACAATGGGCACACCCTGGAGAGGTAACTAAAATAAACTCCAACAATATAACAATGAAGGGTGTTAACTACCCTGTACTTGGAATATCTGACACTGGTGACAAGAAGATGATGCAACCAGGAAAAGATTACAAGTTTGATGGTAACTCTGTTACGGAGTATCCCATGGCTAAAGATGGAAAGTCTTTGGTAGAACTAGATCAATTGACTAACTTTACAAACTACAACACCCCACAACCAGGAGGCTGGTTAAACAAATATAATTAATATGAAAGCTGAATTTTTAAAAATAGCAGGCGTTAAGTCTGAAGCAGATTTTTACAAGAAGTTTCCTTCAGAAGATGCATTTATGGCAAAGCATGGCAAAGCTGTAAAAAAACTTATGGTTAAGAAAGCAAACATTGGTGCGCTAATTCCTAACAAGCAAACTCCAACAGGTAATAAAAAACCTAAGCGTATTGATGATGCATTTTTATATGACTCTGTAGCTGGGATGACTGGTAAAGAAAGCTATGATGAAATGATGGCAAGAATGAAAGCAGAAGCTGAAGCTGCAGCTGCAGCAGGACAACAGTCTGGTGGCGGTGGTGGTGGAGGTATGGGTGGCATGATGGCTATGTTACCTCAGATGATGTCAATGATGGGTGGTGCAGAAGGCGCTGGTGGTGCAGCTGGTGCAGCTGGTGGTGGAGGCGGTGGTGATATAGGTGCAACGATGAGTGGAATGGGTGGTATGATGCAGAAAGGTGGTAACGTTGAAAAGTTTACACCTCATATGATGTATGATCCTAAGACTAAGAAGGGCAAGAAAGCTATGACTTACAAAGAGCATTTAGCACTTAAGAAAAAAGGATGGGGACACGATGCGCCTAAAGCTATGGGAGGTTTCGGTGGTGGAGGTGGAGGTGCTACTACTGGTGGTGGTGGAGGTGGTTTCATGCAAGGAGCTTCTGATGTATTTAACTCTGATGCTGTACAGAATTTTGGTATTCCTATAGTGGGTGATATAATGAAAATCTCTGATCAACTTAAACAACAAAAAGAAGTAGAAGCTGGAGCAAAGCAAAATAGAATAGTATCTGAACTAGCTTTACGAGCTTCTAAAACTGAACCAGAAAAGATAGATAGAGAGTATGTTCGTCCAGAAGATTTCTCAAACACAGGAGAGGAATTCTTTCCAGTGTATGGTGTAGGTACAAATGTACTTGCTAAACATGGTGGTGCATATAAAGCTCAAGGTGGTGGTATGTTTAATGATCAAGGATACTCTCCTATAATAAATGTTAATCAACAAAAAGCATTTAAACAAGGTGGTGTATTAGGAAGTAATTCTTATTTAGTTCCTAGAGCAACAGGTGGAATATCTTATGGTGGTGGACAAGCTGGACAATTAGGTATGCAAGCTGGTGACATGGTAGGATTTAATAACGATGCTGGATCTAACATAGGAGGAACTATTGGTGGAACTATTGGTTCTGCATTTGGTCCTATAGGATCTGCTGTAGGTAGTTTTATTGGAAGTGGTGTTGGAGATCTTGTTGATAGAAGTGATAGACGAACTGCAAAAGATAATGATAGATCTGAAAGAGCAACTAAAGAAATGGCATATGGTGCAATAGGTCCACAAGTTCAAGCAGGACTTGCTTCACATGTTCGTGAGGGAGGTAATGTTTCATCTAACCCATCAATGTTAGATACAATGAAGATGGGTGGAGAACTTAAAACCCTATGGGGTGGTGAAGCTGAAACTGTTTCCTACAACCCTTATGCTGGTGGTGAGAGTATTGAATTTAAAGGAAACTCACATGACTATAGAGATCCTAAAACAGGACAAACAGGAATAGGAGTTGCCTATGGGCAAGAGTCTGTTGCTAACAATGAAGCTGTAGTAGAGGTAGAGAATGAACCAGCACAACAATTAAAAGATGGTGGAGGAGCTGAGAACCTAGTTGTCTATGGAGATCTTAAAATACCTGAAGAGTTTATTAGTGAGATAGGTGATGATAGAGCAAAAGGTAAAAAGTTTAAAAACTATGTTGAAGAGCTTAACAAAGATGAAAAGAAAATTAATAAAAAGATGGTCACTGCTGCTGATCTAGGACTAGAGTCAAACAACACTGTATTCGGTCAACTAGAAAGAAGCAGTGCAGACGCTATTCTTAAAGGATCAGACATGAAGTTAAAAGCAATAGCAGACAAAAAGATGATACTCGCAGATTTGCAAAGTGCACTTAATGATACGTTTGATGAGTTTGAGATTAAGGGTAATGATTTTATATCAAAAGATAACATTGTTAACGATCCTGAAAGATCAATGAACAACATGGCTAAGTCTGGTATAGAGATTAAACCAGAGAACAAGGGTAAGTTTACAGCATGGGCTAAA
>Ga0115006_10000284_pt1 | contig 26771 bp, 9 predicted proteins | sample ArcOceMetagenome_3_FD_88943 | JGI IMG/M metagenome (GOLD analysis project Ga0115006, IMG submission 88943) | Marine eukaryotic phytoplankton communities from Arctic Ocean - Arctic Ocean- Svalbard ARC20M Metagenome | ecosystem: Environmental > Aquatic > Marine > Oceanic | place: Arctic Ocean...
GCTCTGGGCATGCGTCACATGCGTGCAGCGTGTTTGTGGGCAGCGCTCTCTTCTTTACTAGAGCTATCCTAGAGCTATACTAGAGCGAGGCTAGAGGCAAGAGTAGAGCGAGACTAGCGGCAAGCGCTAAGAGCTGCATGCCTGCCACGCTCTTCTACAACGATGTTGCATCGTGTTGCATCAACCATGTTGGAACATGATTTAGAACACTGGCTGTCTCATACATGCTGCACATGGCTTTTGTATCGCATTGTATGCACGGGCTGGTGTATCACACTATATATGCATGCCTCTTCTATCGCAAGACAAGCACAGAGGCACAGGTCGTGCAACCAAGGGCGCAGGTGACAATAGGCGTGTGGTGCAGCACGTGTGGTGCAGCACGCCATGCGCCCCACGCCTTGCGCGCACCCGACCGCAGTGAGCGTAGCACAGGATAGCTGAGCATTAGCACAGCGCAAAACTGCAAGCATGTGCCAGAGTGAGAGCTGGACGATTGCGCAGCTGGCCAACGTGGACATTACCGACCACACATCAAGATATGTCCTCTCGCGCTTCTCCTCGCAGGTGGCTGCAACGCATGGCATGCCGTGGGCCTTGCATCCACGTGCCACGTGCCACGCGCGCGCCCGCCCTTTCTCTCACTCTCTCACGGGCCACGTGCACGGGTGCTTGACGCGACTGAACGAGTACGCGGCTCAACGAGCACGCGGCGAAACGAGCACGCGGCGGAACGAGCACGCGGCGGAACGAGCACGCGCTGGCGTGGAACCAACGGCATGAGGCTGCCAGCAACGTGTGCGCATAGCAGCGCATGCTTTGTTATGCGCCCATGCGGGGCCAGGGAGCTGAAGCGCGCAGAGCGCAGGCGTACCTTTCGTGCGCCTTCCTGGCCACGGCGGCTCTCTACCGCACCAGCACATGGCTTTTGTCGTCGTCGCTGTTGCTCCGTCGCCCGCACGTGTGCTTGCTTCTCTTGGGTGCCTTGTTTGTGCTGCAGGTGTGTCCATGCGCTAAACCGCAGGAAACGCTAAACCGCAGACGCCCAACCCGCCCGACACCCACAAGTCCACCCACGCGTGCGCCAGCAGCGGCCCCGGGGCCAGCTCTGGCCCACAGGGTCAGTAGGCGCGGGGCACAGAGTCAGTAGGCGATAGTGTAGGCGAGGGCGCATGCATACACACAGTAAGCTGCCGTGTATGCAGGGAGCAGGCGGCGGTGCCGGCCGCGAGTGAACAGCTGCAGCTGTTCAGTTAGCTTGTATGCGTGTGTGGTGAGCACATACATGTGCAGGTGGCACTGGTGGCGCGGAGGTGGCGGGAGATGGACCAGTCGGACAACGCACTTGTGCGTCAGTACCTCGCTGCTGCCTTTGCCTGGTCTCACCTCCATCCCTCAGAGCCTGTGCGCCCTCGCCTACACTATCACCTACTGACTCTGTGCCCCGCGGCCTACTGACCCTGTGCCCCTGGGCCAGCTCTGGCCCACAGGGCCTATATACAGCCTATATACAGCCTATGTGCAGCCTATATGCAGCCTATACGCAGCCTATATACACGTGCTTGCGGTGCATGCTGTGGTAGGCGCAGACAGCGGGGGAGCAAGGAGGGCGGGCAGACGCGAGGATGGAGCACGCATGCAGGGCGCGAGGCATGCCGGCTTGCTGTGCTCCAAGGAGGAGTCAGAGAGAATCCCCCATGCAGTGTGTGAGAGAGTGTGTGTCCTAATGTCCTTCTTTCAGAGAGTGCGTGTGTATTAATGTCTTTCTGTGAGGGAGTGCGTCCTGATGTCTTTGGCACTGGTGCGCGTGGTCAAACAAGCGAGCTGAACGGCCAAGGGGTGCGCGAGCAGCATACCGGAGGTGGCGGCAGGCAGCATCCTGCTGGTCCAGGGCGACACGCCCATGTATGTCGCCAAGTACCTCTCTGAAGTGGAGGGCTTTCGGCCTGATGTCACGGTCGCGCTTTTTGCCCTCTCTCTCGCTGTCTTGCGTCAAAAGAAGAGAGCTGCATTCCTGACGAACCCACACAAAGACCGCAGCGCCCGCCGGGAGCTTATCTGGGGGCGCGCTCACCCGATATCCATCCATGCATACATGCATGCATTCGTACACGCAGACATGCACCCCCCCCCGACCCCCGACCACCCCCGCATACCCACACACACACATGCATAGCGCAGATTTTGGAGCCGGACATGCTGGCGGGCGCCTGTTACGTGCGCGACATAGTTGAGCGCTACAAGCCCCGCATCCGTCTCCCCCCAGGGCCTCGAGGCTCCCACAGGTGTGGGTGCGAGGGAGTGCTGGATGACGCATGCAGCATCCTGTGCTGCATGACACACGCTCCATCCTGCGCCTCTCTGCTTCTCGTGCGCCCGAGCGCAAGTGTTTTGGAGCTGATTTGCTGCACGTGTCTGTGTGGTGTGGGCGTTGGGGTGGGTGCTGTGAGGGTGTTGTGTGCGCGTGTGTTGTTGTTGTGCGCAGCCTCGGGGATGTGCTTCGAGCTACTCTTGCAGGTGTGTCGCAGGCTGCCTCTGCATGCTTCCCCTGCATTCATGGCAAGCTACACTGCAGCGCTGCACGGCTAGTCAGCAACACTTGGCTAGTCAGCAACACTTGTACCCTGCGCTCGTAGCCTCTCCTCCGCCTCTACCGCGTGCACGGCAGAGGTCGGGTGCGTGATGCGTCATGCGTGTGCATGCCTTGTCCTGCCACCTGTGTCTCGTCTTGTTTGTCGTGCTTGTCGTGCTCGTCGTGCTCGTCGTGTTGGTCTGTTCTCATCCCACATGCGTGTTGGTCTCTTCTAATCCCACATGCGTCGCATCCGTCACATGCGTGTGTGTAGTATTACAGTGTATGTGTGTCCGCCTCAGTGTGTATGTGATTGTGTGGTCACGTGCACACACGTGCACGCACACACGTGCACGCACACACGTGCACACACACACGTGCACACACGCACGTGCATACACACGTGCACACACGCACGCGCACGCGCGCACACACACACACACAAACGCGCGCTCGCGCACACACATACTAGCGTCACCGGCGACACTAGTGATGAGCTTACCGGGGGACATCAAAAACCACGACGCCTCACTGTTTTTCGACGGGCCTGGGTCCTTTACCTTAGTGCCCCACGGGATTTTGAAACGGTGAGGTTTTGAGGCGTCAGTGTCTACGCGTGCATCAGTCCCTACGCGTGGAGCAAGAGGATGAGCGCACGTTTGTGGCGGCCCCCGCACGTGTGGCCGCAACACCCCACGCCCAACGCGCATCAACACACGCACACACGCATACACGCGCACACGCACAGGCTGGTGTACAAGGGAATGTCGTGCTGGCACGGCTTCCCTGCCGATCCCCCGACACCCACGCCGCCTACGCCCATGTGGCAGCCCACAGCCAAGACGGCGCATGCGAGCACGCAATGTCTGTGGCAGCACGTGCATGCCCACAATCTTGAAATTCTGCAGCGTGCCCGAGTTGCTGACACCATCTGTGACTGGTATGCTCCTCCTTTGTCTTTTGTATCCCACCAGATTGTCATACGTATCACGCTAGATTGTCTGTCTGTGTTTGGTTGCCAGCGGGGGAGGGGGGTTCGGGTAGTATGATGCTAGATTGTTATCATGGAGTGGTGCCTCCGATGGAGGGGGCGAGGAAGAAGGCGAGGGAGGGAGGTGGGCGGCAGAAAAGGCGATGGGTGGGCCGGTGCGAGAGTGTGGGTTGCAGGGGCATACCAGCAGGGGCATGCGAGCAGGAGCGGGGCGGGGATGCTTGCCATGTGCCGCCCCTTTCTCCAACAACACGCGCACGCGCACGCACACGCGCACGCACACGCACACGCGCAAAGCGCACAAGGCCAGCACAGTTTGCCAACCACCATGCGCACGCGGCACCCCTGCTCACAGGATGCCGTGTACGTCGGTGCCGGACCAACACCTGTCGCGGGAGGCGCAGGAAGGCGGCGCTTCCCTGTGGCGTGGCCCAGTGTGGGCAGTGCTTTGGGGCCTGAATGTCTCGGAGCAGTGGGCTGGCGCAGGTCCTGGCATGTCCACGGCACGTGCCGGTTTGCAGGTGTCTGCCTGCCGCCCCAGGGCTGCTTGCGGCAGAGACGCTTGTGCGCCCGGCCATGATAGCCCACCGTGTCGCGCCGGTGCAGTAGGGACGGGGCATTGGGGCGAGGGGGGCGGGGGAGTGGCTCGTGTGCAGAAAGATGGGTGGGAGAAGGCTGCGGTGGCAAACGTGTGGAGTGCACTCATGTCTGAGGGCTTCTTCCTGTTGAAATCCGCCAACAATCTGCTCCTTTCTACGGCCGGTGCGGCGGGGAAGGGAGGTGGGCGAGAGGAGGCACGGGCCGAGAGGGCTGAGGCAATCAAGGCCTTGCTCATTGCGCTGGCTCGCTTCGAGGCTGTGCAGCGCCTTTTTGGGGGGAGCTGCTACAACACCGACTTGCCGAGAAATCTAGGTGTGCCTGTACAGCATGCCTGTACGCACGCGTGCGTCCGTGTGCTTGCAAGCGCGAGTAGGCCCGCGCAACCGCGTGCCTGCGCCATCTCGAGTTTGGTGCTCTGGTTGTTGTCGAACACGTCTGGCAAACGTCTGCACGTCTGGCAAACGTCTGTGCAGGTCTGGGGTACGCACTGTTGAGCCACCTCGTCGCTCAAGCCGCTTCCCAGGCAGGCCGTGCATGCGCCGACGGCGGAGCGGAAGCGGGAGCACCAGCAGGGCGCCGAGGCAAGACGCACGATAGGGAACTGGACCCAAGTGTCTCTTGGCACTGTGCGCTGAGCAGGCTGAATGTGGATGATTGCAAGGATGCGGCGCATGCTGCCCTCTCTGTTTTCCTCCACTCGGTCCAGGATCCCGACGCTGACATTGTCGCGCGCATCGTTGAAAGGTCGCCCGATCGCCTCCTCTGCGTTATCCCCCCTGCCTGCGTGCCCTCAGGTGCGGCTGGGTGCCTGCCGGGTGATTATCGCTTGCTTTTGGGGCTAGGAACCCCAGTCTCCCGCGGGAAATGTCGCCGTGCGGCTGGCGGTGGGCCGGTGCAAGTGACATTGTGTGACAGTATGTGTCGCACTCTGCTGATGCTCTCGTGTCAACCCCGAGGGCAAACAGATACCTGCACGGCAATCTGACCAAGATACAGCTCCAGTTCCCATGATTCAAGGCAATTCTCTCCGCGTTTATTCTGTGGACATGTGCACACCTGATGCTCCAGGCCCTTCTATGTGTGAGGCCCCGCGATCACGCCTTATGAGGCCCACCTCTTAGTGTTCTTAGTGTTTACCTATGTTAGTCCTAATGTACTACCGTTCAAGATGAATGCATGGTATGGGGCAATGCAAGCCGGGTCGAGTGCTCTGGGAGCGGAGTGAGCGCTGTGGTGTGTCGTGATGTGGATCAACTAAAAGCCGCTTCATCATGCTGGCAAGCCTGGGCGACTAGGCCTCTTGGCATTGACGGCACCAGGCCTTGCGCACAGCGACAGTGAAGTCGGAGAGCGACTCGTTGGCATTGAGCTTATCCACAAGCGAGTCGAGCTCGTCGATCGGCGGATTGCACTCTGGCACTGCAATATCACAAGACTTCACTCAGCAGGCTGCAAGCGCCGCTCCCCCCCCCAAGGCAAGAACCACAGGATCAAACGAACACGATGCGAGTGAGGAAAGCGGTGACCACACTGCTGAATGAGAGAGGAGTGATTCGGATCTTTGCGGTAGATTCATGTTTGCGAGAGAGCACAAGCCAGGGAAGCCCTCTGCCATGGGGGATCGCAATGACAGAGCTGTGGTGTGTGCGTGCATGTGGTTTCCTAGCTCTGGGGCAATGGCTGCAGCACCTGAGTACTTGTCGCCGATGACGACAATGGAAAAGTAGAATTGGCGCGCAGGATTCTTAGGATCGATCTTGTGCATTTTCATCACGATGTTGCCTGTAAGCACGCGCGACAATGCCACGTGCGTGGCAGATACACAGACACGCACACACGCATGAGTGGTCACCACATCTCAAAACGTAGGACAGAAACTCGCACACTCACACGCAAACTGTGAGCCAGCACGCTGATTGTCACGACTCCGCTATACGGGCTTGGCTCACCGTTCTTGGACGCCTGAATCTTGAGCGCCAGCCGCGACTCATAGATCTCGTGGCCATCCCTGAGATGCTTCTTTTTCCGCTCACGCGCCAGCTCGGCTTGCTCCACCGCTGACCGGGCGTTTTCGTAGTTTTCCTTTTCGCACTCGAGCTCTGCTTGCAGCTGCTCAAGCTCAATCGGAATTTGCTCCGACGCCGCCACCAGCTCTCCGTTCTTCTTCTGCAGAGACTGGAAAATCTGCTGCTGGCTCTCGACGTCTGCGGCCCGCCACCCGTGAGTTTGGAGCGCGCACACGCTGCAGCGCCACGCGCGCCGTCACGCACTGGCAGCAGAGCAGCAGCAAGCCGCGGTGCACCGACCTTGCATCAGCTTCTCGAGCTTGGCCTTGGCCTCGCGCTCACGCCGCTTCAGCTGCTGGGTCATATCTGCACGCGCGCAGCACACGCGCGACGGTCACCCGGGCACAGGCTGCTGCGTGCGCCGCCATCTGCAGCGCGCGCGCGTCCGCGTCCTCCGCGTCCTCCGCGCGGGCGCGCCTGCGCTCCTGCGCCGGACAAACCCGCGAGAGCATGCGCGGCGGCCAGCAGGGCGGCAGCCGCAGCCGCCCGCTCCCCCCGGGCTGTGGCGGGCGTCGGCCGCGCTGCGCACCGTTGTGAGTGTCGAGGAAGCTCGTGTGCTCGGCCTGCAGCGAGAGCAGGTCCTTCTCGCGGCCCAGCGCCCAGCTGTTGACCTTGGACAGCACGTCGTTCAGCTCGCCGTGAAAGTCGCTCATCACCTCGGCCATCGTCCCCGCTTCACCTTTGTCCCTCCTGCCCTGCTCGCCGCTGCCCGCCGCTTTGCCACTCGCGGCGGCCCACAATAAATGTGTCCCGGCGTTTTCTGCCGTTTTGAATTTCGAACCCAGGCGGGTGACAGGCGAGGCGGGAGGGAGAGACGGCGGGCGGCGCGCGGCGCGGGCGCAGAGGGCAGGCGCGGCACGAAGACACAGCAGCAGCAGGGCGCGCGCGAGGAGGGCGGCAGGATGGCGGCGCAGTACTCGTTCCCGACGCTGGAGAACCGGGAGATTCTGGAGTGCATGTCGGAGCTCGGGTGCAGCATCTCCGAGGAGCAGCTCACAAAGCCCACGCCGGACCACATCATGCGGGTGATGGAGCAGCTGCTCGACCTCTTCATGGGCTTCAGCGCGGACGACAACGCGCAGATCAAGTTCAGCGGCATGGACGTCTTCGACCACCCAGAGATCCACGAGTTCTCTGTCGGCCAGCTCGCGTTCCACCGCTCCATCATCAAGCTGATGCGCGCGTCGGGCGTGTACGACTTTGAGCTCCGGGACATCTCCATGCCGCAGCACGCGCGCATCCGCAAGCTCTTTAGCGCGGTCATCAACTTTGCAAAGTTCCGCGAGGAAAAGGTTGCCACCTTTGAGCAGTTCGTCGAGAGCACGGAGGCGCTGCAGAACCAGAAGGCCGAGGTGGACTCGAAATTCGAGCAGCTGAACGCGCAGCTCACACAGCTGCGCGCACAGCGCAAGCAGGAAGAGCCCATCATTGAGGAGCTGCATGCCGAGAACGAGAAGATGGAGAGCCAGATCCGGTCCCTGAACCAGGAGCAAAGCAGCCTGAAGACCAAAATCCACGACATGAAGCATGTCCGCCAGGAGGTGACCGACAAGCGCGACCACGACCAATTCGCCATCCTGAATCTGCGTGCAGAGATTTCTAAGCTGCAGAGCTTGGTCGTCCGATCTCCGGAACGCGTCAAGAAGGAGATTTCGGAAATGTCGAGCGCCTACGAGGCCGACAACACTACGCTCCGCGAGATGGACGATAAGCTCAAGACGCTGCAAACCAAGGTGGATGGGCTGAATAAGACCGAAAAGGTGCCATGCCATTCCTGCAGACGACACACGATCTCGCTTTTTGTATCCGCTGGTGCCTGTACACACGTGCATTCTCTGTCTTGTTCATGTCAATGGTATGCGCGCGTATTTTGCCTGAATGCTCCGTCGTTCGCCAGGACGTGTCAAAGCTCATCAAGCAGCTCAAGGAAGTTGAGGAGCACATGGGCAAGCTCAAGGGCGCGTCAAAGGAAGTAAAGCGCCTGCAAGGCTGCGTGCAGGAGGCCGATGACGAAATCCGGGAGCTCTCTGCGCAGGAGGCCTCCCTTCAACGCCAGGTCGGCTCTCCTCTCAAACTTGCAGGCGTGTGCGCAGAGGGTGCATGGAGTTTTGTTCATAGTTATTCCGCCAGCAGGCTTACTGACGCCTACACGACATGCAACCTCATGAAACAGCTCCACAATGCATCGGCACGGGCAGCGGAGCTGGAGGCGCGCCAGCGCCTTAAGAAAGAAGCGGCAGAGCGGGAGATGGAGCGATGGAGGACAGCGCAGAACGAGGCAGACAAGGATAACATGCAGGTGTCCGAGGAAGTGGAGAAGTTGGAGGAGGCGGCGCGCCAAATGGAACGCCGAATTCAGGAGCTGCATGCGCAGGAGCAGACGGAGGAGCTCAAGTTCGAGGAAGAGAAGGAGCTCGTTGAGGATAAAGTGCGCGCCTACAACCGCCGTATCCTGAATGCTATCACGAACACACACTAAACACCTGTGCAGCCACAAGTGGAGCCGGATGGTGAAAACTGAGACTAACTTTGAAGGATCAATGTAATGCGCACTGCTTCTTCCTGCAGCACGGGCGCTGCTGGCACCAGATCAGGAAGGGCCGACGCGTTCGGGATTTCAGCGCAAAGCGGAATACACATATGTTACAGAGTAGAGGAGTGACCCGTGTGCCATCATTCGGCACGTATCTCACACAATAAAGGATTAGAATCATAACAAACTGTATTAATGACTGAAAACTTGAAAAATGAAGGCAAATCGAAGGCACATGGCGGCTACTTGACATGCGGCAGCTACTTGAACCTTGAAACATGAGGGTGCCCTCTATCACACTGTAGCAAGGTCAAACCCGCCGCACCAGGGGCTGGGGCAAATCGGGCTTGGTGTGTTGCGTGCTTTCACGGCATCGCACTATACGACTTGTACGCCCATGTCCACGAGGAGCACGCGGAGGTTGGGCATGAGACCTTGACGGAAAGGGTGTGACCGAAGCGGGTTGTCCTTGAGCCAGAGCTCGTTGAGCGCGGCTAAGCGAGTCATGCCGCCGGGCAGCGACGTCATCTCGTTGTTGCTCAGCGTCAGTACACGCAGGTTGGTCAAGTCCGCCACGCCCTCGGGGATGACGGCAAGTTTGTTGTCGTGCATCCAGAGCTCCTGGAGCGCCGTCATGCCAGCTATTTCCGGTGGAAGTGTCGACAGGCGGTTCCCGTCCAAATTGAGACAGATAAGTTCCGTGAGGCGGCCCATGGACACGGGCAGGGTATTGAGCTGATTGCTGTCGAGCAGCAGCTCTGTCAGCGCAGACATGTTGCCCGTCTCCGGCGGCAGGGCTTGGAGTTGGTTGTTGCTGAGCGCCATGCGGCGCAGCGCGGTGAGAAGCGACGTGTCCGATGGCAGCGCCTTGAGCTTGTTGCCGGACAACCCCAGCCGCTGGATCGAGTAGAGATCTTTCATCGAGGGAGGCAGCGACGCGAGCTCGTTCTCGTTGCAACTCAACTCGACCAGCGCCGACAGGTTCCCGATGGTGCGCGGCAAGCTGTTGAGCTTGTTTTCGCTGAAGTCTGCCACACGCAGCTCGACCAGGTTGCCGACGAGCGGAGTTAGCACTGTGAGCTCGTTCCTCTCAAATCTCAGGTCGGTGAGCGCGGTGAGCGTGCACACGACAGGCGGCACACTGGTGAACAGATTGTCGGCCAGGTTGAGGCGCGAGAGTAGACGGCAATTCGAGATGGACGCATGCAGCGTCGTGAGCCGATTGTTTGCAAGATTGATGTGCAAGAGCTCCCCGCAGTTGCCTATGGCGGGGTGAACGTAGGACAAGGCGTTTTGATTCAGGATGAGCTCGCGCAGGCCAGGCATGCTGCCAATGCCGGGCGGCAACTCGGTCAGCCGATTCTCCGACGCCCGCAGCGTCACCATCGACACACAGCCTCCGATTGCCGGGGGCAGTTCACTGATTCGATTCACGGACAGATCGAGCGTCGTCATTGCGTTGAGGCGCCCAAGCTCCTCGGGCAGCGACAACATGTTGTTACGCTGCAGGTGCAGTTCTGTCACCTTGTTCATCTTGCCAATGTTGGGCGACAGATTGGTGATGTTGTTGTCCTTGAGAACCAGACGTTGCAGGTCCTGCAGTTCCAGTACCTGGTCTGGGAACTCAGAAAGCTTGAGAAAGCTGAGGTCAAGCTCACGCGTTTTGCGCGACTGCGTGTACATGTAAAGGTAGTAGATCGTCTCCTTCTCTCCACGCTCCACAACCTCCTTGGGCGGCGACCGCAGGGGGTTTTCGTGCAGGGTGATCATGGTGAGGCTAGTCAAGGTTCCGAGATCTATCGGAAGCACAATGAGCTGGTTGTTGTCCAGCCGCAGGTCCGTCAGCGACGTCAAGTCACCTATCGATTCCGGGATAGAATGGAGGTCATTGTGCGCCGCATGCAGCACCTGCAGGTTTTCAAGATCCCCAATTGACACCGGCAGCGAAGCCAAGTTGTTGTGGTCGAGGTTGAGCGCCCGCAGATTGGACAGCGTGCCCATCACAGAGGGAAGCACATCCAGATGGTTCCTGTCGATCCAAAGCTCGGTCAAGGACGTCATGTCAGTGACCTCGTACGGCATGTTCTTGAGCAAATTGTTCGACAGAGACAGGCGCGTCAGATTCGTCGTCTCAATCTCGTCGAGGGGCATCGACTGGATGCCCATGCCACTGAGATCCAGAGTCAAGGACGCCTTGGAATCGTACATGCGCGCCAGGTATTCTAGGATTGCTGAGGTGCCCTTGGCGACAACCTCGCTGGGAGGAGTGCGGAGGTTAGATTTGCCCAGGTCCAACTCCACAAGGCCGTCAAGGGTGCCCAGCTTGGGTGGCAGCGTTGTAAACTTGTTGCCGCCAATGTGCAGCTCACTGAGTGACGACAGCATGCAGACGACGGGAGGAAGCTTACTGAGACCATTGCCGGCAATGTCCAGAGCCTGCAACTTGGTGAAGTGCACAAGCGACAGAGGCAACGCCTGTAGATTGTTCTCGGCAAGATTGAGCTGCTCAAGACCAGAGAGCTTGCCAAACTCGGGTGGCAGTTCCGAGATCTTGTTTCCGCACATGTTGAGCTCCTGCAGGTTGGTAAGCCTGAACGTTTCGATCGGCACCGCCGTGAGGCCAATGTCAATGAGATCGAGGATACCGTTGGATTCGGCCTCGTCGTAACGAGCCAAGTAGTCCATCACATCTTCCACCTCCCACCGCATCACCACGTTTGGCGGCGTGATCAGGTTCAGTCCTCCCACATGCAGTTTCGTCAGGTTGGTCAGACGGCCCATCTTGATGGGCAGAGCTGTGAGGCGCGAACATCCTTCGAGGCTGATGGCTTTGAGGTTCTGCAACTGGCTCAGTTCATCCGGCAACTCACGGAGGCGATTGTTGTCAAGACGCAAGCTGACCAGTGTCGACAGGTTGAGCACAGCATTCGGCACTGAACGAAGTCCAAGGTCGCCAAGATCCAGCTTTCCAGTGAGCCCTCCGTCGCGCAACTTGCCGGCATATGAAAGAATGGCATCCTCGCCACGCAGGATGATCTCCTGCGGTGGCAGTTTGGGGCCACTGTCTTCGACATCTGCACCGGAGTTCCGCACACTCGATAGCTGTGTGATCTTGATCTGCAGCTCTGTGATGTTGGTGAGGCGCTTCAGGTCGGGCGGGAGTGATTGGATGGGGTTCTCGGCGAGCAGCAGACTGGTCAGACTCGTGAGCTTGCCAAGCGAGGACGGCAGAGACCGGAGCTGATTGGTGGTGGCATCCAGCCGCGACAGCGATGTGCAGTAGCTCAGTTCCGTGGGCAACTCGCTCAGAACGTTGGTGTCTACCATGAGCAGCTGCATTTCCGCAAGCATACGGATATCGCCTGGCAGAACTTTCATATTGTTGTTCGAAAGCTTGAGCTCGCGCAGGCGCGAATTGTTCTTGATCACCTCCACAGGAAGCACGCGCAGGCCGAAGCTGCAGAGATCGAGGATCTTGGTCTCCCGTGCCAGCTTGAGACGCTTGATGTACTCGAGCGTGAGCGGCGTGCCTTGCTGCAGCACCTCGCGCGGCGGCGACACGAGGAGGTTGCCCTCGAGGTTGAGCACTTCGAGCGTGGACAGGACTTCAAACTGCAGCTGCAGTTCGGCGATGCGGTTGTTGGATACCACAAGCTCCGTGAGCGCCGTCCAGCGATGGAATATTTCCGGGAAGTGATGCAGCTTGTTCCCGCGCAGGGCCAAGCTCTCCAGTCGGTCAAGGTCTGCGAGCGCCGCCGGAATTTCATCGAGCATGTTGTCGTTCATCGACAGATTTCGCATGGCCGTCAAATAGCGGATCATGGGCGGAACCGCGTCGAATTTGTTGTTGTCCAGGCACATGGTCACCAACTTGGTCAGGCTGCGCACTGACGGCGGCAAGGTGGTGAGCTTGTTGTTCTGTAACCACAGCTGCCTCAGATCGACCAGTGTGCCTACTTCAGGCGAGAGTGTGGCCAGCTGGTTGTCACTGAGAGACAGGTCAGTCACACTGGTGATGCCCAGATACTCGACAGGGAAGCTCTTGAGATCCAGGAAAGAGAGCTCAAGAACACGCGATTCTCGCGCCTTGAGCACCCTGCGCAGGTACGACAGCACTTCGCTCGTGCCGCGCATCACAACCTCTTGTGGCGGCGTCTTGAGGTCGTTGTTGTCGAGGTGCAGGGACTTGAGGAGAATCAGCCCACTCATTTCCGGCGGAATCGCTGTCAACTCGTTGTCCAAGAGCGAGAGATCCGTCAGATTCGTGAGTTGCGCGAGCTCGATGGGAAGCATCTTGAGATTGTTGTCCGCCAATGACAGCTCCTCAAGCCCAGTGAGCTGCGCAATGTCAGGAGAAAGCTCGCCTATCACGTTGCCGGTCAGCATAAGCGCCTTTAGATACTTGAGCCGCGACACCTCCGGCGGAAACTGCCACAAGCCCATGCAGCTGAGATCGAGAATACGGCTGTGCCGCGACTGCGACACTTTGCGCAAGTACTCCATGATGGAGGTTGTGCCTTTCATCACTACCTCGCGCGGCGGCGTCTTGAGGTTGCCATCGTCCAGGTTCATGACGCGCAGCAGCTCGAGATTGCCCACCTCGAGCGGTAGGGAAGTAAGCGGATTCCCGACGAGCGACAGGTACGTCATGTTGGTCAAGTAGCCAGTCTCAGGCGGAATTGCAGCAAGGTGATTGTCCAGGAGGACGAGGGTGTTGAGGGATGACAGCCCACCAATAGCTGCCGGCAATCCCTCCAGCTGGTTGTCGCCGAGCTGCAGCTCGCGCATCTGGCCGAGGGTACCAATGGTTGCGGGCAGCGATTTCAGCTTGTTGCTCGAAAGCTTGAGAACTCTCAACTCGGTCAATTTTCCGACCACGGGAATGAGACTATCGAGAGCATTATGCTCCACCGAAAAGTAACGCAGCGACGCTAGTTGTCGGATCGCCGGGTGCAGGCTTGTCAGTGTGTTGTTATCGAGGTTGAGCGAGGTGAGGTTGATGAGAGCCTGGATAGATCCCGGAAGTTGCTTTAACTGGTTGTCGGCAACCGAAAGGTCCGCAAGTTCGATATGCGTGCACACCTCGACGGGGAAGCTCGTGAGATTCATGCCGCCGAAATCAGCCTTGCGCGTGTCACGGATCTTGTAAATCTGCGTAAGATATTCAATCATGGCATCTACACCAGCGAGCACCACATTTTCAGGCGGCGAGTTGATGGGATTGCCAACGAGCTCCAGCGCCCGGAGGCCAGCCATGGACGCAATTTCGCACGGTACGGAGTTGAGCTGATTGTTGCGCGCCTCGAGGCGAACAAGGCTAGAGCACGCCTCCAGTTCCTGCGGCAGCGCGATGAGCTGATTGTCGCTGACGCGAAGCTCACGCAAATTCGTCAAAAACGAAATGTCCCTATGGATTGTGCGAAGCTGATTTTCGTTGAGGGTGAGGGACACAAGGGCAGTAAGACGGCACACCTCCGGCGGCAGCTCGAGCAGGCCAAAGTTTGAAAGGTCAAGCTTCTCCGCCTTGCCTCCGTCGCACAGCGCCTTGAGGTAAGCGAGCATGACTGAAGTTCCCTGCATCACGACCTCGCGGGGAGGCGACTGGATGTCGTTGCTGTGCAGCTTGAGCTTGCGAAGAAGCGGCATGTTGCCCATTTCGGGTGGCAGCATTGTCAACCGGTTGTGGTCGATCGCCAGCCGCTTCAAGCCGGTCAGCGCCAACACCTCAACAGGCAATTCGCTCAATTCGTTATTCGACAACGATAACTCCTTGAGAAGCGTCAGTTCTGCAAATGCTGGGTGAAGCTTGACGAGTTGATTGTTGCAGATGGACAAGCGAACCAACGCGCGCAGGCCAGAAATGGACTCGGTCAGCTCCGTCAGCATGTTGTGGTCCAGCCCCAATTGCGTCAGCGACGACATGGTGTCCACCTCTGGAGGCAGGCGGGTAAGGCCCATGCCGCTCAGGTCGAGGAATCCTGACTTTTTGGCATTGAACATCCGCTGCAGACTTTCCATGACGCTGGCTCCATCGGCACCTTGAGTCTTCCCTTCTTGAGTCTTGGTCTCGCCATTCACTTGCTTCTGAGTTTCATCCATGTCCATCTTCTTCCCTTCGTGTATGTCACTGTCCATAGCACCCGGCACTGCGCTGACAGCCGAGGCATCAACGATGAGGGACTTGAGCTTCTGGATGTTGCCCAATTCCGTCGGCAGACCCGTGAGAGGGTTTCCAGCAACATTCAGTTCCTGAAGCAACGTCATGGTGCCCATCGAAGGAGGAAGCGTCTTGAGACCGTTCTGGTTGAGATAGAGCTGACGCATCTTGGTGAGCCTGCCAATTTCTACCGGGATGGCAGTCATGACATTCTCGGAGAGGTCCATCTCTTTGAGAGAGGTACAGTCGCCTAAGGTGGTCGGTACGGTCGTCAGCTGATTGTTGCTCAGGTAGAGCTCTGCCAAAAGGCGCAAGAAACCAATGGTCTGCGGGATAGAGCGCAGCTCGTTGTTGGTGAGGTCCAGCTTGCGGAGGTTCTGCAGGTTACCCAAACTGCTGGGAAGCACCTTGAGGAGGTTGTTGGACAGAGTTAGTGTCACAAGACCGGTCATCTCACCAAGTTGGTTGGGCAGCGTAACGAGCTGGTTGAAATCTAGCGCCATCGACTGAATCTGGCATAGCTGCCCAATAGAGGGTGGGAGCGCCGAGAGCTGGTTGTGATCCGCCCAGAGTGTCGACAGTGAGGACAATTGCCCAATTGACGCCGGCAGATGCACAATCTGGTTGTCGGCGATACTCATCTCTACCAGATTCCGCATTTCGGGAACCTCTTCGGGCAGGGACCACATGCTGAGGTTGCTCAAGTCCAGGATCCCGGTCACTTTGGACTCATACAGGCGGCGCAAGTAATCGACCATGACCGACGTACCCGCCGCAACGATCTCCTTGGGAGGAGTTGTGATGTTCTCAGTATCGATAGAGAGCAGCGTGAGGTTGGAAAGGCGCCCAATGGCAATGGGCACCGTCGTCATCTGGTTCCCCTTGAAGTCCAGCTCGGTGAGGTTCTGCAGGTTGCCGATTTCCGGCGGCAACTCTGTGACACTGTTGTCCGAGAAAGTAAGCTCCTCAAGCCCGATCAAGAGGCCGATTACCGGCGGCAGATGGTCGAGGTCATTATTGTCCAGCGCCAGGCGACGCAAAGCCGTGAGAGGAAAGACCTCAGGCGGAATGGATGACAGCCCCATTTTGGAGAGGTCCAGGCGGTGTGTGCGCTGGGCAAAATAGATTGAGGCCAGGAAGTCAATGATGGCTTCATGCCCTCTCTCCAGAATGGTCTTTGGCGGCGAAATCAGCTCCACAGTTTGCATGTATTCGAAGTAGGTGATGTTGGTCAAAGCACCGATTTCGGCTGGCAGAGACACCATGCGATTGCCGCCGATTTCCAGACGCTCCAGTTGCACGCACTGTGCGATCGAAGGTGGCAGCGTCGAGAGCTGATTGTTCGACGCCGAAAGTTCCGTCAACATGGTCATGCTCTGGAAGGAATCTGGCAACGCTGTGAGGAGGTTGTCGCTGACATTAAGAACACGCAGACCTTCGATGAGGAAGATTTCGGGGTTCATGATCTTTAACGCTTTGCCGCTCAGATTCAGGATACCAGTATACTTTGCGTCGCAGATACGGCGCATGAAATCAACCACGTCAGCTGGACCGCGAGCTACCACCTCGGCCGGTGGTACAGTGATCTCGTTGTTTTCTAGATCGAGACGAGTCAAAATCGTGAGCAATCCCAGCTCCAGCGGCAGTGCCTTGAGGGCATTGGTGGTCACGTTCAACTCGGTAAGAGCCGTCCAGAAACCAATTTCAGCCGGTAGCGCCGCAAGTCTGTTGTGCTGGATGTGCAGCATAATAAGACCCTGCATGCCGCCCACTTCGCTAGGCAAGACATCTAGATCGTTGTGTGCCAGCTTGAGCTCTGTGAGGCTCGAAAGCGCACCGATCTCTACAGGCAAAGTGCGCAGGGAGTTGTTGCTGAGGTTCAAGTGCACGAGCTTTGACATGTTGGCGACGACAGAAGGCAGCGCTGTAAACTCATTGCCGAAGGCTTCGAGAATTTTGAGCTCTGGAAGCTCAAACAACGGCGGCGGCAAAATGTTGAATTCGTTGTTGTTGAGCTTCACCTTGGTCAGCTTCGTGAGATCTGCAAACGATGCCGGCAAGGCCTTGAGGTGATTGCCGCTCAAATTTACCTTGACGAGCCCCACAAGCCCTCCGAAGGTGACGGGGAGAGAACCCAATGCATTGGTAGCAAGTGACAACTTGGTTACATTGGTTGACACCCGTTCGCACATGAAGGCAGGCCACGTCGTCAAATTATTATTTTTGAAATTTAACTTCGTGATGCTCGACGTGACTATTTGGCCAGTCCATACCTCAGCCGCGACCAGATTTTCCATTGCCATGCCTCCAAGGTTGATGATGCCGTTGTAGCGCGAATCATAAATGCGGCGCAGGAAATTGACGATGACATTCAAACCGCGGTCAAGGATCTCTGCCGGTGGGTTGCGCAAGACAGTGCGGTCGAACTCTAGTTCTTGCAACTGGGACAAGGTACCGATCTCGGGAGGGAGAGTCACGAAGGGATTCCCGAGCAGAGAAATCTCCTTCAGGTTCTGGAGGCGTGTGAACGCTTCCGGCACGGTCTTGAGGTTATTGCCGTCAAGGTTGAGCGTCTCCAGGAGCTCCATCTCCAGAATTGCTGACGGGAATGACTGCAGCGCAAAGTCGTTGAGCATGAGACGATTGGATTCACGGCCCATTTGCAGACGGGACAGATACTCGATTAGGGTTTCAGCACCCTGGGCAAAGATCTCGGGAGGCGGCGACGTGAAATTCTCAACGTCGCAGCGGATCGAGCGCAGCAATGTAAGCTCGCCCATCTCCGAGGGCAGTTCCGTGACGTGGTTGCCAACCAATGTGATGTCAGTGAGCTGGACGAGCTTGCCCATTGCGGACGGTAGCTTTCGGATCTCGTTTGAATCGAATTCGAGTGACTTGAGCGATGTCATGCCCTCAAGCTCCTCAGGTAACTCCAGCAGCTTGTTGTATGACACATTCAAGTGCGTTACATTCCTCAGATGAATCAGTTCGCGAGTCAGCGATTGCAGATTGTTGTAGTGCACGCGCAAATCCTGCAGCCCGGTGAGATCGCCGATAGCCGACGGGATCGAAGCCAAGTAGTTCTCGCTCACAAACAGATCCTGCAGGTTGATCATCTGGCCAATCTCTGCTGGTAGTTGCGTGAGCTCGTTTTTATCGAGCAAAAGGCGCCGCAGATCGGTGAGCGTGCCGATATCCTGCGGTAGCACCGCTATGTTGTTGCCGCGAAGATTGAGCACACGAAGATTCTGCAGCTTCGCGATCGAAAGCGGAATACTGTCCACCTTGTTCTCCTCCATTGATAGTTCCCGAAGATCGGTGAAGCGCAGCAAATATTCGGGTATTTCCGAAAAGTAATTGCGGGCAAGATTCAGCTCTGTCAAGTTAGTGAAACGATCTTCCGGAATGTGGAGCGACTGCAGATTATAATCGGCAGAGCTTAAGTCAAGTTTACCCGTCTTGGAGGCATCGTATAGGACGTGCAGAAACTTGAGCACATAGCGAGGACCTTCGAGCACCACGTCCTGCTGCGGAAACGTGATCGGCTCAATGTCGAACCAAAATGTTTTCAGGTGATCAATCCTCCCGAGCTCCATCGGAAGAATGTGAAGGTTTGGATTCTCGCGGATATCGAATTCTTGGAGCATCTTCAGGTTCCCGATCTCTTTCGGCAGATCCTGCAGATCATTGGCGCGGAGAGACAGGCGCTCGAGATGCTTCAGATCGCCAACCGTCTGCGGGATCTGAGTCAGCTGGTTCTTGTCACAGCGCAGGTCTGTGAGTTGCTCGAGCATGCCCACCGAGTCGGGCATCAGGGTTATCTTGTTGTTGACAAAGGAGAAAACTCGCAAGTGCGTCAGGATGCCCAGATTCTCCGGCAGCTCGATCAACTCGTTGTTGTCGAGCACCAACTTCGTCATAGTGTTGAACTGCATCACGTGTACAGGCACACGCTCAAGCCCTTGGTCGCGCAGGTCGATGTCAGAGGAGCTCGAGCCGTGCGACAGACTTCGCAAATACTCGAGGATCGGCTCTCGTCCTTTGTGCACAATTTCCATGGGCGGAGATTCGAAGGGATTTTCATCTACATTGAGGCGATGGAGACCCGTCATCAACCCCATGGACAGGGGAAGGTAGGCAAGCTGGTTTTTGCTCAGGTCGAAGTCGCGCAGCTCTGTGAGCTCGCCAATGTTCGTGGGGAGGGAGGTGATCTTGTTGTCACGCACGTTCAGCGACAACAGGCCGACCAGCTGCGTCAGCAAGTCCGGCAGCTGCGTCAGGTGGTTTCCAGCCACGGACAAGGACATGAGCCCAGTCATCCGCGGCACGTCGTAAGGCACGGCACGCAAACCCAGGGCATCCAAATTTAGCGCCGATGACTCCATCGATTCTTCGACGCGGGAGAGATACAGGAAGAGTTGATCCTTGCCGGCGCTCACAATTTCGTCTGGAAACCTCGCGAACGGGTTGCCGTCCAAATTGAGATATGTGAGATTGCTCAGCTTGAGCATGCCAGTTGGTATGTGGTCAACCTTATTGTTCTTCAGAGACAGGCTGGTGAGCGCAGTCATGACAAATAGGTGATCCGGCAACTCAGTGATTCGATTCTGATCAAGGCGGAGGGACGTGAGAGATGTCACATCCGTGATAGACGGCGACAACACCGAGATTTCTTGGTCGTTGAGGGACAGGTGCAGCGTTTCACGCGCCATGGCCAGCGCACGCAAATAGTTCCTCGTTGATTCAACGCCCTTCTTGAGCACATCTGGCGGCACATAGTCGAACAGTGGAGGATTGTTGTCCATGATGAGGTTTTGCAGCTGCGTCATGATGCCCAACCCAGCAGGCAGACGCCGCAGCTTATTGTCCGCAACAGACAAGTCCGTAAGATAAATCAGCTCGGTGATGCTGTCAGGAAGATCCGTGAAGTGATTGCCAGACATACGCAATCTTTCCAGAGACGTTGCGTCACCCAGCTCGTCCGGAATGGTTTCCATCTGGTTGTGAGCGATGCGCAAATCCTTCAAATTGCTCAGCATCCCAATTGCTCGAGGAAAGTTGATAATCTGATTCTTTGCGAAGGACATTTCTTCCATCTTCACCAGCTCCCCGATCCAGTTAGGGATGTTGGTAATTGAGTTGCCACTCATATTCAGCTTGCGCAGACGTGTAAGCACCCTCACGGCATTCGGAACCCCCGGGAACTGGTTATCCATCAGAGATAATCGCATCAGAAGCGTCAGCTTCCGCAGGCTATCTGGTAGCGAACTGAGCAGATTGTTGTCGAGGATGAGCGTGGAAAGAGAGGCCAAATCTGAGATCTTGGGCGAAACGGCAATGAGCTCGTTGTTTTCCGCGGACAGCGTCTTGAGCGAACTGAAGTAGCTGATCGCTTCCGGAATTCCGCGCAGCTGGTTGCCCTTGAGATGCATTGCCGTGATGTCTTTGAGGCGGTGGTGGTCGTCGGGCATGTCGCGGAGCTTCATTGCGCTCAAATCTAACTTGCCGTTTTTGTTCGCCTGCGCAAGAGCAGCCAGGTAGCGACGGATGCCCGAGCATTCCTGTTTCACAACCTCCTTGGGAGGCGAATAGAGCGGATTTCCAGACACGTCCATCTTTGTAAGCGAAGTCAGGGCCCGAAATTCGATTGGCAGCTCCTTCAGCTGGTTTTGAGCGAGGTTAAGATTCGTGAGCTTACTGAGGCGAGAAATCATGGGCTGCAGGTCACTCAACTGATTCTTCGACAGGTCCAGGTACGTAAGCGACTGCACGCTGCGGATGGTCTCTGGGATCTTGTTGATGCGATTCTCCTGCAGGTGCAACGTGGTCACGGCAGTCATGACCCTCACCTCTTGCGGCAACGCCTCGATACTGTTTCTGGACAAATCGATTTCCCTGACGCCCTCTGGCACTACTGCCTCCATCGGAAACTCCTTGAGGCCAAGTTCCGACAAGTCCACTTGGCCAGTGCTCTTGCCGTCGAGGATTTTGCGAAGATACTCCATGATGTACGCCGTGCCCCTGGCAGTCACCTCAGGTTTCGGATACTTGATGCTTTCGTCGAATTCAAGATACGACATGCTGCGCAAAAGCCCGAGCTCGGGAGGCAACATCTCGATGGGATTGCCCCGGATATCGAGTGATGACAGCTTTGTCAGCACCCCCACCCACGTCGGGAGCTTGGTGAAGCTGTTGGCACGCATCGAGAGCTTGGTCAGATTGGTCATGCACTGCACTTCCCACGGCAGGCTGGTAAACTTGTTGCCGCCGATGGTAAGCGTGTTGATATTCGTCAGCACAGCAAAGTCATCCGGCAAGTCTGTGAGTTCGTTCTCGCCCAGCATCAGCTCCTCTATCTCCAAGCAGTCTGCCAGGGTGTGCGGAACCGCCTGAAGTTTGTTCTTGTCAAGGCGCACCTTCTTGAGGCTCGTCAGATTGCCCAGCTCCAAGGGCAAATCCTGCATAATGTTGTTGGTGAGGCAAAGCTCTGTGAGCCCGGTAAGGAATGGCACTTCACGCGGCAGCGCGTCCAGTTTCATCCCCACCAACTTCAAGCTCCCCGTTTTGTTGGCCTCTGAGAATCTTCGCAGATACTCAAGGATGGACGTGGCTCCACCAGCACGCACCTCCGGCGGGGGGGCAAGCAGCGGGTTGTTCTCCACATGCAGGTCCCGCAGCAGGTTGAGATTTCCAAGATGCGGTGGAAGCATGTCGAGCTGATTGTTTCGCATGTCCAACACCATCAAAGACTTGAGGTCCCCGATGGTCACTGGAATCGATCAGTTAAAGTTGCCACTGAGGTCGAGCTTCGTCAAATTGGTCAGCCTTCCGATTTCTGGAGGCAGCTCGAGCACTTTGTTGCGCGCAATGCTGAGCTCCTTGAGGGACGTGAGAGACTTCAAGATGTCAACCTGCAGGACTTGAATATCATTGATGCTCAGCGACAGGACATTGAGCGTATTAAGGCTGGTCAGCTCCGATGGCATGCTATCGAGCGCAAGACTCTCCAGGGAAAGCACGTGCAGCGTCTTGGAGCGATCCACAAGCTGCATGTAGGCGAGCACGGCCTTGGTGCCTCGCTCCAGGATCTTTTCCGGTGGACATTGCAGCGGGTTGTCCTCCACGTTGAGCGTAGTCAGCTTGCTCAGCTTCCAAATCCACATCGGAATCTCGACAAGCGAATTGTGAGCGAGCTGCAACACGGTGAGCGACGTGTTGCGCATGAGGCCGGGGGCCATGTCCTTGAGCTTGTTGTTGTTAAGAGCAAAGTGTTTCAGATTGTGCATGTCCCCCACTTCATCCGGCAGATGCATGAGCTGGTTGTTTTGGAGGAACAGCTCGGTAAGAGACGTCAACTTTCCGATTTCAGGCGGCACACTGGCAATGCGATTGGAGTGCGCTGACAGCATGGTGAGGGCAGTGAGGTTTCCGAGGATGCCCGGCATGCCTATCAGTGTGTTCTTGTTCAGGTGCAGGATGCGTAGGCCTTGGACGTCAGCGACCTCAGGCGGAAAGGTGGTCAGGTTCATGTCACTCAGATCCAGCTCCCGCGATTTCGAGCCCATGTAGACTGTGCGCAAGTACTCGATCACTGGCTCAGTTCCCAATGGCCAGATCTCTTTCAGCGGCGACTCGAGGCTGTTGTCCTCCAGCTCCAGGTTCTTGAGGGCTGGGATGTTGCCGAGAGCAAACGGCAGGCTGTTGAGGCGATTCGAGCTCAACTTCAATGTCGTCAGCGCAGACAAGTGCCCGATCGAGTAGGAGATGCGAGTTATGAGATTGTCGGTGAGATCGATTTCCTGCAGATTGTACATGTCACCGATACGGTCGGAGATCTGCTCGATCTCATTGTGCGCCAGATTGAGGCGAGTGACACGGACAAGCTCGGCCACTGCGTTGGGGAGCGCCTTGAGTCCAATCCCTTCCATCTCCACCACCTGTGACTTCCAGCTGTCTTCAATGGCCTTGTGGAAAGTGATAAAGGCTGCCGGCCCCTTCTGCACTATCTCGTCTGGCGGCGAGTCTGTGCCCTCGCCACCCACGTCAATCTCCTTCAGGTTGCTCAGTCGCCAGACCGACGGAGGAAGCAAGCGGATGGGGTTGCCGGACGTCACCAGGCTTTGCAGGCCAGTGAGAACAGCAATTTCACCAGACACGGACGTAAGCCTATTGTGTGACACGGCAAGGCGCCGCAGCGTAGTCAACGAGTAAATTTCGTTGGGGAGCGTCTTCAGCTGGTTGTTGCATATGCTGAAATCCTCGAGCTGCACCAGGTTGCCGATCTCGGGCGGCAAGACTTGGATGGTGTTGTAGTCGAGTTTCAGCGCCTCGAGCGTGCTCAGCTGCCCAATGCTCGCTGGCAAGACGCTGAGCTGGTTCCCTTCTAGGTTGAGGCGCTGCAACGCAGGCAGAAGCCCGAAGCTTGCCGGCAAGCTAGTGAGCTGGTTGTAGGCTATTTGCACGCGGTTCAAGTGGACCATATCCGAAATCTCTGGCGGCACCCTCTGCAGGTAATTGTTGGTGAGTTTGAGGTCGGTGATTCCGCTCATGGCCATGACTTCGTGCGGAAACTCTGTGAGGCCCATCGAGCTTAGGTCCACACGGTGTGATGTAGAGGCCGAGTCAATCATCTTGAGGTAGGCCATGATAGCCTTGGTGCCCTTGGCGATCACGACATCCGGCGGCACTCGCAGCTGGTTGTCCTCTAGCGTGAGAGACTTGAGATTGACCAACGTCCACAGCCCCGGGGGCAGCCCCTGCAGCTGATTGTCATGCACTGCCAGCTCCTCGAGGTTTTTGAGTTTGCGCAGGGAATTCGGAAGTTCACGCAACTGATTCGAGTTGACGTGCAAGACCTTGAGCTTGGCCAGCGAACCGACGTTCGAGGCTAGCTTTTGCAGCTGGTTGTGGTCGAGCAGCAGCTCCTCGAGCACATCGAACACGCCGAATTCCGACGGGATCTGTCGTGGACTGTTGAAGCTGAGGACGATCTTCTTCACGAACGTCATCGACATGACATCAGGCGGCACAACCACCAGGCCGTATTTGTCAACATGCAGCTCTCCCGTCAGGCGCGCCTCGACGAAGAGACGCAGGTATTTCAGCACGCGGCCAGCATCGCCTGAGTGCGCGACCTCCTTGGGAGGCACCTCGAGATTGCTGTAGTCCACTTTGGGCGTCTTGAGATTCTGTAACTGCCCAACCTCCGGCGGAAGCACCTGCATGGGATTCTGGTACAGGTTGAGCGTGTGAAGCTTAGTCGTGAGGCCGATGGCGGCCGGCAGCGTCTTGAGCTGGTTGCTCTCCAGGTCAAGCGACTTGAGCTCGGTCAGAACGCCTACATCCTCCGGCAGCTCCTTGAGCGCGTTTGAGGTGACCGAGAGCTCTGTGATCTGCGTCATCATCAGCACGCCCTTTGGAAATTCTGTGAGGCCCAGTCCGTGCATCTTGAGCTTGAGCGTCTGGTACGCCTCGCGCACAAGCGTGAGGAAATTGAGTGACGGCCCCACGCCGCGCATTGCAATCTCGGCTGGCGGCACCTCGATGTACTTGGGGTCAAGGTGCAGTTTGCGCAAGTGATCCGACATGCTACCCATGAACTTGGGCAGCACCTTGAGAGGATTGCCGATCAGCGTCATCTCAGTCAGGGAGGAGAGCTGATTGATCTGCTCTGGCAGCTGCCGCAGCTGGTTCTGCGAGAGGCGCAGCTGCTTCAGCTCCGAGAGATTGCAGATCTCGTTGGGCAGCGCAGATAGCTGGTTATTGGAGACGCGGAGCTCGCGCAAGTCCTTGAGCAGCCCAATCACGGGCGGCAGCTGTGTCAGCGCATTGTCGTTGATCCAAAGCTCGCGCAACCCGGTCAGGTTGCCCAGCTGCGGGGGAAGCTGGTTGATCTGGTTGTTCTCCACGTTCAACTTGAGCAGATTGGTCAGATCGCCGATCGCAGGTGGCAGCTTCTTGATCTGGTTGTAGGACAGCCACAGCTCGGTCAAGGACGTCATTTTTCCGATCTCGTTGGTGACCGAGGTTATGTAGTTGTTGTAGAGCTTGAGGGTCTGAAGCGACGATGTATGGAACACCTCTGGCGGCAGCGCCCGCAGGCCGAATCCCCCCAGATCTGCCGCTTCCGTGTACGGCGCCTCCAGAACAATTCCACAAAAGGCCAGGATCTTCTTGGTGCCCTGCATGCAAATTTCGCGCGGCGGAGAGTGCATCTTGGCCGCGTCCAACCCTAGGTGCGACAGCTTGGTGAGGTACGCCAGAGTCATCGGGATGGTGGTCACTCGGTTGTCGACAAACGAGAGCTTTTTGAGGCCGTTCATGAGGGAGATTTTCTCAGGTAGCGACACAAGCTTATTGCCATCCATGCTCAAATGCTGCAGCTTCCGCAGCTGCGCCAGTGAGTCGGGCACAGATGTGAGGAGGTTGAAGTCGAGCAACATGATTTTGCAATTGACAAGGAGGCCAATCTCCTCCGGCAGTGACTCGAGCTGATTCTTGCTCACATCCAACTCAGTGACACGCTCTTTGACCGCCATCTCCAGGGGCAGCGTCTCCAAGCTCATCCTGCTCATGGTCAGGATCCCTGTCCGGTTGCCCACGTGGAAGGAGCGCAAGTAGGACAAGATAGCCGCCCCGCCCCGCTCTACCACATCGCGCGGCGGTGCCTCGAGCAAGTTGTTCGTGACAAAGAGCTCCTTCAAACCCATGATCCGGCCCATGGTGGGAGGAAGATTCTTGAGCACGTTGCCCGAAAGCGTCATCTTGGTGAGCGCAGTCAGCCCGCCCACTGTGTAGGGAAGAGAGGCGATTTCGTTGTTGCCGAGATTGAGCTCCGTGAGCGATGTCATGAGGGGGCCGATTGCTTCCGGGATGGCGCGAATCTGGTTATCATTCACAAAGAGCGTCTTAAGATCATCTATGTACATGGCCTCCACGGGAAAGAAACGGAAGCCCTGGAAACTCAGGTTGAGTTCCTTTGTTTTTCGGGCTTCTAGCAACATATTGAGGTAGGCAAGCACGTCTGGCGTGCCACGATTCACGAGATCTTGCAGCGGCCCCATGAGCGGGTTGTCCTGGAGGCTAAGCTCTTTCAGCTTTTGGCACAGGCCAACTTCCGCAGGCAACATCTGCAGAAGGTTGCTCGCCAAGTTCAAGATCTCCAGATTGGTCAGCTTGCCTATGGAGCCTGGCAACGCATCTATCCTGTTGGAATGCAGGGCCAGCACCCTGAGCGACACCATGCCTTGGATACTAGCAGGCACAATCTGCACCATGTTGTCGTATACACTGAGCCCCGTCAAAGCGGAGAAAGTCACAACATCATGCGGAAACGTGCACAAGTCCAAGTGATCCAAGTTGAGTGAGTGCGTTTCTTGCGCAGCCAGGCAGCGGCCAAAGTAGTCGACAGTCTTGCTCGCGCCCACCACATTAGGCGAGTCGGTGGCCTGCGCAAAGCGCCCATCCAACACCTCCACGGGCGTCAGACATCGGTTGCCACGCCATGAAAAGTCTGTCAGATTCTTCAGCAGCCCAATCTCTATGGGAAAATGTTCCAGGACGTTCTCAGCAAGAAGCAGCGATTTGAGAGTGGTCATCTGCCCGATCGCGGGCTTGATGTCCGCCAGCCTGTTGCCAGACACGTCCAGGACCTGCAATTTGTCAAAGCTATAGATAAAGTCTGGCAGCGCCGAAATCAGATTCTTCGCCACATTCAAAGTCAAGAGTGAGCCCTTGAGCTTCTCGATCTCTGGTGCGAGAGTCGCGATAAGATTGCCATCAAAGATGAGATGCCGCAACGCTGCGTGCGTGCACACAACCTTAGGGACCTCTTTCATCTGATTGCAACCCAC